>Ga0181600_10002081_pt1 | contig 15503 bp, 10 predicted proteins | sample 041ome_2_FD_132982 | JGI IMG/M metagenome (GOLD analysis project Ga0181600, IMG submission 132982) | Coastal salt marsh microbial communities from the Groves Creek Marsh, Skidaway Island, Georgia - 041406US metaG (megahit assembly) | ecosystem: Environmental > Aquatic > Marine > Intertidal zone... | reverse complement strand
ATATAGGTTACGAAGGTCGAAAACCCTAATAGACAAACAGAACATAAATATTTATTGCATATGCAAACGTTAGATATACAAATTCCTGAGTTCTTATCCATTGCGCAGTACGCCCAAATGGCTAAAGTCAACTCTACCGATAAATTCCATAGTCTTATTCAGGCCGTTCATATACTAACCGGTCATGATATCGAAGATATCCGTACCTGGTCTTTAGATTCTATTAAGGATCTTGCCGATCATTTCGATAGAATAGCTGATCCTAAGCAGGAATTCCATAGTATTATCGAATGGAATGGTGAATTACTAGGATACTCTCCTGTATTTAAAGCATCTTTAGGTGAATTTATCGATATTGAAAACCTAGCTAAAGATCTAGAGAACAATATGCATAAGATCTGCGCTATTTTATACCGTCCGATTACCAATCATAGGTTTGATACCATTAATTTTATGGTAAAACAAAAGATAAAGATGGCCAAGAATAAGGTTGAGGACGTATTTGACTGGTATGATACTGAGAAATACGACAATAAGAAGCGTAAAATGCGCGAGGAACAGTTTAAAGACTTTCCGGTTCACATCTTTTTAGGGGCTATTAGTTTTTTTTTGAACAGCGTAAACATGTACTCGGTAAATATTCTCTCTTTGGACAAACAGATGAGCAGGAGGAGGGCGAGGAAGCTACTCAAGAGTCAGATGGAACTAGTTTCGCAAAACATTACGGCTGGTTCGGGACTGTTTACGGACTCTCTAAGTCCGGTCTATTACAAATTACAGGGGACTCAAATATAACCGACGTTAATTTTGTTACTGTATTAAACTATTTAGAGATAGACAAGGATTACAATGAACAAATAAGAAGAGCAGAAAAAAGAGCTATGATGGCTGCACAAACTAGAAGATAATGCAATTTAGTCAAAACCTTTCTTACGAATACATAATTAATCAGTTTATTTCAGCTGCTAATGCTTCTCTGGCTATATCTACCTTTGATACCGGTACAATAGACTTCTTAGATGCTAATGCTGTTAATAAAACTTATCCTTATGTCTATCTAAGACCAATCTCATCACCGGGTGTGGTAGATAATATCAGAACGTTAACCTTTGAGTTGTACTCTTTAGACGTTCCTAAACTATCAGATGAATCACCTGTTGATTTATTGTCTGCAACAGAACAAAGAATATACGAGCTTATGGCTTGGTTTAACAGAGGTACCCAACAACAGGTCTTCGAAGTAACCATGACAGACCTTTCACCGGTCAATGAAGCTTTTCAGGATAGAGTATTTGGTTGGGTAGCTACTATTGAAGTATCTACTCCTTGGATGTGGGACTTTTGTGATTATCCTCGTATACTACCTTCCCCAACTCCATCACCGACAGCTACAACAATACCTACGGCAACTCCAATACCAACTGCCACTTCGACACCAACACCAACTCCGTCGAGTACTCCAATACAGCCAACACCGACAGTTAGCCCAACCGCTACTCCTACACCTACTCCTTTTGTACAAAGGTTTGCATTATTAGAACCTGCTAGCTTATGGTCTGATATACCAGGAGAGGTTTGTGATACAACAGTACAAAATAGTGGATCGGTAATAAGTGTATATGCCGTAACAGATAATCCTAATCAGCAATTCCCAGAAAACGTTTATAGTCAAAGACTATATACAGATAATGCTTTAACTACTCCTTATACACAATCTATAGCTTATGAGGGTTACTACTCTACTATTATAGATAATCAGGAGGGTGAGATCTACCAAGTTATAATGGATAGGTTTGCAGATGACAATTGGGAGGCAAGAAAATATAGTGTATGTTCAGGTATAGTACCGACAGCCACTCCTACGCCGTCACCTACTCCTACTAATACTCCAACACCTACACCTTCACCAACACCGCTAGTTGTACAGTTTTGGATACAAAAAGATGCAGTTAAATGGTCTATTCAGAGTACTGCTGCTTGTAATAACTTTGAGAATTTAGGAGATATAGTATATGCAGCCGAAACAAACCCAGGAGAACCATTCCCGGCTAACATAAAAGGAGCAGTACCTTATACACAACGTGATTTAATTACTCAGTATACAAACTGTCAAGGTAGTCCAAATGAATGGGCACCAATATGGCAAACAGATGAAGTATATATAGTTAAAGTAGGTGCAGCACCAGGATGTTTAATTAGCTTCCAAGATGTAGATGCTATTGACTGTAACATAACTATACCACAACCTACAGCTATTCCACCTACAGCAACCCCTATTCCTACATTACCACCTGAATGGTTTACATTTATTGGTCAACCGGTATCAGCTTCATTCCAATCTAGTTCATTTGTAGGTGATTGTGACAATGTAAAAGACGAAGTTAAAGACTATTGGGTATATGGTGCACCAACACAAGGACAGTTCTATTGTAGAATAACTGGTAGTACCGGTCAGATATATAACTCACCTAACCTAAATGACCCAGTAGCTGTTCAATCACCAGACCAGCAAGTTAAATATCTATACATAGATGGTCCTCAAGATCCACCAGGTGATGATTGGTCACACCAATACAAACTAGTACAAGCAACAGGTAGCTATAATTGGTATATACACTCGATTTATGGCTGTGATAATACTGAAATAGATTGTTAATATGGGAGCAAAGAATTTAAAAAAAGCGATAAAGCTATTTGCTAAGGATTTCGAAAAGAATATGAAGTCTTTGGCTCCCGTTAGAACAGGACGCTTAAAGAAGAGTATAAAGACTTTTGCAGATATAAAGAGAGACACGGTAAAAGGTAGGGCAGAAATGGTGTATTACGGTCAGTTTGTTAACGACGGTACATATAAAATGGCAGCACAGCCTTTTATTAACGATGCTTGGGCAGAGACTAGATTCGATTCTGACGTAGAAAAAGCTATATTAGACGAAATAGAAAATATGTTTGACATAACATTTGACAAAAAGTAATGGCAATATCAATACAAAACCAACCGACATATCCTAATGGTGTTTACACCCACTTAGTCTATACTGTTACTTCAGATGAGTCAGCACAACCACAGATGCAATACATTATGGATGTTACTCAAAATGGAGAGATAGTATCCAGAGTAAAACAATATCCTAACCCAGACGGTGCAGCTGTTTTTGATCCTTCTAGAATACTAAACGACTATATCTCTTACGATAACCACCAAAAAGTATCTACAGATACATCTGCTGTACAATCAGTACAAGACTTTGTAATTTATTTTGGAGAAGAATACGGTACATCTTTATCTTCTTCAGTAGATATCTATAACGGTCAAGGTTCAATAGGAGCACCTGCAGTAACCGGTACACCGGTAGAGGTAATCGGTGCAGTAGTAGATCCAAATAACGGCAGTACATATAACTTTGATACTTCGTCAAGAGCTATGACTAATTTACCTTCATCTGGTAATAAATTAGCTTATACAGACTACAATACAATATCATATTATAACGGAGGAGATTTAAACTCTGTTACAGTAGATTACAATCCAGGACCTACAGTAGTTTATAACCCTGCTAATGGATTTGTAACCATTCCAGTATCAACACAAAATATAGGCTTTACCGGACAGTATAATACAGTAACTGTAACTGCTGCTTATGCCGCTAAAGCAAATGAAGTATTTACTTTCCAAAAAGATGACTGTGCAAATTACGATAGAGTAAGGTTTGCATTTGTAAATAATTACGGGTTCTTTGACTACTTTGGTGTTAACTTACCTGTTCAGCGTAATACTGACATTCAAAGAGAGTCTCTAAGAAGGCCAAATGTAGATTATAGTAGTAACTTCTCACAATACAATCCAAACAGCAGAGGTAAGGATTATTACAACCTAAAATATACCGATAAGTATATGGTTGTATCTGATTGGTTAGACCAAGAACATGCTGAATGGTTAGGTGAGATGTTAGAGTCACCATCTGTGTTTGTACAACAAAACAATCAGTTTATACCTATTGTTATAACTAACGCTTCTTATCAGCATTATACCAATACAAGATCTCAGAAAACATTCCAATACGAAATACAGTACGAATACGCAAACCAAAGACTTAGTAGATAATGACTGGGGATACTATTATAAGAGTAAAATACGAAGGATCTACCTACGATTTAGACATCGATTCAAATATCCCTTTAAGGATAGACATATCGAATGTTGAGAATCAGGCTATAGGTAAATTTTTTGGTGTAGGTAGTCAGCAATTTGACTTACCAGGTACCAAGAGAAACAATAGATTCTTTAAACACGGATACAACGTCGGAGCCACCGACATTCCTGCTTTTTATAACAGTATACCAGGATACATTATTAATAACGGAGAGACGGTCTTAGACGGTCAGTTCCAATTGATAGAGATTATTACAGATGATCAAGGATACGTAACGTACAAATGTCGTATAACTGACCAAGTAATTACATTTAACGATGCAATTGGTAGCAAACTTATACAAGATGGTAATTGGGATGCTTATGATCACCAGTTATCTTTTGCTAACTTTACCGGTAGTTGGGATAATACTTTATCTTCTGGTTCAGTTTATTACCCTATGGTTTGTTATGGATTTGATAGTCCAGACCAAATACAGCTACCTTGGTTCTCTTTTAACGGTACAGGAGGTTCAGGTAACTACTTAGACAATCCTTTTACCCCTCTACAAATTAACCAGTTAATACCTGCAGTAAAAGTCAAAGATACTTTAGATGTTATATTTGACCAAGTTAATTTTAGGTGGACAGGTTCAATAGAAGATACAAATAAATTCGATGATCTATACATACTACCTAAAGCACAAGAAAAATTAGGTATAGTAGGAGATCCAAATTCAGTAGCAACAGGACAATACGGTTTTGTAAGTTCATCTAACTTTATAATTGAAGAACCGTTAAGTACTCAAACTATAGTACATGTTCCTACAAATACTGCTTTTGTTGACCCTGCTGGTGCTTTAAATGCTAGTAAAGGTGTTTATGATCTACAGGGATTAGGTGAATATGCATTTAACGGTACTGTTAGTTTCTATAACCCTACTGCTTTTTACGGAGGTAGTGTTACTTTAACACTTACTATCTACCAAGGAACAGTATTTGGAGATGTTTTTAGCGGTACTGTAAGAGGTCAAGAAGAAGTAACCTTAACTTCAGCAGATGGCTTTAGGTTAATTACTTTATCAGCAGGAGCTATCTTTGAGACTACTACTACTAACGAAGTATTTTTAGGATTTACTTATAAAACAAATTCTGGTAATCCAGCTGATATATACCTATGGAACTTTCTTACTAAGCTAAACTGTACTATAGCTCCTCAAGCTATTATCGGTAGTGATGTTAAAATGGGATTACAATGGGGTCCTAATACTAAATCTATCGATGTACTTAATGGTTTAATCGAAAAATTTAATTTAGTACTTACACCTAAAAGAGGAGAAGAAAGTGTAATAGAAATACAAACGTTTGACGATTGGGTAAGAGCTGGTAGGTTTAAAGACTGGACAGAAAAATACAATACAGCTACAAGAATAAGTATAAACCATACTGTTGACGAGCAACCAAAAGAACTTATACTTTCAGATGCAAAAGATAACGATAGATTCTCAAAAATAGCTATCGAACAAGATCCTTTCCGTCAATATGGTAGTTTAAGACTTATAGCAGATAATAATGTATCGTTAGGTAAAAAGAAAATAGAAAACCTTTTTGCTCCAACTATACCAGGTGGTCCTATCGACCCAGATACTACTGGTGCAGGTACGAGTGGTGATGGTACTTTACAAATAGACCAAGCAAGTAACTTTGTAATACCACATATCTACAAATTAGAGAATAGTTCTGCTAAGTCATATGCTTTTAAACCTAGATTAGGATATAAAGTACAAGGAGTATTACCTTATAATCTTTGGATTGGAGAAAGTGGAGGAGCAAGTAATGCTAGTATGTTACCTAGTGGTAGTAGTTACTCTACAATAGCTAACGTATCAGAGTTTCCAGCAACAGCAGGTTCTCAAAACCTTAACTTCAATACTACATACGGTAACTTTACTTTAACTAATAACCTAAGTGGAGGTCAAAGTCAATTTGATAGATATTGGAAAACTTATATAGAGAGTTTATATTGGGAGAACTCTGCTAAAATAACAATCGATTTACAATTCGATCAAAACGAATATTACGACATTAAGTTAAACGATAGAATATTTATTAAGGATACTTTCTATCGTATCAATAAAATAGACGGATTTAACATTTCTGCAGATGATGTAGTAACTGTTGAGTTAATTAAATTATATCCAGCTTACTTTGAAGGTATAAGTAACGAAGGATGTAACTTTGCTGTATCTGGTAGTTATTCTGTTGACGATTGTGTAGTAGGACCAACACCTACACCGTTCCCAACTTTACCGCCTACAGCAACTCCGACTCCTACTCCAACACCAAATGTAAATCCGCCACAACCAACGGCTACACCAACTGCTACTCCGGTACCAACTGCTAGTCCTACTGCAACACCAGTACCAACTGCAACACCGGTAGCAATATACTATGCAAGGTTTATACAGTGTGATGGACCGTTAACAATTAACATTCAGTCTAGTAGTCCTATACCTCAGGGTATATCTATAGGAATAGGTGGAGATTGTTATGAGTGGCTATCGACTGGAGGAGATGGATCAAATGGAGATATAAACATCTATAACCAATACCTAGACTGTCTAGGGTGTTTAAACGATAACCCAATTTAAAAATGGCATCAGTAACTTTATATTTATCGGGTAGTTTTGATGTAGGAGCAAACAACTTCACACTTTACCACAGTACATTAGATCCTAGTAACGCAATAGCTACTGGGATTTCTGCTGCTACATTAGCTAACGGTTACTGTACTGAAGAGATTTATCCATTTTATGTAGTACAGTCTAATACAGATACATGTACTACTTCTTATTATGTTACTGTTTCAGGAGTTCCTACTCCTACACCTACTGCGACAGGATTACCAGTTACTCCAACAGCAACGCCTACACCGACAGCTATAGTACCAACAGCTACGGCAACTCCAACACCTACTCCAACACCTACTCAAGCGGTTTGGACAATAAACAGATCTAATGGTAGTACAGATCCAGATCAATGTGCTGCTACATTAACAGATGTTGTATATACAGATACAATTATACCTTTATGGCAAGCTACTAACACAAGAGTTTATACTGATGCTGCTTTAACTACTGGTTTACCTGGTGGTAATAACTACTTTAGGTTTACTTCTGGTAGTTCAGATAGAGTTTGGAGTGTAAACAATACAGGTTTAATCTCTACACAAGGTGAGATATGTGAAAACATTTATGAGTTCTATACTAATGCTGGATTCTTAACAGATGGTGAAGAATGTAATGCTACTACAGGTACAGTAAGATATTCTCCAGACTTTAGTTCAGTTGCTGACATGCAAGTTGGTGATAGAATATATGCAGATGCTACTTTACAATTCCAGCTTAACGATCAGTACTTCTATGGTGCTTCTGATACTTTAAATGGTGTACCTGAAAAGGTATTTGAGTATTATGTATTATATGGAGTACAAAACTTAGGAGAATGTGGAGCAGGTAATGCAGTAAGTATGTCTTCTGCAGGTATTACTTCAGGTGATGCTTGTACAGATACAACACCACAATTCCAGGCTTATGTTTCTGGTGGTGCTGATCCTTATAACTTACAAATTGGTGATAGACTATATGGCAACTCACAACTTACTCAAGGATTCGGTCAAAACGATCTTTGGTATGGAGTATACAGCGGTAGTCAAGCAAGTCCAGTTAAAGCTTACAAATTAAGCGGTACAGATCCTTTCAATGGATATATAGAAGACGTAGTAACGTGTGCTACACCTACTGCAACACCAACACCTAGTCCTTCTCCTACTCCACTAGTATCTTGGGAGTTACAAATATCAGATGGTAGTGTAAACTCTAACCAATGTGGTGCTAGTTTTACAGGAACAGTTTGGACTTCAACAATAATGCCTCTATGGACTGCAAATGGTCAAAGAGTCTATACAGATCAAAACTTAACCGTTGCGTATAACGGTGGTAATGAGTATCACAGAATCAGTTCTGGTTCTTCTGATAGAGTTTGGAGTGTTAGTCCTACTGGTTTAGTTTCAGTACAAGGACCTATTTGTGAGAACATATATGAGTTCTATACTAACCCAGGCTTCTTAGTAGATGGTCAAGAATGTATAGCTACTGCTTCTACTGCAAGATATACTACAGACTTTACTACTGTAGCTGATATGGAAGCAGGAGATAGAATATATGCTGACAATACTCTACAATTCCAACTAAACGATGGTTATTACTACGGTGCATCTGATGTATCTGGTAGTACTCCTGATGTAGCATTTAAATACTCAGTACTATTTGGAGCACAGAACATAGGAGATTGTGGTGCTGGTACTGCTGTTAGTATGTCATCAGCAGGTATAACATCTTTAGATGCTTGTAACGATACAACTCCTCAATTCCAAGCATATATATCAGGAAATGTAGATCCATATAACCTACAGGTAGGAGATAGATTGTTTAGTAATCCTCAACTTACAGATGGCTTTGGACAAAACGACCTTTGGTATGGTGTTTATAGTGGAAGTCAAGCTTCACCAATTAAGGCATACAAATTAAGTGGAACTGATCCTTTTAACGGATACGTACAAGACATAGCAGTATGTCCTACTCCAACGGCTACACCTCTTCCAACTCCATCACCAACTCCATTGGTATTCTATCCAATATCTGCTTCAGCAGGTAACAACGATCAAGATCAATGTGGTGCAAGTCTTACTCAACTATTATATACTGATAGAATAATAAATACTTGGACTGCTAACAACAATGCAGTATGGACAGATCAAAACTTAACAACAAGATACGATGGAGGTAATCAATTCTATAGATTCGTATCTGGATCTGACGATGAAGTTTGGTCAGTAAATGCAACTGGAGTAGTTTCCGTAGAAGGACCTGATTGTGCTAACATACAAGAGTTCTTTAGTAATGCTGGATTCTTAGTAGAAGGTACAGAATGTTTTGCAACAGCATCAGTAGCTAGATACTCACCTTCGTTTAGTGGTTCAGTAGATAATATGCCAGCAGGTGCTAAAATTTACTCAGACAGTAGTTACTCAGTAGAACTTAACGATGGTTATTACTATGGATTTGCAGATACATCAGGTAGTGTACCAAGTGTAGCAGGTCAGTATAACTTAATCAACGGTATTCAGAACTTAGGTAACTGTCAAGCAGGAGTTGGATTCGATTTATCTTCTCTAGGAATTTCTTCTACAGATGCTTGTAACGATACTACTCCTCAGTATGTAGGATACGTTACTGGAAGTAAAGATTACTTAAACCTACAGCTTGGAGATGTAATTTACGATAACCCACAATTAACAGATACATTTGGTAGTAACAACGTATGGTATGGAGTATACAGTGGTAGTCAATCATCACCGGTTAAAGCTTACGAGTTAAATAATGGTGCAGTAATACAAATATTTACTTGTCCAGTTCCTACACCACCGCCACCACCTACTCCGTCACCAACACCATTCATTAACTACCCAATATCAGCTTCTGATAGTAGTACTAGTCCAGATCTATGTGGTCAGCCTTTAGTTAACAATTACCATATGGCTAATCCAATACAACAATTCGCAGTTGTATTTACAGATCCAACTCATACTACTCCTTTATTAGGTGCAAATAGATACTATAGATTAGCAACTGGTAGTATAGCAGATGAAGTTTGGTCAATCAGTAATGCAGGAGTTCTTTCAGCACCAGGACCTAACTGTAGTGGTAGTCTTTATGAATTCCAATCTACAAATGCTCTGAATACTGGTGATGATGCTTGTAGTCAAACTTTAACTTCGAATGTTTATACTCTTGCATTTACAGATGTACTAGATATACTACCTGGAGATAGAATATATACAAGTGCTGCTTTAACTACAGAACTTCAAGATGGTAAGAAATACGGTCTTGCTAACTCTGGATCTTCAGAAGTAGAAGTACAAATAACATACAACTTAATAAATGGAGCTCAAAGTATTGGATTCTGTCAACAAGCTACTGCGGTATCTATGTCATCAGAATTTATATCACCTTCTGATTCTTGTTCAGATACTACTCCTCAATACTTAGCATATGTAACTGCTAGCTTAGATCCATTTAATCTACAACTTGGAGACGTATTCTATGATGATTCTACATTTACTAGTACATTTGGTAGTAGTAATGTATGGTACGGAGTGTATAGCGGATCTAGAGCTACACCAGAAAAAGAATATAAATTACTTGCAGGTGAGGTAATACAGATAAATGCATGTCCTGCTCCAACACCAGAACCAACTCCACCACCTCCAACTCCAGTACCTACAGCTACAGTATATGGATTAAATTGTACTACAGGTCAACCAATCAGTGGAGTAGTTTGTACTACAACAACAGGAGCTTTAATACTATACAGTACTTCTAGTAGAGGATCAGATGTTCAGAATGGAGATGTATTGTATACAGATCAAAACTTAACTACACCTTACAATGGTGGAGCTGGATTAGGTCAGTACTTTGGAATCGGTCTTTCTGCTGGTACTAGTGCACCAGATATAGAATGTAGAATTAACTCAGTAGGAGTTGTATCTAGTAGAGTAGCTTGTCCACCACCTCCGACACCACAACCAACTCCACCACCAACTGCTCAAACCTACCTACACTGGAGAAGTTCAACTGGTAGAACAAGTACTCAAGATGCTTGTGCTGATACTAGTAGGCTAAATGCAATCTATTCTCAGAAACTAGCTCAGGATATGACTCAAGGAGATACATTCTATACAGACCAAGCTTTAACAACACCATTTAATGGAGGAGGTCAGTATTGGTCTTGGGAGAATCAAAATGGATCTAATCCAAGAGCAGGATATATTAACAGCAGTGGTACAATTCAGTTCTTTAATCCAGTAAACTGTCCATCATAACCTTAAATGCAAGCTTAAGACAAGATATTTAATAGTATGGCTACAAAAACTTACAAAGTAGTAATTGACGTCGATAGTAAAGACGTAGAGCAGCTAGAACAGCAGTTAAAAGACGTTGGAAAAGAGGTTCAGGAGATAAACACCGAAGTAGGTGCTCTTGAAATGGAAGACAAGTTTAAGGCTGCTACCGGAGGTATCAAAGTAATGACTGGTGCTTTAACCGGAGCTGTTGGTACGTTAGGTCTATTAGGTGTTGAGTCAGACGCATTCGGAGAGTTTGAGAAAAAAGCTGCTTCGGCTATTGCTGTAGCCATAGGATTCAAGGATGTATCAGAAGGTATGTTCGAATTCGTATCTGTAGCTAAGAAAGCAGGTGGTGCAGCTAAACTATTTGGTCTTACTACTAGGAAAGCATTAATTGCTACAGGTATTGGTGCATTTGTAGTACTATTAGGTACTATGATAGCATATTGGGATGATATCTCAGCAGCAATTAAGAAAGCCGGTAATAACTTTGCTTTTATAGGTAAAGCAATGGATACTCTTAAGGCTGGTTTCAATAGTCTTATAGAAAGGTTTAGACCTATACTAGAGTTCTTAGGTCTTGTACCTACATTAGAGGAGGCAGCAGCAGAAGCTACCCGTAAAGCAGCAGAAACAGCTATACCTGCACTAGAAAAGCAGATAGAGTTAATGAAAGCTAGAGGAGCTACTGCAGAAGAGGTATATGAAGCAGAGAAAAAACTAGGTGAATTAAGAGTTACAGCTGCTAAGAAGGAAGAAGACATAGAAAAAGCAGCTCACCAACTAGCATTAACTGTTGCAGCAGAACAAAAGAGATTAGACGATGAAAAACGTCAAAGAAGAAAAGATGCTGCTGCAGAACGTAAAAAACAAGAAGAAGAAGCCGCTGCTACTGCTCTAGAAAACGAAAAAGAGGCTACTAACTTACTTAAACAGTTAAAAGAGGCAGAGTTAGACTTTTTAGCTAAGACAGATGAACAAAAACTACAACTTCAGTACGATAGAATACAGACTGAAATAGATCAGTTACAAGTATCTGAGGAAAGAAAGGCAGAAATAAAACTACAAGCAGAAGAAAACTACCAAAATGAACTTGCTGCTATAAAAGAAGCTGCTGCCATAGCAGAAAAAGAAAATCTAGCTCTTCAAACACAAGAACTTTCAGATATACTTACTGAGTATAGAATAGCCAACATAGAGGATGTATTCCTTAGAGCTCAAGAGGAATTACGTATTGATCAAGAGAAAGAAATAGCTAGGGTAACTGCATTAGGAGCTACAAGCACAAATAGCAGAGATTAAAAGGTACTATACCAACCAAATGAACCAAATCACTGCCGAGCAAACTGCATGGGAGATGATGAATGCAGAGGCTAAAAAGCAGTTCATTACAGAAGCAGCAGCTCAAACGTTTGGTAACCTTTCAAAAATATTAGGTGAAGAGAGTAAAGCAGGTAAAGTCGCAGCTATTGCCGAAGCTATTATCAGAACCTATCAAGCGGCTAACGCAGCTTATGCTTCCTTAGCTGTTATACCTATTGTAGGTCCAGCATTAGGTGCTATTGCAGCGGCAGCAGCAGTTGCAGCAGGTATTGCTAATGTTAAAAAGATAAAATCTACTAAAGTATATGGTGAAGGCGGTGGTACCGGTGGACCAAATATACCAGGTGGTGGAGGAGCTCCAGCAGCACCGTCATTTAATGCATCTCAAATGGGTCAAATATCTGCACCACAAGCAGAAAATGTACAACCAACAGTTAGAGCTTACGTATTATCAGGAGATGCAAGGTCAGCACAAGAAGCAGACGCTAAATTAAACGCAAGAAGAAGCTTAGGTTAAATATATAAATATATATAGCATGAAAATCATAGAATTATTAATTAACGAACTAGATAAACTAACAGGAGTAGATGCAGTAGCATTAGTAGAGGAACCAGCTATCGAAGCAGATTTCTTTGCATTCAACAAAGAAGAAGAGAACGTAGAAGAACGTATCTTATTAAGTCTTATAGAGAATGCTATACAAGAACAGTTTATCGATAAGAAACCAGGAGAGACAAAGGAAGAATACGTCTCTAGATGTGTTCCAGTACTTGAGTCAGAAGGATATGAGAAAGACCAAGCGTTAGCTATATGTTATGATTCATTTGCTTTACTACCTAACAAGGAAAATAAAAAATTCTCTTTTGCTTTAGACGAAGATCAACAAATGGTTGTAGGACCGTTAATGATACCTGACAAGCTTATACTAAGAAGAGATGAAAATGGTGAACCTTACCATGTATTCTTTTCCAAAGATACAATAAAAGAGATTGCACAAAAGGTAATGAAAAATAAATTGATCGATAAATTAAATGTCGAACATGATCCAGATAAACCAGTAGATGGTTATATGGTTTCTACCTGGCTAATAGAAGACCCGTTAAAAGATAAACAACAAGTATATGGTTTTAACTTTGGTGAAGGTACTTGGATGGGTAAATACAAAATAGAAGATATGTCTGTCTGGAAAAGGATAAAAGCAGGAGAGATAAAAGGGTTTAGTGTTGAAGGGTTTTTCTCAGATAAATTTATTCAAGCTAAAGAGGTAAAATAATGAACACAACATCAGAATATTCTTTTGCAGGCTTTTTCAGTACTACCGTAGTAACAGGTATACACTTACAAGATATAGTAATGGCTGTATCCTTAGGTTTCTTTGGAGCTTTAGGAGGCTATTTATTTAAGTGTGGTAAGGATTGGTTGGAAAAAAAGAAGAAATAGACCGGGCTTTTGGGTGAAAATAGGAGTGAGTGCATAACGCCGGCCTATCCTTCTTAACTAAACTACTTATATACAATATACGAAAAATTATTTGTATAGACAACTATCTACGAAAAAAAAGGAAAATATTCTCTCCAACTGCATTTAATTAAATGGTACCTATCAGGATTTCTTAGATAGGTTATATCGAACATCTTTTCGTCACTACCAATATAGTTCTTTTTTAGACTATCGTCTATAGTATATTCTACTTCATCTATAAGATCATCCAACTGCGAATTAGGTACTATAAAACTTGTACCGTGTATATACCTCATTTGAGATAAAGCATGGTCTTGCATATTTAGTATTCTTATATTTTGGTGATGACAGAAAAAAGTAGTCTTATTAGGTATAACTTTAGAGGCATCAGGCCATTTCTTACCTTGATATAACTGTATTGCATCTCTATAAGTACCAGCATCTTTCCATACAAGTACATCTGAATCGAAATAATTATTATCTCTAGCCTGTCTTAACCAGTATAGTTTGTTAAACATTAGTACGTTATACAGAGGCTTAGTCATTTCAGGTACGTCAAAGCTGGAAAGCTCTTTAAATTCCTGTGACTCCATAAGGTTCTTGAGTCTTGTATAGAATAGCCTATATGCAGGTAAGTCCTCTAGTGTCTGTACGATTATTTTAGTCTTGTCCATATTAGGATCAAACACTTTTCTATTCTCGTATATAGGTTTAAAGAACTTTTCTTCGGTGAATATAACAATATTTGCATCTAGAGATAAAACATTTCTCATCCAACTCAAATAAGTATGGTAAGATACAGTAAAATTATCCCACTTATCTCTCTCTATATCGAAAAGAGCTTGTACTATAACAGGTTTGCTTAAATCCATTTCCAAGTAATTTTAGTATTTTTATGCAATAGGTTTACCTTACTATCGTCATGGTATTTAGCGTTTGATCTATTGTCAAAGAGCGTGTCTAAGATCATACCAGATGAGTTTAACATAGTTGGTACATAACCTTCAGAATACCCAGAGAAACCCTTTGCATTTAAGTCTACTAGTTTACGTAGAGCTCTGTTAGATATCCTAACAATAGGAAAGAAAGAACCAAATAGGTCTTTAGTACCTTCTGGCATTTTATCTCCATCTCCAGGAAACCTTTCAAACCAATCAGGACCAGAAGTAGTCTTTTTATCGATATAAGGTACAGAAGGTTGAGTTTTTACTGTCTGCTTTTTAAAACCATACATAGATATAAAGTCTGCTTTGTTACTTTCTAACGAATCGAAAAATAAATTCCAGTTATTTCCAGTTACATCGTCATCCATAAACCAATAGTAATCATAGTTTGGATTATCAGCAAAGTAACGTATCATTCTGAAGTGTGGATAGAACCAAATTATATTTCTGTTACCGTAAGAGTTCCAATAGTGTTTTTTACTTACGTTTCCTTTAAATTGTAAGCCTTGTCTTATTTGTTGTTCATCGTATAATAGAGAAGGCCATTCAGGCTGTAAATATCCATTAGTAGTATCTACAAGCCAGTCAAATTCCAAACCAGAGTTTTCCCAATGGTTCTTGTAGCTCATATAACTACCGGAATGTGTACAAACTATTACTTTTTTCATATCAATT
>Ga0181600_10002079_pt1 | contig 15510 bp, 13 predicted proteins | sample 041ome_2_FD_132982 | JGI IMG/M metagenome (GOLD analysis project Ga0181600, IMG submission 132982) | Coastal salt marsh microbial communities from the Groves Creek Marsh, Skidaway Island, Georgia - 041406US metaG (megahit assembly) | ecosystem: Environmental > Aquatic > Marine > Intertidal zone... | reverse complement strand
CGTCGACGCGCGCGTTCCGAATCGCCCCGCATTCGCCGCGTCATCCTTCCCCTTTGCAAGATTGAAGACGATTGATTTCTAACGGTATGTATGTATGTGTAAACAGTATAGTTTAGGTTTTTGGCGCGGATTTGATCGATCTCGACGGACCGACGGACGGACGGACGCGTGAGACGGCGACGATCGTCGCGCGTCGTTCGTCGCGACGGGACGATCGAGGAATAGCGCGTAAACGCGCGCGAGGTCCCGTCGACGACGACGACGCGACGGTGGTCGATTTATTTAGGAAGCGTTGACGCCGATTTAGTAAGATTTAGGAGCGCATCATGGTGTTTGGTGGATGTTTCGGTTCCGGAACCCGCGGGAACGCGCGGGGATCGGAGCCGCGAGCGGGTGCGGAACCGACGACGATAACGACGACGACGACGAAGAGGACGATGGATGGACGCTTAGCGTCGTCGTCGAATCGATCGGCGCGGGCGGAGGCGCACGCGTTGGAGAGACGGGCGTCTCGAAGCGGCGGCGACGGCGGCTCGGCGTCGCGAAGACGAAGCAAGAGCAAGCGTTCAAAGACGAAGAGGAAGGATAAACGCCGGAACGCCGGAACTTTTGGGTCTGGGATGTATAGCGGAAGCGAGAGCGAGGAATCGCTCGAGTTTGCGGACGACGGCGACGGGTTCGGGTCCGAGTCCTCGGGAAGAACGCCCGATTTCGGTATCGATAGGGCGACGTACAGGGCCAACGTCGCTAACGGCGTGGAGACGAACGCGGCGCTGCGAGAGTGGCTCAAGCGTAGGGAAATGTGGAAAAACGCCGGGAGACGCCGCGACGATGGAGATGGTGAAGGGAAACAAGCGACGAAGAAAATGTCCGTTCCGCGCGCGGCGTCGTACGACACTTTGCTCGGATACGACCGACCGTCCGGGGCGTTTAAGCGTCCGATTCGGCTCGCCGACATGGTTTACTTTCTAAACGATTGTTGGGCCGATGGTGAAGGTCTGTGACGGACGACGGCCCCGGGCGTTCTAGTAAAATAGCTGTATCAATCCACGTTTGGTAGCTCTCTCTCTCTAAACTCTCTAATCTCGCGCCGCGCACCCACCCACACACCGCGGCGGTTTCGCGATCCGAAACGCGCGCCTCCTTCGTACCGAGCGCCGTCGCGTCGCGCGAAGACCCGGTCGGTATTCATGGACACCATACGTCGGGTGTTCGCAACCTACGTCGGGTCCGATTCCCCGGCGTCGATCACCACCTCGAGACTCGTTCCCCGAAGGCTTTCCTTTGCGTTGTCCTCGTCGCCGTCGAGCGGCGCGACACCGGTCCCGAGGGAGGGTGAGGGCGGCGACGACGTCGCGCCGAGAAAGGCGTCTCGGTTGGGGCAATCTTCGCATCGCGCCGGGTCGAAGCGGGCGCGGGAGAGGACGGAGAACGAGGGAGCGGCGGGAACGTCTGGACGAGGAGAAGAGGACGCGTACGCGGCAGGGTTGAAACGCGCGCGACACGAGGAGAGCGAGGACGTGGTAAAGCGTGGTGGTGGTGGTGGTGGTGGTGATGATGATGATTTAGCGCCGTGGCCGAGCGTGAAGCGTAAGCGAGACGAGGAGAGAGAGGATGAAGATGTGGAGGACGAAGCGCGTCCTTCTTTGCAAAGGAGACGCGTGTCGGCGGACGGTAGAGCGGCGAACGTCGTTCGAGCCGTACCCGCGCTCACCGTGGGGAAGATATTAAAGTCTGGACGGTTGGATGCGTTTAAAAAGCTTCCACCGTTGCCGTCTCGCGTGGGTGCTTCGACGAGATTGGGTGGTAGAGCGACGCCGACGAGACGCGGTTTGACGCTTCGCCCGCGACACGCTCGCGCGCTCGAAAAGGACCATCCGGTTGAATTCGACGAACTTCCCGAAGATAAGGCGGAGAGAGAGAAGGCGGAAGCATCCAGAGCGCCCGTTCTCGGGGCGCTGCCGTCGACGAGCGGTCCCGCGAGCGGGGGATTCTCCTTTGGAGGCGGTTCCGCCGGAGCTCCGGCGTCGGCGGCGTCAAAGAAGAAATCCGACGACAAGGATAGCGGCTCCATCTTCGGCGCCGCCCTGGCCGAGTTCAAGGCGACGTCATCGTCGACAAAAACGCACGAAGACAACAAGCCAAGCTCCACCGGCGACGATAAACCAAAGGATGACAAGGCTTCCGCCTTTGTCTTTGGCGCCGCCCCGGCGTCCGCGTCCGCCGACACGCCCAACCCGTTCGCCACCAAACCACCCTCCGTTTCCGGCACCACCGCGACGCCAGCTTTCCCCGCGCCCACCTCCCAGTCTCTCGCATCGACGGCGACACCCAATCCGTTCGCCACCGCCGCGCCGGCTCCGTCTCCGTCCGCGGGAGGTTTCGCGTTCGGCGCCGGTTCATCCGCCCCGGCGCCGTCCTCCGGTCGTCGAACCTACCGTCGCGCGCGTCGTCCCTAAAAATTTCCTAGATCCCCGCGCGCGTCCATCGCGCGCGACGTGTAACACCATTAGCCCCGCGTAGCCAATCCCCCTCCCGCCCTCTCCCTCTCTCTGTCTATATCTGTCTCTCTGTCTCTGTCTCTCTGTCTCCCTCTGTCTCTGTCTCCTCACTTCTCTCGCTTTAGGGTTTAGGGTTTAGGGTTTTTTAGGGTTGAAAGCATCGCAACAGTCGCGCGTGCGTGCATACATACTGTACCATACATCAGTCTGATATAAATCTCAACCCGCGCGAACGGTTTCGATCGATCCGAGAGGATGACATTTTCAAACCGCTCGCGGGCTGTCCGTCCGTCCGTCCGTCCGTCCGTCCGTCGTAAAAGTAAAAACCACCCGTCGGCGCCTCGCGCGGGTGGGCGTCCGTCCCGCGCCGGTCCCTCGGCCGAGATCGATCGTTCGGCCGTCGATCGTTCGCGTCGCATCGCTCGGTCGCAACGCATCGTTCGTTCGATCGATCTCGCTCGGTCGTTCGCATCCATCCATCCATCGCTCGCATCCATCCATCGGTCCATCGCTCGCATCCATCCATCGGTCGATCTCGCCGTGTCGACGCGCGTCGTTCGGTCGTTCGGTCGTTCGGTCGTTCGGTCGTTCGGTCGAGCGATTGAAATAAAACAAAAAAAAAGACTGGACGGATGGAACTGCGTGACCACGACTACGTGTCGAACGTCCGAGATGCGTTTTTCTTTTTCACGTCGTCGTTCGGACAATCGGAAAACGCTCGGACACTCGGGAAAGGACGGGCGGGCGGGCGGACGGCTCGGAAGGACGGCTCGCGAGTGCGACGCGCGAGGATGTCCGGGCGACGACGCGCGACGCGACGCGCGGCGACCGCGGACGCGGATGCGACCGCGGAGCGAACCGACGCGACGAACGACGACGCCGAGGCGAAGACGCCGGAACGACCGGCGCGACCGACGGATGACGTGCGTGCGACGACGAGGAGACAGACGGACGGCTCGCGCGTTTCGTTTTCCCGCGCGTTTTTCGATGTTTGTTTGTTCGCGACGATGACGATGGGTGGCGGATTTTCAACGTCGCGCGCGGCGACGTCGGCGAACGGATTCGCCGATCGAGGACGCGGTGGGGAATCGGTGAATATTTTTTTCGTTTCATTCGTGTGATTCGAGACTGACGACGCCGGATCGTCGTCGTTCCGCGCGCTCGCGCAGGTATCCGCGCTCCTCGCGTCGCCTTTTCTGTTATTCGCAAACGCGCTGAGCCCGATCACGCCTCGGGCGGCGTCCCTCGCGGACGGGTCCGAGCCGGCGTCGTCCCGCATGGGTCGTCGCGGGAGCGCTTTCGAGTCGCGCTCGCCCGGTCGGCTCGTGTTCAATTCCCCGGACAGGTGCGTCGCGTCGCGTTCGTCATCCGCGGGCGAGATGAGATCCGCCCGCCCGCCCCTCGCATCGGTTTTCGCGCCCCGATCGCGTCGCCTCCGGGCGATCGTCGCCTCGGGTCGGACTTCTCGTGTGATTCGGATCTTGGTGTTTGGGTCTATGTATATATGGTGTATTCGTATTTAGTATACACATGGGATGGATTTCACGCACGCGCTGCGTCGAACGAACTGACGTGGAATCCGAGACGCGCGAGACGCGAGACGGAAGACTGACCGATTGCACCGAACCGAACGCGCGCGCGTTCTTCGTTTTGCTCGCGCATTAGAAACTTGAGAAGAGGGGTGACGACGAGCGGAATGTCGGATGTTGAAAAATTGGCCTTCTCCGTCGACGCGTCGCTTCGCGGAAGCGATTCGAAGAGTAGCGTCGGGGCGAGCAGAGGGGTGCGTTTGGCGTTTCGCGCGTTTGTTCCGTTTACGTCGTTTACGAGCGCGATCGAGTTTTTGTCGCGCGAATCGTCGCGCAGAGGAGTGAAGAGGAAACTGACTGTGTTTATTCATTTTTTAATTAACCGCGCGCAGCTCGAACCCGAACTGAGCGAATTAGACGTTCACTCGATCAACGACGATCGGTTGTTGTTTCAAAACATGTACGATGAGTTTGATGACTCTGTCATCGGTGCCGTCGAACGCGGAGCTCGACCGAGTCGAGGCGACGATTCGGCTTCCAAGCGCTCTAGTACCACTGGCGCGAGCATGGAGTGGACCAAGGGGTTCACGAAGACGCTCAAGAACTTTGATGAGGATTCTCCGCGTGTGGGCACGCGCAGCGCGCGCCGAGTCAGTTACGCGGGGTCCACTGAAGTCCCAATCATGGAGACGCCGGTGCAAACCAAGGGGGCAAACCGACGGGCGAGTCTCTCCTCGAGCAAGAGCGCCGCCACGCCGCCGTCTGTCGCGAAGAACGGTGCGTCGAGCGCGTGCAGAGAAACCTTGGAGAGCAAGAAGTGCAACTGCAAGAAGAGTAAGTGCTTAAAGCTGTACTGCGAATGCTTTGCCGCGGGAGCCTACTGCAAGGATTGCTCGTGCCTCACGTGCCAAAACACGGTGGCCAACGCCGACATTGTCGACAAGACTCGACAGCAAATCGAGTTGAGAAATCCAAACGCTTTCGCGAGCAAAATTCTCGGTGAAGAGGGTGACGACGCTCGTCACACCAAGGGCTGCCACTGCAAGAAGAGCGCGTGCTTGAAAAAGTACTGCGAGTGCTTCCAGGCTGGTGTCAAGTGCCAAGACTATTGCAAGTGCGAAGGGTGCAAGAATAAGGATGACGCCGCCCCCGGCGGGGCGTCTGGCCCTCGCGGCGACACCGTCGCCAAGCCGGTTCTCCTCACCGCAAAGACGACGAACAAGTCCAAGGCTCGCGCCAAGGAAGCCGCCGTCGCGGCTGCGAACGCCGCCAGGGCGATGCAAGACGATCTCGTCATTGAGGATTTCAAGTTGGAAAGGCTCGTCGGTTCTCCGCTTCGTTCCTTTGAGCACGCGGATGACTTGTCGAGCGAGTACTCTCAAATGAACAAGTCTGTCGAGCAATCGCCGCTCCGCACTCTTCTTCTCTCGGAAGGCGTCACGCTCTCTCCGCTCTTTAGCAACACGTCCATGCCCACCGGACTTTACAGTCCGCTCCGCGTGGGACAAATGTCTCCTCTTCGATCTGGCTTGATGTCGCCGTTGACGCCGGGTATGCGAGCCAGTCCGGGCAAGTACACTATTAGATCGGCCGCCGCCGGTAAAGCCCCTCCCGTACCATTGTTCAACGACGACAGCGGAGAATTCAAAACTCCGAGAGAGATGAAGAAAAACTCAGTCTTTAGTGGCGTCCACGACGCGGCTAAGGATGGCGGACTTCACGCCACGTTTACCTCGCCCGTTCCGCTGCGCACTCCGGATGTCTACGAGTGAGCGAGCTCGAACGTTCGTACGCATTCCATCGATCGACCTCATATCTGATTAGTCTCATAGTAGTCGTCCAACACACCAACGAAATGGAGCCACATGTTTGTACAGTACACTTTTTAATACGATTTTGATCTCATAAACGAAATCCGCCGCGTACGCCAGCCTCCTCGCGCGCGCTCGCGACCACTTCGCGGTGCCCACGCCACTGGTTGGTTTGGAATCCATCCCATCCACACACGGTGACTCCCTCGTCTCAGCGCTCCGCTCTTCGCGACACCCCGCGAACGACGGACGAGAGCCGAGTCGAGTCGAGACACCGACCGAGCGATCGCGCGCGCGGAAACGAAAAGACGAACGCGTCGTGACCGTCCGCGCGAGCGGAACAGCTCTGAATTTACAAATCTGAATCCGACGCGCGACGACATGGATCCACACGGTGGGGGCGATCCGTACTCGTCGGCGCCGGTGAGGTACCCGACGACGTCGTACGCGCCGGTGACGACGGTCGGGAACGGGGCGATGGCGATGGGAGCGCACACCCAGAGGGGCGCCGGCGGGAACGAGGGAACGTTTTCGGCGCGCGGCGGGAATAAACCCGTCGAGGTGCCGGGGGCGCCGGCGGGGAACGTGAGGTACCGCTGCGTGATGATTCCAGTGACGGATGGGGACGATATCGAGGACGTCATCGCGCAGGTTGGGTTGGACGGGGTCAAGTTGTTGGCGGGCGGCGACGCGGCGGTTGAGCGGAGGGCGTACGCGTTGACCAAAGTGGCGAAATGGGGAACGACAGATCCGACGATACTGCGAGTCGTCGTCAAAGATGTAAACGGGGATAAGGAATTGGCGCTGAGCGGCGATGCGGGGACGATTTCTGCGATGATGGATGTGTTGACGACGTCGGCGTTTCAGTGGTGCGAGTTGAATGGACACGACGCAATGGATACCATAGTTTCCGCTGGATCGGAATGGACGAATCGCAAGGCGACGGAGCAGTCCGCGGACGCGGGGGCGCTCGCAATTGTCCAGCGCGTGGCTGGCATTAACTTTTGGGAAGCTCCCGAGTATTCCGGTTGGCTCACGAAGCAAGGGGAGCACATTCGCACGTGGCGCAAGCGTTGGTTTGTGTTGAAGGAAGGGTACTTGGTGTGGTACAAGACGAACGTGGTCAACGAGCGCTCCGTGACGCGAGGTACGATACCTCTTCACGATATAGAAAGCGTTTCGGTGGCTTCCGACGCGTTGGTGGGTAAGCCGTACGCGATTCAACTCGGCGGAGCGCTGGCGACGCGAATCGGCGCGCAGTATCTCGTCGCCGATTCGGAGCGCGAACGCGCGCAGTGGATCGAAGCGTTGCACAAAGCCATACACGACCAAAGAAACACAACGCAAGGTGGTGGCGTGTCTTCATCGAGCGAACAGTTGCGTCAAGGGTTTGCGCAGGCGGCCCAGTCGCCTTCGGCGCCGGGACCGGCGGCGACTCGGACGCAAAACTTCACCGACACTTCAAACATTCGCATCCAAGTACCGAGCTACGCCTCGCCGAGCGCTCAGCCGCATCCACAACCACAGGCGTCACCGGGAACATCATATGTCACCCTTCCGGCGCTTCCGTTTGCGCATCCATCCTCAGCAGCGGGTGCGCAATCCTTCACGGCGCCGCCCGCGGCTCCCGGATCGGAGTACTACTCCAACGCGTACTCGGCGCCGCCAGATTTGTCCGATTGGACCACCTATCACACACCAGAGGGAAAACCGTACTACTACAACTCAAAAACCGGCGTCACTTCGTGGAATCCGCCTCGTTGATCCTCCCGAACATTTGTAATTTGCACTTCATCGAAACGAAAAACGAAACCAACGCTCGCTCCATTGCGCTTTTTCCCGACGTTTCTCACAACTTTTGTCTTCACTCCGTGACGAACGATGCGTGCATCGACTCACGCGAGAGTCACCCCCGCGACTGCGTTGGCGACGACAACGGCATTCTCCGCGCGATACGTCGTCAATCACCCTGCGTGTCGTAGTCGTCTCGCGTCGTCGCGACAAAATCGCTTTAACAACCAACAAAAAGCACTTTCATTCACCGTGACTGAATCTTCCGAGTGCGTCGATGACGTGCGCGCAGCGGCGGCCTGCCGAGCGCTGGCGTTCGCGGATAAAGTTCCGAGCGATCGATCAGAGTTCGCGAAACGGGCGCAGATTGAGATGAAGATTGAAGGGGAGACGAAGAGTTTGAGGAATAAGCTTCGGCTTGAGGGAGCGCCTCGCGAGCCGGGTTACGAAGGCGTTCCGGTTCGCTTGATCATCGCGCAGACAGAGCTGACAGATGGGAACATGCCGACTGGGTTTGATTTGAGAGACGGGATGCACCCGTGCAGTCTGGTGTTCGGTTCAAATGGGACACAGTCTTTAGTTTTGGGATCGTTGGATATCAACGTCGGCGACCGACTGCCGGCTGAGGAATCGATTGGAGAGCGCTCGCCTGGGAAGCGGGCGTACCTGTCCAATGTGAGCGTCGTCCCGCCGGCGCGGCGTCTAGGGATTGCCGTGGCGATGATTGAGCGCGCGCTCGAGATTGCGAGGGATGACATCGGGATTGAGATGATGTACGTGCACGTCGAAACGAGGAATTCGGCTGCGTTGGCGTTGTATCGACACTGCGGATTTGAGATTGAGAGCGAAGAAACAGAGGGGGCGGCGTCGACGCTCGGGCGTCCGCCGAGGATACTGTTGCGGCGAGAGTGTGTCTAGGTGTTAATTGTTGTAGACTACACGTTTTTTAGATCTTTTCCTATCGAACCACGCCGAGGCATGCCAGTCGGCGAACCGTTGCTGAATGAAGTGCGTTGAGCGCTGTCGCTCGTTTCGGAGACTTGCATGTTTCGAAGCGCTAATTCAGCTAAGTTTTTGTACGTAAACTCTTGAAGATCATCTTCATCCTCTTCATCTTCATCGCCGTCTTCGTCGGTATCCTGCTCGAGATCTACGGCACTGAGCGGGAGCACGTCATCCCTTAAACTGTCTTCGCTCAGTCTAGAACCGCTGCGCGAACGGATGTGTGCTGTATCCACTCCACTCACCACCATGCTCACACTAGGCGTGGGAACGAAGTACGACGTATCTCCACGATTCATGGGCTTTGGTACGAAGACGCTCGCCGCGCTCTTATCGTACACGTGTTCCCACTTGACGTCGTCAAACCAAGACTGTGATTTGACGTCGTCGGCGCCTCTCGACGCACCCAGTCGCGTCTCGACGTCGTCCATCAGGAGGCCTTCGATGAGAGACTTTGCGTCATCAGAAATATCTTCATCGCCCTTTGGCCATTCTAAACCTCTACCGACAATGTTGGAGAAGATGGCAAGCGGCGTTGAGGCTGTGAATGGCGGCACGCCGATGATCATCTCGTACGTCATCACGCCGAGCGCCCACCAGTCAACGCCTTCGCCGCAAGGTTCACAGAGTAGGACCTCGGGTGCCAAGTAATCTGGTGTACCCTTCGGACCTGAGATATGTCTCGATACCGATCGTCTATGGAGCTTTCGGGATGGACTGTCGGACGGGCTTCCCCGGCGTCCAGTCGCCGCAGCGAGCGTCATTCGATGAATTGGGCTACTCGTAGTCAGCACATCCTGTGCGGGAATCCGGATCGTTGTGCTACTTCCAGACAGCTTACTCGGGGATAGCTGCGATGCAGATCCAAGGCTACCGTATGGACTCGGCGTCGCACTTCCGCTCGATCTATCCTCTTCAATGTCTCTGTCGATGCGCGACAAGCCAAAGTCTGCCAGCTTTATGTGTCCGTCGGACGCGATGAGACAGTTACCTGGCTTCAAATCGCGATGGATGATTCCCTTGGAATGAATGTACTCGAGTGCTAGAACGATCTCGGAGCAATATTGCCTCGCGTGATGCTCGCTCAAGCGCCCAATCTGAGACAGGAGACTGTAGAGGTCGCCGCCGTTCGCGTACTCTGTCACCAAATACACGTGCCGAGCAGACGTGAAAGAGTAGTACAATTTGATGGTGAAAGGGTTTGCAGCCGTGATCAAAGCGTCTCGTTCCGAGATGACTTGTTCCATCATATTCTTGTAGCGCAGATCGCTCTTACGCATCGCTTTGACGGCAAACATGTCGCCTGTGCTTCGTTTCTGAGCCAAGAAGACGCGTCCGTAAGCGCCGCCGCTGATGAGTTTGATGACTCTAAAATCGTCAATCGTCACTTGATCTGACTCTTCTCGCACGAAAGAATCCGAAGCCGACACTCGAGGGCTCATCTCCCTACTAGATCCCAAGGATGACGATCGCATGCCCGTGCACATAGAATTGTGCAGCTCCACTTCTGCCGAGGGAATTGGCTGTTCACACATTCGGCAGATGACGGTGCCCTGAGGGGTGTCGTTTGAATCCTCAAACTCATCGCCTTGGCCGTTGAGAATACGCGGTGAGTAGAAAATCTTACTCGGCGATGCGCACAGAGAGCTCGTGGACTGTTTTCTATCGTCGGATGTCGTCTCGTCGTCACTCGCTTCAGGCGTTCCCAACAAACCCATGTCTTGTTGCGACGCAAACGCGCGCGCCAAACCACCAATCACTTGTTTCGTCTTTTGCGATTCACTGAGATCAATCATCTCAACTTCTTTATCCCGATGCTTTTGCTCTAAACCGGCGAAATACGCGACTATGTATCCCATTCTTTCCGTAAAAGGCACATCCGGCGCCTTGCACTGCACCCGCATCAACTCGAGCACGCCATCTACATCGTCCTCACCCTCGTTTTCCGCCAAAACTTCCTCTCTCGCCGCGGTCGCGAGTTTACTCAACGCAAACAGAGTCATGAGACTTATTTTCCGTTTCACCTCATCCCTCTCTCTACCTCCTTCATCCACCTCTGACTCGACGCGTTTCATCTCCCGCAGCGCCGTCTTCAACGCGTCCATCACGCCCACCGTCGATCTGATCATCACCCCATCATTCGCCCGCGTCAACGCGTTTAACACCTCCAACATCGCGTCCAAGTCCGTCTTCAACGTTCCGAGACCATCGTTAAACGTCGAAGTGGACGCCGACGCAGCCTTCTCGCGCGACGTCAACTCTTCGCACTCAGCCTTGGAGCGCGCCAACAACGCCCGCACCTCCGCGACGATCCCTTCGCGTCCCCACGCCGGACGTCGCGACCGATCGCGAGATCCACGTCGTCGTCCTCCGCCATCGTGGCTCTCTCGCGACATTGCGTCCTTCTCCCGCGCGAGTAGAACGAACGAGTGCGCGTCGAATCGTCGTCAGTTGCAGAATTCAATCGCAATTCCGATCGTCGTTTCTTGCAGCGCGTCGACGCTCGAACCGTCGTCCGAGACGCGCTCGAGCGTCGCGAACGATTCGTGTGACGTCGTCCGCGACGCGTCGATCGGGGTTCACCGCGCCCGGGACTGAGGATGGAGACGGATAGTGATGTGCGCATCAATCGCGGTGGTTATGACTCAGCGTTGGTGACTCAGCAAGCCGAAATGAAATGTTTGTACGCGCGCGCGCACGGAACGACGATGATATCGGATGCTTAAATCACATTAATACGCGTGAATAATTCATTGACGACTAATCGCGCTCCCAGGTGAAGGATTTCTGTTCCCACCACCGCGCCGAGGGGGCGTCGCGGACTATACGCGATGGTTGAACGCGTTTGTCCAGATTCGGCTCGCGACGCGACGGAGGGTCCATCGACGTCGGTGCGAGAGACAGACGCGGCGAAGGACGACGCGATGCCTTGGAGAGCGTGAGTTTGGGTTTGGGAGCCGCCGATACTGGTGCTCTGCTTCGTCTTTTCGCGCTCGGAATCGGTGGATTGTCCTTTGTCAGTTGCCGTGACCGCGACGCCGACGGAACGACGCCTTTGGTTTTGTTTGAAGCGATCATTCCGAGCGGTGGTCTCACATTCTTGGTGACGTGCTTTCCAAAAACCTGCGGTGTTGCGGTCTCTTCGTCCTTGTAAAGCCCGTCGTCGTCGTCAAAACTAAAGGGATCGGGAATCGTGCACTGACGCTTGCGTTTCTTTGGCGGTTTGGAAAGCGGCGCGACAACCATTTTGGGCATCGGGAACTTTGATTTCGAGCTCGCGAGTTTCGGCGGCGTTTCCGGTGAATCTTCTTCATTCGCCTCTAGCGGAGAGGCTTCAACTTCCGTGTCTTTCGAAGACGGCTGCGAGGTTCCATTCTTGATGTCGCTTCGCGCTTCGTCTGGAATTTGCGACAGTTGGCTCTCAATGGCGTAGCCCAAGCGCCGAATGCTGTAATCGCGATCTTGACTCGTCCGTGGCGCCGTGCGCACGAACGCGATTCCGATTCCGATTGCCATGTCTCCGTGAATCTTCACCTTGAAATCCTTCGCCGCGCGCGAGAGGCGGGAGCGCCAATGATCCGGGCTCGTTTCCAGTAAAGCGAGCTGCGAACGCGCGAATTTGGACAGTTGAAGCTTGCTCATCATTCTGGTTGACTTCATGATGACATCCATGGGCCAACAGAGGCACACGCGCGTGCCGTGACGAATGAGAGTCTGTAACACATTCATGCTTTCCAGCACGTTCCAGATTCCTTCGTTCGGCGCGTTCGCACCGTTGACGTACACAATCATGGCGTGACGCTCGTCAAAAATCGGCTTCATGACGCGTTCTCGGACAAACAGAGAGGATTGCGGATTAATCTCTGGAAGGTCCACAAAGGTGAAATCGTTTCTCAAAGGCAACTCAACAGTCACAGCTCCCTCAATCATCCCCCAATGCGTCCATTTACCACCGCTCGCCACTCGCAATAAGAACATTCGCACGGCGGAGCAGACGGCTGACGCGTCGACGCTATCCACCTCGTAGACCCGTCGCAACCCGAGAAGCTGGCGGAACCGTTTCGGAATGAGCGGTTTCCTACGGTTGTTGTCGGAAATGCGCGTCTCTACGTCTTTCACCTCTTCTCCCAAAACGCACGCGAGTTCTTCCAATCCTCGACGTTCGTCCGCGTCCTCCTCGACGTTTGCTCTTCTCGGAGGCGTCCCTCCCGCGCACAACGCCGACGCGCACGCCCTCAACCGCACCACGACATCGAGCATAGCCTTTTCAACTTGATACTCTTCCATGTAATTCACTATCACTCGCGCTCGAAATCGTCCATCATCCTCTTCGTCATCCAATTTACGAATCCGTATAGCCGGTCCCGATCGAGCCTCTGGCAACGCGTCCATCCCGCCTTGTTTCCTCGCGCACGTCTCCACCGCCCTTCGCCCCGCATCCGTCGTCCCCATCTCTCGCTCTTCATCATCCCGTCTCGCTCGCCAATCGTCCGCGTCTATGATCGCTCGCACCTCCCTCGCCGATTGAACCTCTCGTTCCGACGCGCTCAGCTTCATCATCAACCGTTCGCTCTGTTTCGCGTCCGCGCCGTTCCCTCGGTCAGTCAATCACACCGCGAGACCGTCGCATCACACACTCTCTCTCTCTCGCGCGAACTCGAATCTGTTCCAACGCACCTCCACGACCGCGCTCCGTCGTCCCTCGCCGCCACCGTCGTCATCCGCATCCGTCATCAACGCGTCTCGGACCAATCGGTTCATCACCATCGTCTTTCTCGACCCGTCCCCGCCGAACACCAAACACGACGCCGACGCCGACGCGCCCGTCGCGACGACCATGACGCGCGACGACCTCGACGCGCGTCGGTATTTATACAACCTCGCGCCGTCGTCCGCGTCGTCCGATGCCGTCGCGACGGAACGGAACGCGATGCGATGCGTCGGCGTTTCCGAGACGTCCGAGACAAAAAATGACGTTTCGTTTTCCAACGCGACACACACCGCCGCGCGTCGCGGCTCGGCCAAGTTTTGGCTCTTCGACCGCGCGGAAGTTCGCCGGGAGAGTTTCGTCGACGCGTTCGCGCGTCTTTCGCGCGTCGTCTTCGTTCGCATCGTCTTCGTCGTCGGCGTCGTCTTCTTCGTCGTCGCGAATCTGAAATCTGAAATCTGAATCAGTCAGATCATCGCTCGATACCCCGACGCGCGAGACGACCGACGCGACGGCGCGCGACTACAACGTAGGCGCGCGGTCTGGATCGCGTCGTCGTCGTCGCGAAAGACGAAGCAAAAAGATCCATGTTTAAAAACTTTGTGAGCGCAGTCAAGGACGCGCTTCCGGATGAGGTGAAGGATGCGGCGAAGAAGAGGGTTAACAAGTGGAAAGGGATCGGCCCGGACGAAGCGCTGGTGCGTGAGGCGACGAACGGGGAAAAGTGGGGACCGCACGGGGAACAGCTCAAGGCGATCGCGCGAATGACGCGGGAAGGGAAGTGGTCGACGGTGTGGGAGGTGTTGGAGGAGCGGATGCGATGCGGGGAGGGTGAAAAGTGGCGAAGAATGTACAAGGCGTTGTCGGTGATTGAATTTTTAGTCGCGAACGGGGACGAGAGGATTCCGGGCGTCGTCGCGAGGTCTGGACACTTGGAGCGCTTGATGCGATTCGAGTATCGGGACGAGCGGGGTAAAGATGAGGGGGTGAACGTGCGACACAGGGCTGAAAAGATCAAGGCGTTGGTGGAGGATCCGAGGTCGATTGAAGAGGCTCGGGAACGCGCGGAGAGAAATAGAGGCAAGTACAGCGGGATGTCGAGCGCCGAGGCGAAGAGAATGGGAAGCGGATCGTCGTATAGCGATAGTCGAGACAGCGCGAGGGCGTTCGGCGGGGGATCGGGGTCGTCGAGCGTCGTGGACGCGAACGCGTCGTTTTCGCCTCGTCCATCCGCGGCGGCGGTGACGACCGTCGCGACGACGACGACGACGACGAAGAGCGCCACCGCGACTGGCGGTGGTGCGTCTCAGTGGGATCAAGTGCGCGTGCCGCCGAGCGGCGGTGGTGCCGCCGCCGCCGCCGCCGCCGCGCGCGTGGGTGCGACGATGGGGTTCGACGCAAAGAAGGATGGCGAATCGAGCGACGACGAAGACGCCAGCGTTTCGGCTTCGTCCTCCAACGCGCCGAAAATAATCTTCAGAGAGGCCCCGATTCCGCGCGCATCAAACGTATCGTCGTCGACGATTTCACCCTTTGCGCCGCCGCCAAAGTCTTCCAACTCGGCGGTCGCGGCGGTCAACTACTCGTCCTCGTCGGGAGGAGCGTCCGCCGCGCGAGCGGCTCCTTCGGCGTCGAGCATCGACGACCTCCTCGGAGGCCTCTCCGTCGGAGCTCCTCCACCCGCCGCCGCCGCACCCGCGGTACCGGCGCAAGCGTCATCATCGTCCCCGTGGTCTGGTTTAGACGGCCTCTTCGGCGCCGCACCGCCTCACGCGTCTCGCGCGCGTCCGACGCCGAACCCGCATCCATCCGCGGCGACGCCGGATCCGTTCGCCGCATCCTTCGGCGTCCCGCCCGCCGCTCCGCAACCGATTCAAACCCACAACCACGCGCACTCGAGCGTTGCGCCGACACCGACGGATCCATTCGGACTCTCAAGCTTTGGCACCGCGCCGGCGTCGTCCGCCGTTCCCGCGAGTTCGCCGACTGGCATCGGAGGTTCCCCGCGCAAGCCGCGCGCGCCCGAACCGGCGGATGCCCTCGCCGCGCTCACCGCCGACATGGGGCTCGGCGCCGGCGGTGCGAGCCGCACCACAACCGTCGGCGCGTCGTCATCGACGCCGCCGTCGCCGTTCTCGGGCGGTGGATCGCTCATTTAATCCAATCCG
>Ga0181600_10002060_pt1 | contig 15599 bp, 11 predicted proteins | sample 041ome_2_FD_132982 | JGI IMG/M metagenome (GOLD analysis project Ga0181600, IMG submission 132982) | Coastal salt marsh microbial communities from the Groves Creek Marsh, Skidaway Island, Georgia - 041406US metaG (megahit assembly) | ecosystem: Environmental > Aquatic > Marine > Intertidal zone... | reverse complement strand
GGCGTGCCACCAGGCCCTCCGCATCGACGATCGCTGCGTCAGCAGCGAAGCCAGCCAGCAGCTGCAGTGGCAACAGAAACAGGGCGAGCCCCAATGCCATGCCCCCTACCCGCGCGGCCGCTCGCCTCAAGGGAAAGCCCGCTCGCAGTTTTCCGGTGCGAGCCACAGCGCCCTCCGCCTCGAGCATCGCCCCGAGCGCCCAGAAGTTCACCAGCGGAATCGCTGCCACCCCCGCGAGCAACGCGGCGAGCGCTATCAGACTGAAGACTCTTCCAATGCCCCAGAAGAGTCCTCCAAACAGCCTCTTCACGAACCGAACAACGGCCCCCAGCCCACGGCAGAAGCCTCGCCACAGCCGCTGCAGCCACCGCGGCCGAACATCAGCAGCGACCTCAGGAGACGACTGGTCCGCAGTCAATCCGACCAGTGGAGGAGCGAAGGCCATCGCGAAGCAGTCTCGGGAAAGATCACACACGGCACAGAAAACCGACGGCAGTAACCCTCAGTGTAGCTCCTCCGGGAGTCCCTCTCGCGACGTTGGCCAGCCCGTGAGATACTATAAATCAAGCGGGGTCCACGAAACCTCGCCCAGCCATGTCGCGTTGACTCCCCTGTGCTGAAGCCCTGACGTTTGCAGGAGCGTTTCATTTGACGCGGTCCACGACCCTGACACTGATCCTCGTCACCGTCGGCCTTGCCTGGGCTGTCGGTCGCTCTGTCGCCCCAGCCCGTCCAGCACCAGCGGTGAGCGTTTCGCACGAGAGTCGCCCCGCCTCTTCCGACACCTCCACAGCAGCATCCCAGCGACACGCCGAGCGTCTCGACACCGCCGTCGCCCGGGTGAATGCGGCCTTCGCGGAGACCTGGGCGGGCCAAGGGCTCAGCCCCACGGTGACCGCCGACGACCTGTCCATCCTCCGCAGGCTCTCGCTCGCCCTCCACGGCACGATCCCATCCTTGGAAGAGCTTCGGCAGTTCGAAGCAGAGCCTCAGGACGGTCGCCTCGAGCGTTGGACCGCGGCAATGCTTGCTGACCGTCGCTTTGCAGAGTCGTTTGCCGAACGGATGACGCGAGCGTTCGTCGGCACTCAGGGTGAACCGTTCCTCGTCTTTCGTCGTGACCGTTTCAAGTCATGGTGGTCTGAGCAGCTCGCAGCCAACCGACCCTACGACGAGGTGGTCCGCGAAGTGATCGCGTCACAGGGCCTCTGGACCGGCAAACCTGCGACCAACTTCATCACGCACTCCGTTGAAGATGGCACCCCGTCTCCGGAGAAGCTTGCGGCCCGCACCGTGCGAGCCGTGCTCGGCCAACGTATCGACTGTGCCGAATGCCACGACCATCCGTTCGCCGACTGGCAGCAGGACGACTTCCGTGGCCTCGCCGCCTACTTCGGACAGGTCAAACTCTCCCCGTTCGGCGTCGAAGACGATCCCTCTCGTGTGTTTCGAGCGGACATCGGTCCGATGGGGCAGAGCCGCGGCGTGCAGGCGGCGGTGCCGTTCGGTGAAGAGTGGCTGCCGCAGCAGGGAACCGCCCGCGAACGCCTCGCCTCCTGGTCCACAGACCCACGCAACCGTCGCTTCGCACGCGCCACCGTCAACCGGATGTGGGCCTTGATGTTTGGCCGTCCACTCTCGGCGGGGGGACCGGGTCACACCGATGTCGACAACCTTCCTGATCCCGTGGAGGCCACGAGCGAGGAGCCACGAACTCCGCTCGATGTGCTCGCCGACGAGTTCGTGGCCAGCGGCTACGACCTCCAACACCTGCTGCAAGTGATCGCAGCGAGCCAGCCATTTCAGCTCTCCTCTGCGGTGGTCCGCGACGCGGCGTCTCCAGCCGCAGACGATGAACCGACGATCGAGGAAACAGAACTGCTTGTCGATGCCTGGGCGGTATTTCCGGTCGAACGGCTGCGTGTGGATCAGGTGGTCGGCAGCATGCTGCAGGCATCGTCAATCCGCACGATTGACCTCAACTCAGCCCTGCTGACTCGGATGATTCGCTTCATTCGTGAAAACGATTTTCTCAAAGAGTATGGCGATGCTGGTGATGAGGAGCTGCTTGCCCGTGTCGGCACCGTGCCACAGGCGCTCGTTCGCATGAATGGCAAGCTCGTGCGGGAGACGACCGCTCCCAATCCCTTCAATGCCACCACCCGTCTCGGTGTTTCCTCGATGACCAACGAGGAACTGATCGAAAACTGCTTCCTGATCTGCCTGGCACGCCGACCCACGCCCGTCGAACGCGACTACTTCCTGACCGCCTGGCAGGAGGACAGCAGCACCGATTCCGAGGAGGACGAGCCTGCTGACGAACAGCGTTCCCGCGGTCCCGCGGTCCGTGCCCAGGACCTCTGCTGGGTCTTGATCAATGCCGCTGAGTTTTCCTGGAACCACTAGAGGCTTGGGAGACAACTGATGCACCTCTTTGGCTCCGCACACACACGTCGCCACTTTCTGAAAGCCGCTGCAACCAGCAGTGTTGCCTTCACCCTGCCGCCACTCTCTGCTCGAGCTGCCGGCTCGCGAGGCGAGGAGCGGCCACGGTCGATGATCACGCTCTGGATGGGCGGCGGCCCGAGCCAGCTGGAGACCTGGGATCCTCATCCCGGCGGCGCGATCGGCGGCCCAACCAAAGCGATCAGCACCTCCGTGCCAGGGCTGCAGATTGCCGGCCTGCTGCCGCTGATGGCTGAGCGGATGGACCGTGTCTCGCTGATTCGCTCGTTGACGAGCAAGGAAGGTGACCACGAACGAGGCACCTACTTTGTGAAGACCGGCTACCGCCCAGATCCCACGGTGCAGCATCCAGCCATCGGCGCGGTGATCCCCATGCAGCTCGATGGCGAGCCGATCGGCGAACAGCTTCGCATGCCTTCGTACGTCTCCATCGGGAATGCACGCTGGCCAGGCCGCGGCGGCTATCTCGGCGGCAAGTTCGATGCCTTCCGAATGCCGAGCCCTGGCACCGGGGTCAACAACCTCCAGGCTGCGGTGAAAGACATCCGCCAAGAGCGGCGACTGGCGGGGCTCGACGTGGTGTCGCAGACCTTCCGCATAGGCCGCGAGGGGCATGCCGGCGCGACCCGACACTCCGAGACGATTGTCGATGCTCTCTCACTGATGGACTCAGAACATCTCAAAGCCTTTGAGGTCGACGACGAACCAGCGAGCGTTCGTGAGCGGTATGGTGACAGCGACTTCGGACGCGGCTGCCTGGTCGCCCGTCGTCTTGTTGAGGTAGGCGTCCGTTCTGTGGAAGTGTCGCTGGAAAACTTTGACGGCCATGCCGCCAACTTTGCGATTCACGACCGTCTCGTCGGCATGCTTGACCCAGCGATGTCGGCCTTGCTCGACGACCTTCGCGAGCGTGATCTGGAAGCGTCAACACTCGTGCTCTGCATCGGCGAGTTTGGCCGCACGCCTCGGATCAACCCGCTTGACGGCCGCGATCATTGGCCGCGAGGATTCTCTGCCGTGATCACCGGTGGCGGGATTCCCGCAGGTCGGGTGATCGGTGAAACCGATCCTGAGGGAGGCGAGCGGCTGATTGATCCGGTGCCCGTGCAGGATCTCTACGCCACGATTCTGGAACGGTTTGGCATCGACCACACGCGTGAACTGATGACCCCTGTGGGGCGACCGCTGGCGATCTGCGAAGGCTCTCCCCTCGCACAGTTACTCTCTTAAGGCTCACTGCACATCTGGCAGCGCCGGGAGTGCGAACCAGTTTGGGCAGCCCAGTCTGGGCAGTATCGCCCAGCCAAGTACAACACCGCACGAGCGGCGACGTGCGAAGAGATTCTTTGTTTCAACGCATAACCGATGCCCCCCACCAAGACAGGTAGCCCCCCGCCATATCGCGACGTATCTTGAATGCGACGTTTGGAGGGGTGGTATGCAAGATCCACAACACACGCGATCGCTGGCACTCTCGAATCCGGCAACCAGCTTCGGGTTTGCCTCGGACACCCACGCCGGCCTTGAGAGCGATACGGCTGCGGGAGAGGAAGACCTGCTCATCGGTGCCGAAATCGGTGATGTGGTCGTCGAGGAGCTCCTCGCTGAGGGCGGCATGGGCAGGGTGTATCGCGGCCGACAGCAACACCCGCCTCGCCCCGTCGCGATCAAGTTCACCCGCCATGGTCGTAGCCGCGGTATGGCCGAACGGTTTCACCGCGAGGTGGAACTTCTCGGCCGCCTCACGCATCCACACATCGCCCAGGTCTACACAGCAGGCCAGTACCGCATCGGCCTCGACACGCTGCCTTACTACGTGCTGGAGTTTGTTCCAGAGGCAGAGTCGCTCACGGGTTTTTGTCGTCGCCGTGAACTCGACGTTCCTGCCCGTCTGAAACTTTTCTTAAACGCCTGCGAGGCTATCGCATACGGCCACCGGCTCGGCATCGTGCACCGTGACCTGAAGCCAAGCAACCTGTTGGTCTCTGGGGACGAGGAGTCGCTCACCGCCAACCAGCCTCAGCTCAAAGTGATCGACTTTGGTATTGCCAAAGCCCTGACCACAACCGACGGCCACTCGGACTTCACAGAAACCGGACAGTTTCTCGGCACACGCCAGTACATGAGTCCGGAACAGTTCGATGCTGATCCCGAGGCCATCGACACACGCAGCGATGTCTACTCACTCGGCGTGGTTCTCTTCGAACTGCTCACTGGCCAGCTGCCGTACGATCTCTCCACGCGTTCCCTCGTGGAAACGGCTCGCGTCGTCCAGCAACAGCAGCCGTCGCCGCTCCAGACGACCACGCCAGCCTGTGAGCGACGTCTTCGTCAGCTGCTGCAGCTCGTGCTCAACCGATGCCTTGCGAAGTCTCCGAACGACCGCTACGCGTCTGCCGGTGAACTTGTGGATGACCTCCGCCGGCTGCTCGCCGGCGAGCCTCTCGTCCATGCAGGGCAGCCAACATCATGGCTGAGGCCGCGAGTCACCCGCACGAGAGTGGTGGGCGTTCTGATAGGCATGACGGTGGCTGCCGTTGCCGCCATCAGCATGTTCCTGCCGCCTGTCGCTGACGACACCACCAACACGCCCCAAGCATCCGACACAGCCACTCTCGAACCGATCCGGTCTGGCTACTCCTCTAGCATCAGCAGCGGTCGCACCACGCCGCTTGAGTGGCTGGAGATGTATTTTGACGCTCCTCTGGCCAATCCACTCACACCCGCCAACTTTCAGCTCACCCGCGATGGCGAGCCGCTGGACGTTTCTGGGATTGAGTTCGAACGTTTGCCTGGCGGCACGTCTGAAAACTGGCTCCTCCGCAACCTTGGCCCTCTCAACGCTCGTGAAGGCACCTACGTGCTGACCTTCATCGACCCCGAAGGCGGACTCGTTGACCCGCGAGGCAGGCCGTTTCGAAAGATCCCCACGATGACGTGGGACATGCCGCCGTTTACCACCCACCGATTCAGTCTGTACGACGACACCTGGGATGATCAGGTCGTCTCCATGGAAGGGCTCGAACGCTACACCGAAGAGACTGCCAACGTCGCTGCAACATTCATTCGCCCGACGGAGGTGAATAAAGAAGGCACGATCGTGATGTGTTTCCCGGCCGATTTCGAGATTGAAGTAGCCAGTCTTCAAGCAGCCCTCGACACCTGGACCACCGGCGACGCCTTTCCTTACGACCCAGGTGCCTGGGCGCATCTGGACGTCTCGGCCGATGGCCAGTCGTGGACAAACGTGATCACCCGCGGGCCCAACAAAGGGCCGCCGCCTCCCAGCCCATGGGATATCAGCGAGATCGTCAAGGGCTCACACGAGGTCTGGGTGCGGGCCCGACTGACTGGCACCAAAGAGTGGCCAGACGATGGCATCACCTTCACGCAGTTCCTCCGCACGGCGGAGGATGCGCAGGAGAATATCTTCCGCCTCGACCTTACCGGACCACACCCGCCATTGGTGCCAGACTCCAACGAGCCGAAACCTGCCCAAGAGCCGGCCTCAGCGTCCTGACGCCATCAAGGCCTCGATATCATCTGCCTCCAACGGCGTGTCAGCCATCAGGTCAACCGGGCCGTTTTCGGTGACGACAATGTCGTTCTCGAGCCGAATGCCAATGCCTTCCTCGGGGAGATAGAGACCGGGCTCGACGGTCAACACCCAGCCTGCCTCAAACCGTTGATCGCGTGGCACGACATCATGCACGTCGAGCCCCATCGAGTGGCCGAGGCCGTGCATGAAGAACTTGAAGCAGGCAGGCTTTTCTTCCGTCGCATTGGCCACATCTTCCGCTGTGATCATTCCTAGCTGCAGCAGCTCTTCAGTCATCTGATCCCGAGCTGCCTTCGTCCAGTCGCGATGCAGCGTGCCGACCGTGGCCCGCTCGATCGACGACACCATCACCCGCCGCACAGCTTCATAGAGTTCCCGCTGCCGAGGCGTGAAACGGCCATTGACTGGCAGCACACGAGTGAGGTCAGCACAGTAGTTGGCATAACTCGCGCCCACATCAACCAGCAAGAGATCGCCGTCGCGACACTCTGCATCGTTGTCGATGTAGTGCAGCACGCACGCGTTGCCGCCGCTGGCCACGATTGGGTTGTAGGCCATCTTGGCCTTCTGCCGCGTGAACTCGTGGAGATACTCCGCCTCCACCTCATGTTCGCCGACGCCCGGCCGCAGCATGCGAGCCACGCGTTCGAATCCATCCTTTGTGATCGCCACCGCTTGCTTAATCAGTTCGATCTCAACCGGATCCTTGACCACCCGCAGTCGATGCAGCAGCGGTGCCAGCCGCTCGTAGCGATGCAGCGGATACCGCTGCATCAGGGCCCGGCCACGACGTTCATCCCGTGACTCAACCTCGACCGCAGCTCGGTCATGCTCATTGGCATTGAGAAACACCACGTCACTGTTGCACATCAGCCTATGCAGCATGCCGGGGAGTTCGTCGAGCCACCGCACCTTCTCGATACCGGAGGTGGCTGTCACCTCTTCTTTGCTGAGTGAATGGCCGTCCCAGAGTGCCTTGGTCTCGGACGGCTGTCGCACGAAGATCATCTCACGCAGCGACGGCTCGACAGCATCGGGCGCGAGCACCAGCACACTTTCTTCCTGCTCAATGCCGCTGAGATAGAAGAGGTCGGGAGCAGGGTGGAGAGGCCGCACCCCATCAGCCGATGTTGGCACCGTATCTCCGGCATGCACAATCACCACCGCATTGGATGGCAGGAGTGCCCGCAGCTGCTCGCGGTGGTTCGTAAAGACCTGTGCGTCGATTGGGGCGTGGCGCATAGCAGACGTCGATGCCTCCCGTGGCGTGATACCGGGGCCTCCCGTGGCGTGGAACCGGCTTGATATGATGCAGACCGAGGCATACGGAGCCCACTGTCTGGCCCCGCCTCTCAGGCTGGAGTGTGGCGAAACCCCTGACGATGTCAACGCACGAAAACAACGACAAAAAGCGGCGGATGCCCACCCCTCCGCGAGAGCGTCGTCAGGCGGGCGACTCCGCCTCCCGCCAGAGTCCACCGGCAGCCCCCGTGAGTCCCGTCCCACGGGCTTCTTCTCAGCCGCGTCCTGCGGCCCCCGACGCTCCCACGGACGCCCCGACACCCGCCGTCACGCCAGTTCGTCGACGCCAGCGTCGAGGGTCACGTTCTCGCTCAAATCCCGCTGCCACGGCAGTCAGTGTTTTGGCGATTGCTGTCGCCGTTTTTGCCGGCTGGGTGATCTGGCGACAGGTCGATCCACCGCAGCCAGCCTCCACGGCCGCAACGTCCACGCCGGCACAGGAGGAGACCGATCCCGTGCCGGTCGCGGATGAGCCTCCGCGGATAGCTTCCACCGATATGGCAAGCAACACGGAGCAAATGCCGCCTGAGCGGCCCCCGCGAATCAACCGTCCTCCGCGGGAGCAGCCAAACACGCCGGCTGACGCCAGCCCCCGCTCGATGACGCCCTCCTCACCGCAAACCCCGCCAGAACCATCGCCCGCCCCGACAATCGAAGCAGAACTGATTGCTGCCTTGGACGCGATGCGAATCAGTGACTTTGATGCCGCTGAAGCGTCCCTTGCTGCGGCCACAACGAAAGCGGGCGATAACGCGGACCTTCTGCCACGACTCGCCTCCTGGAAGGAACTCCTCTCCTTCGCTCGTGGCTATGCCGACTTCCGAGATCAGGCGCTCGCTGATGTTGCAGCAGGCAACGAATACGACACGCCAGCAGGAAAGGTGGCGATCGTCGAGAGCACCGGCGACAAGTTCGCGTTTCGCTCGCAAGGCAGAACTGTGCGGCGTTCTCCCGACACCATTCCCATCCTGGTGCTCGAAGCAATCGTGACCGATTGGCTTGATGACCGGCCTGCCAACCTGCTCTACGTCGGCGCCCACCATTTCACCAAGGACGCCCGTGACTTCGACGCGGCTCGCAGTGCCTGGGAGGAGGCAACTGCTCAAGGAGCAGACGCCTCACTCCTCATGCCGCTGTTTGACGACCCGGCAGTGCCACTGCCCTAGCCAGGCCACGGTCTCGCAATCCGCTAGAGCAATGATTCGAGCACGGGCGTGAGCGTCTCGGGGGTCATCGGCACGGGATTCCCACGCATGCTGTTGCCACCGGAGTGCTCGGCGAGCCAGCGGATCATGCTTGGCTCGACGCCCAGTTCCGAGAGCCTGCGTGGCACCCCAACCGCGTCACAGAGCTTCTCAACGCGTTCGAGAAAGGCGGCGGCGGCCGCATGGTCCTCGCGTGGAGCTGCCGCGTGCATCCGCCGCTCCAGTTCTGCATAGCTGCTCGCTTCCTGCTCCAGGTTGACCCGAACGGCGGCCGGCAGCATCACAGCACACGCCTCACCATGCGACGCCCCACACGCAATGCCCAGCGCGGGTGCCACACCATGGGCCATCCCCAGGCCGGAGTTGGCAAGCGCAATCCCCGAGAGCAGCGACGCATGACACATCGCCTCCCTGGCAGCTCGCTCGTGCTCACCGACCGGATCGTCCGCTCCCGCTGTTTGCACGACAACCGGAAGCGCCCGCATCGCGCCGGCTAAGGCTGACGCTGCCAGCGGCCGTGTCACGGAGGTCGCGGCTCGACTGACATACGATTCGATCAGCTGCGTGATGGCATCCAGCCCAGAGGCCGCGGTCACCCGAGCGGGCGCCGAGCGGGTTAACTGCGGGTCAACGATCACGGCACGCGGCACCATCAGCGGACTTCGCATGCTCTTTTTGAAACCTCGGCGGGGACACGAGATCACCGCGTTGCGAGTCGCCTCCGCCCCAGTCCCAGCTGTCGTTGGAATCGCCACCAGTGGCGGTGGAGCACACCGAATCGGCAGCTGACGCCCAACCCCCTCAAGATGATCGACAACGGTGACCTCCCAGTCGTCCTGGTCCTGCGGAAGATGCCGTGCATCGATGTTGGCGGCCAACGCAGCGGCGGCCTTGGCGAGATCGATGGTCGCGCCTCCACCGATCGCCACCACCACCGCATCGCTGAGGTCCTCAGCCGCGATTCCGCGGGCAGCAGCAGCCACCTCCGCCACCGTCGGCTCTGACGTTGACGTGGCCACCACCTTCCAGTCGATGGCCGCCTCCGTCAGGGCCTGACAGATAATCCGCTCGGCCCCGCTCGCGATGAAACTGGTCCGACCTACCACCAACAGCAGACGTTTTCCCAACCCGAGCACGACCTCCGGAAGCTCTTGGAGGCGGCCCCAGCCAAATCGAATCGACGGCGGGATGGTCAGGTCGTAGGTGCCCACCGGCGAGACAACACCACACTCCGTGAAATCGTTCGAGTGAGCGTCCATTGACCACACCTCCAGTCTTCAAGCCGTTCATCTGGGGAAAACACTCGAGAGCCGCCACCGTGATGGCGTTGGGAGGCTACCATGTGGCCTCACACCAGTGGGTCATGTTCACCACCCAGCGGCCCACCACGCCGCCGTTTCTCGCACCACCGCCTGACGTCCGCCCAGCAGCCCAATCATGCCCGACGCTCTTCTGATCCCCCCGGCACGCCATCCGATCACCGGACGTTTCCGTCCACCGGGATCCAAGAGCATGACCAATCGGGCGGTGATCATCGCTGCCGCAGCAAATGGTGCGAGTCGACTCTCTGGGGTGCTGGAGAGTGAAGACACCCATGTGATGGCGGCCGGACTGCAAGCCCTCGGGATCCCGCTGGAGGTCGACTGGGCGTCTGGATCAATGACCATCGAAGGATGCGGCGGCCAACTCCCCGTGGGCTCTGCTGAGATCGACTGCCGTGCCAGCGGCACCACGATGCGATTTCTGACAGCACTCTGTGGACTCGGCACCGGCCCCTACCGTCTCGACGGCACCCCGCGAATGCGACAGAGGCCGATTGGTGACCTGCTCGATGCCCTCGCTCAGCTCTCACTCAATGCCACAGCCGAGAGCCCTGGCCGCTGCCCACCCGTGGTGGTCTCGGGTGGTCCTCCACAAGGTTCTTCGCCGGCAGTCGTGCAGATTCGCGGCGACATCTCCAGCCAGTTTGCCAGTGGCCTGGCGATGATCGGCCCATGTTTGCCAGGCGGCATGCAGCTGGAGTTTGCCGGAGAACTTGTCTCCTGGCCCTATCTGGAAATGACCAACCGTGTGATGCAGGCCTTCTCAGCTTCCGCCACACTGACAACAGACACTTGGCAGATCTCGCCAGCGGGCTACCGCGGTCGCGACTACGCGATCGAGCCGGACGCCTCAGCTGCGAGTTATTTTCTCGCCATGGCGGCGATCACCGGCGGCCAGATGCAGATTGAGGGGCTCTCAAAAGAGAGCCTCCAGGGTGATGTCGGCTTTACGGACGCCCTCGAACGGATGGGCTGCCAGGTCACCTGGCATCCGGACGCAATCGAGGTCGCTGGCCGTGCCCGTCACGGCATCGAGATCGATATGAACGCCATCAGCGACACCGTTCCCACGCTCGCGGTGGTGGCCTGTTTTGCGGAGAGCCCGACGGTCATCACGAACGTCCGCCACATTCGCGACAAGGAGACCGATCGCATCAGCGACCTCGTTCGCGAACTTCGCAAACTTGGTGCGGATGTGGATGAGTTCGACGACGGACTGCAGATCTCACCCCGCACGATGCAGGCCGCTCGGCTCGCCACCTATGACGACCATCGCATGGCGATGAGCCTATCGCTCGCCGGCCTTCTCATCGACGGCGTTGTCATCGAAGACCCCGCCTGTGTCGGCAAGACCTTCCCTGGCTATTGGGATGCGTTCGCGACCGTCACCGGTAACCGCTGCTCGCCTGCGTAGCGTGCTCATGCGACGCCATCGCCGCATGCGTGGCGTTACCACCGGCGCGAGCCAAGAGTTCGTTGGCTCGTTCGATCAGGTCATCAGTTCCCGCACTCGGGGACACCGGTGTGGTCGGCGGAAGATCGCCCATCGACGAATCGGTGGCCACAAAACTGCCCTGGCAGTGCTGACAGAAAACCTGTCGACCGAGCAGAGAAACGCGGACACGAACAACGCGACCGCAGACGGGACACTGCTGATGAAAAAAGACTGGAGACCGTACCATTCCACCCTCCGTGCTCGACGCCTCAACGACTCGAATCGCAACCGCGATCGGCATCTCACCTCGAGAGACAGCTCCCGTAGGCGAGACTGAAACCGAACCCAGTTGCTCTGGTGATGGTTCCCTCCCGGCCAGGACGAACATTTCGGTACACCTTAGCCGCTGAGCATGATACCGCGTTGGAGGGAGCCTGCCAACAACAGCCGTTTTCTCCGTATTTGAGGGCCTTCGCAGACCACACGCAGCCCCGACGCCGACCCCGCCAGGCTGCTGTCCGCCGTGCCAGCCGTGGGCTACGATGCGTCGGCTGGTTTGGGCCATGCTGTCGCCCACCAGGAGTCGCTACCCCCGCATGCGTTGGAATCGAGCACGATGCTCCGCAAGCCTCTCATCGCGACATTCGTGGTGCTCTTCTGGGCCGTGTCGACAGGCTGGCTTGTCTCCCAGAAGATCGCTCCGTTGTTGTTCACAGGCGAACCACCGTCGTCCTACTTCGTTCCCGAAGACCGCAAAGCTCCGGTCGCCTGGACGGTGCTCTGGAACGATGAGGTGGTCGGCTGGGCGGTGAGTGAATGCGTCCCTCGCGAGCCCAGCACCGCCGGCTGGATGATGACAACCCGCCTACGGCTGGATGAACTTCCGCTAGAAGAGATCTTGCCTGACTGGGTGCAGCGGATGGCCGGCCGATCCCTGCCAACGGAGCTGCCACTGATCCTCGATACCACGGGAGAACTCTGGCTCAGTTCCGAGGGGCACCTTGAGGAGTTTGTCTCAAAGGTATTCCTGCCCGAACTCGGTCAGCGTGTGATCATCCGAGGTGCGGTTGAAGGGGACGATGTGGATGTCACCGTTCGCAGCCGGGAGTTTGTGTACGAAACCTCTCGGAAACTTCCCGAGACAGGCATGCTCGGCGACGAGCTCTCTCCCCAAGCCACGCTGCCGGGGCTCACCGTCGGTCGACGCTGGACCGTGCCGGTCTACAACCCGCTGAGCTTTACTGGCTCACCGCTCTCCGTGCTCCACGCGCATGTGGAGGGAGCCGTGACGCTCTTCTGGGAAGATCGGATCGTGCGGCCTCTGCTGGTGGCCTATCGCGATGATCCCGCTGCCTACAAGGAGCCCCGTGCGCGGCTCTGGGTGGACCGCGACGGCAAGGTGCTCCAGCAGGAATCAAAAATCCTCGGCTCGACGCTGACCTTCATCCGTCGCACCGACGACGATGCTCGCGTCCTCGCCAGCACCGTGCCTCCGGTCGCTTCTGGACGCCCAGGAAGTGGGATCAAAGGACAGCCATGATCGAGTTTGAGAATGTGTCACGCACCTACGGCACGAAAGAGGCGGTGCGTGGATTGAACCTCTCGATCCCGTCGGGAGAACTCTTCGCCCTGCTCGGGCCGAGTGGTGCCGGCAAGACGACCAGCATCAAAATGCTGGTCGGACTGCTTCAGCCGTCCAAGGGGGCTGTCCGCGTCTGCGGCCACGACCTGGTTCACGAGCCGAGAGCCGCCCACCGTCGACTCGGCTACGTTCCCGACGAGGCAATCCTCTACGACAAACTCAGCGGCCGCGAGTTTCTCTGGTTTATCGCAGACATGTTTGGTGTCGACCGAAGTCTTGCAGAGGCCCGCATCGACGAGGAAATCGAGGCCTTCGAACTCAGTGAGTTTGTCGATGACCTCTCCGAGAGCTACTCCCTCGGCATGAAGCAGCGGCTGGTCTTTGCCGCAGCCTTGCTCCACGCCCCCGATGTGCTGGTGCTCGACGAGCCGATGGTCGGCCTCGACCCTCGGACGGTCCGGATTGTTAAAGACCTGATCAAGTCGCGGACTCGCGACGGCATGACCGTCTTCATGTCGACCCACACCCTTGCGATGGCGGAGGAACTGGCCGATCGCGTGGGCATCATGGTCCGCGGCCAGCTGCAGTTTCTCGGCACAGTCAGTGACCTTCGCCAGCAGCTCGCGGTGGAAGAGTCCTCGCTTGAAGACCTCTACCTGCAGATCACCGGCCGTGGGCTGGGCCTCGGCAGCACCCTCGCTGAGGGCTCGTAGCATGAGCGACGCCCCGCTTGCTCCTCACGATGAGTCACGTCTCTTCCTGCGGCTGCGACGCTCGATCGTGATCTCCACGCTCGGCCAGATGCTGAAGACCGCGCGGCTGCGGCTGATCCTGGTATCGCTGCTCAGCCTGATCTTCTGGGGCTCCCTGTTTGCGATCTTCTATCAAGCATTTCTCTTTCTTGAAGATCTGCATGCCGACGTGATCCCAATGCTCTTCAACGCCTTCTTCCTCTCGCTGATGGTGATGCTGGTTTTTTCCAGCAGCATCCTGCTGTATTCGGGGCTCTACACCTCGCGAGAATCACGTCTGCTGCTGACGCTCCCGGCCACGCCCGAGGCCATCTTCGGCCATGTCTTCCGGGAGTCGATCTGGTTTTCTAGCTGGGGGTTTGTGCTCCTTGGCAGCCCCATGCTTGTGGCCTATGGCGTCGTGCATGAGGCGCCGCCTCCGTACTACCTGCTCATGCTACCGATGATGGTCGCGTTTGTGACGATCCCGGCGACCCTCGGCGGAATGCTCTGCATCACGCTTGTTCGCTGGCTTCCCCGGCTTCGCCTGCATGTGCTCTCCATCGCGGGCGTGATCGCGGTCGGAATGGGTGGATGGCTCGGCTGGTCTGCCTTTACCAACAATGATGCAGACCAGCTCACGACCACCTGGTTTGAACAGGCGTTTAGCCGACTGGCAGTCACCGAGCAGCGGTTTCTTCCCAGTTGGTGGCTCACCAGCGGCCTGGTGGAAGCGAGTCGCCGCTCGGAAGATCCGCAGCAGGAATGGGCGGCCCTTGCCGAAACTGGCGGGTTCTTCGCCGTGCTGCTCTCCAACGGTCTGTTTCTTCAGCTGCTCGCAGGCGGACTCGCCCGAGTGTGGTATCGCCGTGGCTACGGGCTGCTCGGCGGGGAATACACGGCCCGCCGCGCACCGCGAGCAAGCTGGCTCGACCACGCGATCGAACGGATGGGATCGAAGCGAGGCCTTCCCCTGCGACTCCTGCTGGTCAAAGACCTCCGGCTGTTCCGTCGAGACATCGCGCAGTGGTCGCAGTTTGCGATCTTCTTCGGTCTGCTGGGGTTCTACTTCGTCAACCTGCGGTCGTTTCAGTACGACAACTCCTACGCGTCGTTGATTGGCTGTCTCAACCTCGGCGTCGTGGGGCTGATTCTCTCCACCTTCACCACGCGGTTCGTCTATCCGATGATCAGCCTGGAGGGACGCCGGTTCTGGATCCTCGGGCTCCTGCCGGTCCACCGCGACCAGATCGTCTGGTCGAAGTTCATCTTTTCGGTCGTGGGCTCTCTGCCTCCGTGCTGTCTGCTGATTCTGCTCAGCGACCGCATGCTCGGTCTCTCCTCCACGGCGATCGCTCTGCACGAGGTGGCCTGCGTCAGCCTCTGCGTGGGCCTCTCAGGGATTGCCGTCGGTCTTGGAGCACGGATTCCCGACCTCCGCGAAGCCTCTCCCTCCAAAATCGCTGCTGGCTTCGGTGGCACCCTGAGCCTCGTGTTCAGCTCTCTGTTCATCATGCCTGTTGTGGTCATTGCTGGGCTGCCGTTCCACGCCGGGCCTGCAGCCCGTTCACTGGGGGACTCATTCGCCTGGTTGCGGGCGATTCTGAGGCTGTTTGCTGCTCCCAGCGGCCTTGCCTTGGCTGCAACCTGCGTGGTGCTCCTGGGCCTGCTGGCCAGCGGTCTGCCGATGCTCCTCGGAATTCGCGCGTTCCGGCACCTGGAGACCTGATTTCAGACAGCATTCCAGGCAGCAATGTCCTTTGCTGCAGCGGTTAGCTCTAGGCTCGCACTGCGGTATTTCCTAGAGAAGACATCCTCACCGAACTCCCTCCCCACACATCCGTCTTCCGCCAATGCGTCCACTTTGTCCCGCAGACCACCGCACCCTGCCGTCATCTCGTCAACCGACGGATGCTGCCGCGGCGAAGCGAGCCGGTGCCGAGGTTCGCGTGGGGGCCGTGCAGTACCTCAACACCAAGCCGCTTGTCCATAGTCTG
>Ga0181600_10002055_pt1 | contig 15629 bp, 19 predicted proteins | sample 041ome_2_FD_132982 | JGI IMG/M metagenome (GOLD analysis project Ga0181600, IMG submission 132982) | Coastal salt marsh microbial communities from the Groves Creek Marsh, Skidaway Island, Georgia - 041406US metaG (megahit assembly) | ecosystem: Environmental > Aquatic > Marine > Intertidal zone... | reverse complement strand
CGTCGTGCGAAGCTGTACTATTTGCGTTCGCGTCGCGGTAAATCTGCGCGTATCGCAGAAGTCAGCAACTACAAACCAAAATCTGACCAATAAGGAGCGGCGAGATGAAAGCAGACATCCATCCCGATTACCACTTCATCGACGTCAAAATGACCGATGGAACTATCGTGAAAATGCGCTCTACTTGGGGCAAAGAAGGCGACACCATGGCGTTGGAAATCGATCCATCCGCTCACCCAGCGTGGACAGGTGGTGGCACTCGTCTATTGGACCAAGGTGGTCGCGTTTCCAAGTTCAAAAAGAAATACGAAGGTCTGGGATTCTAATCCCTCCGTTTGTTCGGTTTCAGAGGGTCGCCTATTTGGCGGCCCTTTTTTATGCGGCTTTCGCAGGTCTGTGTCACAAAAAAAGGCCCCCATATCGGGAGCCTTTTCAAATCTGGTTTGTTTATTGCCTAGACAAAAAACTGTGCCCCGTTCGCCGAGATCGTCGACCCATTGATGAAACCAGAGTCGTCTGATGCCAAGAATGCGACACAGCGTGCAATTTCTTCTGGCTCACCCAAGCGACCAGCGGGAATTTGTGCAATGATGCTTTCGCGCACTTTTTCAGGGACGGCCATAACCATTTCTGTTGCGATATAGCCTGGGCAAATGGCGTTTGCTGTAATGCCTGCACGCGCACCTTCTTGTGCTAAGGATTTAACGATGCCAAGATCGCCTGCTTTTGTTGCCGCATAGTTTACCTGCGCAAATTGACCCTTTTGGCCATTGATCGATGAAATGACAATCACGCGCCCGAATTTACGCTCGCGCATACCTGGCCAGATGGGGTGAACGGTGTTGAAAACGCCGGTCAGGTTTGTATCAATCACTTGGTGCCATTGCTCGGTTGTCATTTTGTGGAACGGCGCATCACGGGTAATGCCAGCGTTCGCGACAACCACATCGATTGGGCCAAGGTCTGCTTCGACTTGGGCAATGCCTGCTGCGCTTGCTTCGTAATCGGCGACGTTCCATTTATATGTCTTGATGCCTGTTTCGGCGGTGAATTGTGCCGCCGCGTCGTCATTGCCCGCATAGTTGGCTGCGACCGCATACCCTGCAGCTTGCAAGGTTTTTGAAATTGCCGCGCCAATACCGCGTGATCCACCTGTGACTAATGCAACTCGACCCATAATGTCTTCTCCTATTTGGGATATGTGTTGGTAACCCGATTACCCACAATGTGACGTTAGCGCAATATTATTTCGCTGTCATTTTGCCGCATTGCAGAAAAAAACGGGGCACTTGGCCCCGTTTCTGAAATATTATGGACGCTCTAGGCACATGGCGACGCCCATACCGCCCCCGATGCACAAGGTGGCTAGACCTCGTTTTGCATCGCGACGTTTCATTTCAAACAGCAAGGTGTTCAAAATGCGCGCACCAGATGCACCAATTGGGTGACCGATGGCAATCGCACCGCCATTAACGTTAACAATTGCGGGATCCCAGCCCATGTCTTTGTTTACGGCGCAAGCTTGTGCTGCAAAGGCTTCGTTCGCTTCGACCAGGTCAAGGCTGTCCGCAGTCCAGCCTGCTTTTTCCAATGCTTTGCGGCTGGCGTAAATCGGGCCAACACCCATGATTTTTGGATCCAATCCAGCGGTTGCATAAGAAACAATACGTGCAAAAGGTTCGATGCCGCGGCGTTCTGCTTCGTCAGCGGACATCAACAGCGCACCGGCGGCGCCATCATTCAGGCCAGAGGCGTTTGCAGCGGTGACCGAGCCGTCTTTGGTAAAGGCGGGGCGCAGCTTTTGCATGCTTTCCAATGTTGCGCCGTGACGGATGTATTCGTCTTGGTCAACAATGATGTCGCCTTTGCGCGTTTTGACTGTAAATGGGACGATCTCGTCAACAAATTTACCAGCTTTTTGCGCAGCTTCAGCTTTGTTTTGAGACGCAAGTGCGAATTCGTCTTGCATATCTCGGCTGATTTGCCATTGCTCGGCGACGTTCTCGGCGGTTTGACCCATGTGATATCCGTTGAAAGCATCCCAAAGACCATCGCGGATCATGCTATCGATATATTTGACGTCGCCCATTTTGTGACCTGCCCGCAGGTGTGCCACGTGGGGGGACAATGTCATATTTTCTTGGCCGCCTGCACAGACGATGGATGCGTCACCCAATTGAATATGTTGTGCAGCCAAAGCGACTGCGCGCAACCCTGAACCACAGACTTGGTTGATGCCCCATGCAGCGCTTTCGATTGGAAGACCGGCGTTAACATGCGCTTGGCGCGCAGGGTTTTGGCCTTGGCCCGCAGAAAGCACCTGACCTAAGATTGTCTCTGACACTTCTGATTTATCAATTCCGGCGCGGCTAACCAATGCTTCTAACATTGTTGCGCCTAAATCGTGCGCGGGTGTATTTGCGAATGATCCAGCAAAGCTGCCGACGGCAGTACGGGCAGCTGATGCGATTACGACGTTTGTCATGGGTTTTGTCCTCCAATAAGTCCCGGAACAGAGCTGCGCTAGTGATACAGCTTTCGCTGCGCTGCGGCAACACTTTTGACGGGTTAGGATGACATGTCGCTATTTTGTGGTTGTATCCAAGGCGGTGTCATCGTCGGCGCGCCCCAATAATACCCTTGTAGGCAATCAATTCCGTGTGCGGCTAACCAATTGCTGTCGATGATGTTTTCAACGGCCTCTGCGACGGTGTGCATCCCAAAATGTTCCGCAATGGAAATAAGGGCTTGTATTAAAACTTGGTTATCTGGATCGGTGGCTACATTGCGCACAAACTGTTCATCAATTTTTACAATATCAAAATTAAAATCGCGCAAATACCGAAAAGAAGTGGTGCCAGCCCCGAAATCATCCAATGCAAAAGTGATACCGCGTTTGCGAAGGTCTTTCATAAAACTTAATACCAGGTCGGGCAACAAAATGGTCGAGCTTTCGGTGATTTCTAGAATCAGCCGGTTCCCGATGTCTAGGTCGCGTCGTAATGACCGCCCCAAAATATCGTTCCATTTGCCATATCCGATAGAGCGCGCAGATAGATTGATCGAAATCCGCAGGTCAGGCGCAAGCGACAAATGGCGCAAGCCGATTTCAAGCGCAGCACAGTCAACCTGCCGGCCAAGCTCGGTTTCTTCGATATGGGGCATAAAATCGCGGGCAGGGATGATACGCCCGTTTTCATCGGGAACCCTGATCAGCCCTTCGTAAAAAACGGTTTTTCTTGGGTTTAGCGCCGCCATAACCGGTTGAAACGCCAGCGTCGCCCGCCCGCCAAGCAAGGCATGTTTTACCAACGCAATCGCGCCGGTTTTTTGTCGTGCGACCGCATTCGCAAATGGGCTTTCATCATCGGGCATTAGATCAATCTTGTTGATGTTGCGCATCGTCCTCTCCATACTTGTGGTATGGTGGCGCAAGAAGCCTAACAAATCCTAAACAGGTGTTAAAAATGAACCGTTGTTCATGGGCTGGACCCGATCAAATTTATATCGACTATCACGACACGGAATGGGGTGTGCCACAACATGATGGTCGCGCCTTGTGGGAGCAATTGATTTTGGAGGGGTATCAGGCAGGTCTTAGCTGGATTACTGTATTGAAAAAAAGAGAAAATTTCCGGACGGCATTCGAAGGATTTCATCCAGATGTCATTGCGACTTGGGGGGATGGGGACATCGAACGGTTGATGCAAAATTCAGGGATCATTCGCCATCGTGGCAAAATCGCAGCGACGATTTCAAATGCTAAGGTTTGGTTGGACATCGAAGCCGCGCAAGGTTTTGCAAACTATGTATGGTCTTTTGTGGATTTTGCCCCAATCATAAACACTCCCCAGCGGGTCCAAGATGTGCCCGCTGTGACACAAACGGCGATGATTTTGTCAAAAGACTTGAAAAAACGCGGTTTCAAATTTTGCGGCCCTACTATTATCTATGCCTTCATGCAGGCGTCAGGCTTGGTTTGCGACCATGTTATCGATTGTGCATGTCACCCCCAAAACCAAGTCTAGTGATTTTTGCTGAATTGACTAAGGTTTCGAATGTGTTTAATTCATATTTGAAACTAAACTGATTGGTTCAAAATGCAACATTCCCCACAATCTAAAATGCGTGGCACCCCTGCGCTTGTTATTGGTTCAGTTGCTTTATTATTGCTTCTTGCCGCACTTGATCAGACCATCGTTTCAACCGCGCTGCCCACTATTGTTGCCGATTTGGGGGCGCTGGAAAAATTGTCTTGGGTGGTCACATCTTATATCCTTGCCTCGACTGTTTCAGCGCCACTTTATGGCAAATTGGGGGATCTTTATGGCCGCAGATTAATGGTCTATTTTTCGGTTGGCTTGTTCCTAATCGGATCTATCGCTTGTGCCTCGGCATATACCATGGATGCGTTAATTTGGGCGCGCGCCTTACAAGGACTGGGCGGCGGTGGTCTATTCGTGCTTGCGTTGGCTGTTGTCGGTGATGTCGTACCGCCACGTGAACGTGGAAAGGTGCAGGGCGTCTTTGCTGCGATTTTTTCTGCCTCAAGCGTGATTGGACCTTTGCTGGGCGGATGGTTTGTCGAATATCTCAGCTGGCACTGGATATTCATGGTCAATATTCCACTTGGCCTATTAGCGGTCATTGGTTTTACAGTTGGATTTGAACCGCGGGGGGAACGTGTAAATCATAAGATTGATTGGCTGGGCGCAATGACTTTGTCTGTCGCGCTTGCCACGCTTACGTTGTTTACCAGCATGGGCGGGCATGATGTTGAATGGACTACAGGTATTGCCATTGGACTGTTTACTGCATCAATTTTGGCAACCCTTTTGTTCATCTGGGTCGAAACGCGTGCTTCAGAACCTGTGTTACCGCTGCACCTGTTTCGTAACAACGTGTTTACAACAACGTCGCTGATCAGCCTTATCACGGGTGCGGCGATGATTGGCACGATCACGTTTTTGCCAATCTACTTACAAATCGCAATGGGTGCATCGCCAACAGTTTCTGGATTATTGTTGGTTCCCATGACCCTTGGGATTATTTCGACATCAACGTTTTCAGGGCGTTATATGGGGCGAACAGGCAAGTACAAGCGTTTGCCAATCGCCGGGATGACTTTGTTGGCCATTGGATCAATCTTGTTGTCTCAGCTTGATGTCGATACGTCACGCTGGACTTTTGGTGTGTCTTTGTTGGTCTTTGGTTTTGGCATGGGATTTATTTTCCCTGTAATTACGACTGCGGTTCAAAACGCAGTGCCGCGCGAACATCTTGGTACAGCTACGGCGTCCGGTGTGATGTTCCGTCAAATTGGAGGATCGGTTGCGGTCGCTATGTTCGGAACAATTTTTGCTGTGCGATTGGCTGATGGTCTACCACAGGGTATAACACTTAGCCCGGGTGAGCTTGGGCCAGCTGCCTTGGTCGGCATGCCGATAGAGGTACGTGACGCGATCGCGAGCTCTGTCGTGAATGCGTTAAGCCCGATTTATGTGATTGTAATTTGCATGGTGGTGCTTGGGTTAGGTGTCGCACTTAAAATGAAAGAGGTGCTGTTAACCAACCGCATGGTGCCTAAAGCAGAGTGATTGCCGTTTCCGAATCGGTCTTGCGCAAATATGAACTTAAATCCAAGGTAGCCTTACTGCTATTACGTTAATGCATAGGGGCCTTATGGACAATTGGGACGAAGTGAAAACCGCCTACCATGTTGCACGTTTGGGGACAGTCTCGGCGGCGGCCGAGGTGTTAGGTGTCCATCATGCGACAGTTATTCGCCATATTGACGCCCTTGAAACACGACTTGCGGTAAAGTTATTTCAACGCCACGCGCGCGGGTATACCCCCACCGAGGCGGGGCAAGATCTGATGCGCGTTGCGCAAGCCACCGAGGATCAGTTCAGTCAGTTGTCCAGTCGACTGATCGGGCAGGGCGAAGGTGTAAGTGGCGAAATAGTTGTTACCTCGCTTGCGGTTTTGGCTCCTGTCTTATCAGAACCGATTAAAACATTTCGGGACGCATTTCCCGATGTTCGGTTGCGTTTTCTGACGGACGAGCGTTTGTACCGCCTAGAATATGGCGAAGCGCATGTCGCTATCCGCGCTGGCAGCAGCCCATCGCAGGATTTGGATAATATCGTCCAACCGCTAATGTCATGGAGTGTCGGATTGTTTGCCCATCCAGATTACATTGCAGCGCATGGTCATCCAGAAACAACTGATGCGTTCGTGAACCATAAATTTGTGGTGTCCGACGACATGGACGCACGTGCCCCGTTTTTCAAGTGGTTGATGCAATCTGTGGCCCGTGACCAGTTGGTTTTCAGGGGCTCGGATCCATTATCACAGATGTCTGCAATTTATCATGGCATGGGCATTGGTTTCCTAGATCGCGATTGGGGCACGATGTTGGGTTTGATCGAAGTGATGCCACAACAAGATAATTGGATGTCCCAGATCTGGATCGTGACCCATGTTGATTTGCATCGAACAAACAAAGTTCAAGCTTTGGTTCAACATCTTAAGTCATGGGCAAAGGAAAGAGAGACCAAATGACCGACGCCATGAAGGGCCATCTGGCCATGCTGCTGTTTTCGGCGCTGGTGTCAGGGTCATTTTCACTTGGCGTGATGGTTGCCAATGATATTGCACCCATGGCAATGACGAGTGCGCGATTTGGATTGGCTGTTGTGATTGTTGGCATACTAGCGGTTCTGAGCGGCGGATTGAAGAGACAGGCATTTGTTGCGCCGTGGCGCTATGCTGTGACCGGTGGCGCATTTGCATTTTATTTTGTGATGATGTTTTATGGGTTGCGTACCGCCCAACCCGTGTCAGCCGCAGCAGTTTTTACGCTGATCCCTTTTATGAGCATGATCATCGGCACGATAGCGTTAGGCCAACATCCAAATAAGCGAATGATTATTGCGCTGGCGCTAGGGGCGGTTGGTGCGTTGTGGGTTATTTTCCGTGCTGATCTAGCGCTATTTTTAAAATTTCAATTTGGCCGCGGCGAGGCGTTGTATTTTGTAGGCTGTGTCGCGCACGCATTTTTGCCGATCTTATTCAAAGCAACAAACCGGGGTGAAAATGGATTTGTTTCGACCTTTGGCATGTTGCTGGGTGGTTCGGTGGTGCTTTTGATCTTTGGCGGCTCTGATATAATGGCGACCAATTGGGGCGCATTGCCTGGGCGTGTGTGGTGGGTATTGCTGTATCTGGCAATTTTCGCGTCCACAATTACGTTTATTTTGCTGCAGTATGGGTCAATGCGCCTGCCCGGGGCAAAGGTAATGGCTTATTCCTATTTGACACCGACATGGGTTCTATTGTGGGAAATTGGGTTTGGCCATGGCGTCCCGCCTGTCATGATATTGGTCGGCATTGGCCTAAGTTTTGGTGCAGTATTGATTTTGCTTAAGGACTGAACGGTCGATCCAACGTTGACGACAAAAATTGTTCAAACGCATCAAGATCGATTGCCTCAAATTGCCCAAAGCTTTGCATCCATATTGACGCAGCACGCATAGCATCAGGTTCCAATTTACACCATTTAACCCGCCCACGCTTTTCTTGGGAAATCAGTCCCGCCTTTGTCAAAATGGCCAAATGCTTGGAAATCGCAGCAAGCGACATATCATAGGGATCAGCAACATCTGTCACCGCCATGTCATCTTCTAATAACATGACAAGTATCCCACGCCGTGTTGGGTCAGCTAATGCCGCAAAGACTAGGTCAAGTTTATCATCCATACGTTCTAGGAACCAGCTTGGAGGACGCGGGTCAATGACTATTTTCTGTCTTGCCGTCTAAACATTTGCGAAAGCCTGCGATGACGGTTGCGTATAAATCCAGATAGGCGTTGCTGTGATTTGTTCCATCACCGAATATGGGCGAGACGTCAAAAGTGGGAATATTAAAACCCCGCGCGAATTGTTCCGCAACCTTAGACGGTTCATTGGGATCAACGATGATGCACAAAGGTGGGCTTGTTTCCAATATCGTTTCAAGTTCGACAGTTTCTTTGACCGAAGGTGCCTGAGCAAACGCATTTGAAAAAATTATTTTTTCTGCGTGGCCGAAATCATGTAGCGCATATTGAAACGCGTCATGTGAAAATCCAATGACCGTATCGTGGTCGATTTTTGGGGCGTTCAAGGTCAAGGTGTCGACCGCAGCACTAAAGGCGTCCAGATTGGAGTCAAATGACGCTCTATGTTGTGGGGCACGGTTGTTGAATTGATCTGCAATGTGCTGGGCCCAACGTTTTGCATTTTCCGCCAAAAGCCACATATGGGGATCGATTGCTGTTTGATGCGCGTCATGGTCATGGTCGTGGTCATCGTCATGTTCATGTGTTTGAGAAAGCTCAAAGTGAACAGTGTTCTGAATGTTTTCGCCGATGATTATATCACTGTTGGGTGCAATGGATTCAATTCTTTCGACTAAACCGGGCAGCAAGGACGGACCAGACAATATGATGATATCGGCCGTTTCGATCGCTTTGATGTTACTTGGCTTTAAGTTGAAATGATGAGCCGACGCACCATTTTCGATCAATTGTTCGATGTGGACATGCTCTGCACCAATCGCGCTTGCGATGCCTGTCATAGGCGCAATATCTGTAACGATGTTTAGGGTTTGTGCGCTGGCCGTTCCTGAAATAACTGTTGCAAGCATCAGCGTTTTGAACATTTTGTTTTCCTTTGACATTGATACTGATCGCAGATATTCGTTATGTTATAACATGTCAAGTTTGAGAGGGCGCGATATGGTAAATTCAGCAGCATTCGCAAAACACGATCATACCAAATGTGTTGCACAGGGGTTAAAAACGGCATCCTCATTATGTGACGCCCGCAGGGTACGCATGACGCCCATCCGCCGACGCGTCCTTGAAATTTTGTTGGCAGAACACAAAGCTATGGGTGCTTATGATGTGTTGGAACGGCTAAGGCGAGACGGTTTGGCCGATAAGCCGCCAGTGGCCTACCGTGCCTTGAATTTTTTGGTTGATCAGGGCTTGGTGCACCGTGTTGAAAAGTTGAATGCTTATGTTGCCTGTGATAACCCGCAAGCGCAGCACCAGCCGATGTTTTTGATCTGTGATACATGCCAACATGTGGCGGAGCGGCAAAATAATCTTGTCGAGGATCTGGGCACAGTGATTGACGCTGAAAGCGGTTTTCAGGTTCAAAAAATGGTGTTTGAGGCGCAGGGCCTTTGCCCAAGCTGTCAAAGGGTGGAATAATGTCCGTGTTGATTACCTTGCAAGATGTGACCGTGCAATATGGCGCGTCGCCTGTTCTTGAACATGTGAACCTAAAAATCAAACATGGTGAAATTGTTACGATTGTTGGCCCAAATGGATCTGGTAAGTCATCTCTTTTACGTGTCTTGACCGGTGCATTGGCGCCAAGAACAGGCACCCGCTTGCACGCGGCCGGTTTGAAGATTGGATATGTGCCGCAAAAATTAATGTTAGATCACACGTTTCCGATCACTGTACGGCGCTTGCTAGACGTTCCTTGGCCTATTTCAACAAAAGATGCCCAAGCAGTGTCTGAATTGACTGGTATTTCTCAGTTGTGGGATCAGCAAATTTCGACGCTCTCGGGCGGACAGTTGCAGCGGGCTTTGTTGGCGCGTGCCATTGTGGGGCGCCCAGATATTCTGATGTTGGACGAACCGACGCAGGGCCTTGACCAACCGGGTGCCGCTGCGTTTTATCAGCTGATCGCGGACCTGCGCGATGCATTAGGATGTGCCGTTATTATGGTCAGTCATGACCTGCATGTCGTGATGAGCGCGTCCGATCGTGTTATCTGTCTAAACGGTCACATTTGTTGCGAAGGCACGCCTGATGTTGTGTCCAGTGCCCCAGAATATCGCGCTTTGTTCGGCACAGGGACCAAAGGCGCTTTGGCATTGTATCGCCATGACCATGATCATAGCCATGAACACACCCATTAGGATGATGAAAAACAATGTCTGAGTTCATAATAAGAGCAGCTTTGGCCGGTATCGGTGTCGCTGTTGTGTCTGGAGTTTTAGGATGTTTTATCGTCTGGAGACGCATGGTCTATTTTGGCGATGCCTTGTCTCACGCGTCTATTTTGGGCGTTGCCTTGGCGATGGCATTTGGCGTTTCCATATACATCGGCGTGGCTGGTATTGCCGGTGCCATTGCCATTTTACTGGTTGTTTTGAAATCAAAATGGCAATCCATGGATACAATTTTAGGCGTCGTGGCACATAGCTTTTTAGCAGTCGGCCTGATTGCAGCCTCGGTGTTTGGAACGGGCGTTTCAATCGAGGCTATTTTATTCGGGGATATTCTGGCTGTGACTTGGTCAGACGTCGTTTTGATTTGGTGCGGTGTGGTTGCAATCCTTGGGATCGTGGCCGCACGATGGCGGAATTTTATCGTTGTAACGGTTTGTGACGATTTGGCCGCGTCGGTTGGGGTCCGCGTTAAGCTTGAGCAGTTTATTCTTACACTGTGTTTAGCGATTGTTGTTGGGGTTGCATTGAAAACGGTCGGCGCATTATTGATTACGGCGTTTTTGATAATTCCAGCGGCTGCAGCGCGCAGTTTTTCAAAAACACCAGAGCGGATGGCGGCTGTCGCAAGTGCGATTGGCGGTGTTGGTGCCTTTGGGGGATTGGTTGCATCATATGAATTGGACTGGCCAGCCGGTCCCGCAATGGTCGTGATTTGTGCGCTAATATTTGTTTTATCGCGCTTGCGATTGCGGGCGGATGTTTGACGCTAATGCGCTTGGCCCCAGCTAACGTTCCTAAGGTTGAGGCCGTAGTTGAAACAAGAACGTGTTGCCGTCGGGCGTTTCCAAGGTCGCGCCATCAGACGTGATGGTTCGATGTGATACTGTTTGTAATTGCTGCAGAAATTCACTTTCCAGCTGCAGCAAGTCGCAGGCCATTCTAGTGCTTGCAATCGGTCCAATCGCGACATTGCTTTCATCAAAGCTGATGGTGGCATGAAACCTATTACAATGCGCACGCCCAGTGATCTCGGTGTAGGTTAGCGTTACGGCGATTTGTTCCATTGAGACGCCGTTCCACTCCGTCAGGCTAAGCATACTCGCCATATCGGATGTATCGTTTGACGATGTTTGTGTTCCGCAGGACGACAGTGTGACAATCAACGCCGCGGCGCGTAATAAATATGGCATGCTTCCCTCTTGCGAAAAGCATGCCCTATCGATAGGCCAAGATCAATGGCCTGTTGTTAATCTAACAGGCGACGAGCGATAACTTGAGCTTGAATTTCGGCGGCACCTTCAAAGATATTGAGGATGCGCGCATCACATAAAATGCGACTGATGGTGTATTCCAATGCAAACCCATTGCCGCCATGGATTTGCAAGCCATTATCCGCAGCGGCCCATGCAACACGTGCACCCAATAGTTTGGCCATGCCTGCCTCTAGATCGCAACGACGGTCATTGTCTTTTTCAAAGGCGCTGAAATACGTCAACTGGCGCGCGACCATGATTTCAACAGCCATCATGGCAAGTTTATTGGCGACCCGAGGGAAATTAATTAACGACTTACCAAATTGTTTGCGATCAATCGCATATTGCATTGAAACATCAAGTGCGGATTGGGCGACCCCAACAGCCCGTGCAGCGGTTTGGATACGCGCACTTTCAAAGGTTTGCATCAGTTGCTTGAACCCTTTGCCTTCTTCCCCGCCAAGCAGGTTTTCGCCTTTGACGTGGAAATTATCAAAGCCAAGCTCGTATTCTTTCATCCCACGATAGCCAAGCACTTCGATTTCGCCGCCAGACATTCCGTCGGTGGGAAAGGGTGTTTCATCAGTGCCGGGTGTTTTTTCTGCTATAAACATTGATAGACCGCGGTGATCGGTGCTGTCGGGATTGGTGCGCGCCAAAAGCGTCATGATGTGGGTACGCGCCGCATGGGTGATCCATGTTTTGTTACCGGTGACTTTGTAATCACCATTTTCGTCACGCACCGCACGCGTGCGCAACGACCCTAGATCTGACCCTGTATTCGGTTCGGTAAAAACTGCCGTTGGCAAGATCCCTGCACTTGCGATTTTCGGCAGCCATTTTGATTTTTGTTCGTCCGTCCCACCACACAAAATCAGTTCAGCGGCAATTTCGGATCGCGTACCCAATGATCCGACGCCGATATATCCACGTGACAATTCTTCGGATACAACCGCCATGGATGCCTTGGATAATCCAAAACCACCAAGATTTTCGGGTATCGTCAATCCAAATACACCAAGTTCGGCCAGTTCATTTATGATCTCAAGAGGAATCAATTCATCCTTGAGATGCCACTCATGTGCGTGTGGAATGACCTTGTCTATGGAAAACTTGCGGAATTGTTCGCGGATCATTTCCAATTCTTCGTCAAGGCCGCTGTGTCCAACGGTGATATTTGCCGACTGTTCCTGCATCAGATCAACCAGACGCAAGCGGGCCGCTTGAGTGTTGCCTTTGTGCATGAGAATGCGAACTGCGTCAGTCTGTGCTGTTAGAATATCGGATACACCAAGGCCATATTCATGGGGGCGTACTATTTCGCCTTGGCTCATGGGAATTCCGCCAAAGATGTGGTTCAAATACTCACCAAAAGCGATTTGAAGGATAAGTGTTTCAATCTCGCCGAACGTGCCTTGATCGCTAAGTGCTTGCGCCCACTTGTCCATTTGGCGCAACGATTCGACGTAGGTTGCAAGCCAAGCGACAGCATGTGCTGCGGTTTGATTTTCCTCGATCAAAGATGCGTTAATTCGTCCCTCAACACTTACCTTGTTGCGCAAATGTTCCTGAGCGGTGTTCAGCAAGATTTGCACTGGTTCAATCGCTTGGGCCGTTAGGGTCGTCAGGTCAGTGAGGATAGTACTATTTGTCATTTCGATACTTTGTCCGTCATGTGCCATGAATCACGTCCTTTCATTCGTCGCGACAGTGATAGGCATTTTGCAGTTGCAGCGCAACAAAAATGCGCATTTTTTATAAATTTTGTTCTAAAATTACGCGACGAAATTTTGCAGCGCAGCATTGCAGACTATGCTATTGCGGCACCACTATGGATAATTTGATTCATCTTTCGAGCACGGGACAGTGGGTTTACGTTTTGTCCGTCGCTTTGTGTGCGGGCCTTGTAAAAGGCGTCGTTGGGTTTGGCATGCCACTGGTTTTTATCTCAGGTCTTAGTCTGATTTTGCCGCCTGAGATTGCACTTGCGGGGCTGATTATTCCAACCGTTTTTTCAAATTTTAGCCAAGCACTGCGCCAAGGGCTGCATGCTGCGATTGCATCGATTTCCAAGTTTCGATGGTTTCTGTACGTCGGTGGGCTATTCCTAATTTCTAGTACTCAATTAACCGCGCTTGTTCCTGGTGGGATATTTCTGGGTGCGTTGGGAGTTTTAATCGTAGCATTTTCTGCAATGCAATTGGTCGGTGTTAGAATTCCCGTTCATAAGTCCCCGCGAAAAGCCGAAATTACCATGGGGGCTATCGCTGGATTCATTGGGGGCATGTCTGGGGTGTGGGGGCCGCCGACGGTGGCGCTTTTAACTGCACTTGAGACAGAAAAAAAGGAACAGATGCGGATACAGGGCGTTATTTATGGCCTAGGTGCTATTGCACTGACTGTTGGTCATTTGTTCTCTGGAATATTAAATACAGCCACAGCGACCTTTTCGGCTGTGTTAGTATTGCCTGCAATGATAGGCCTACGCCTTGGAATGGCGTTGCAAGATCGAATTGATCAGACCACATTCAAACGTGCAACGCTGTGTATTCTATTGGTTGCCGGCCTTAACCTAGTTAGACGCGCCTGGATTGGTTAGCGGATCGGTGGCAAAATCGCCCGCGTTAGACTGCAATCGCGGATGACATCTTGGCCGCAGGGAACCGGTTCTAGCGTTTTTGACAAGCAAATACGCACTTCTTGGATCCACTCTTTTTTACAGGTTACAGTGATCATGTCTGGTTCAAGCGCCGGATTTTCCTTTATAAAGGCCTCTTCGATCACCGCAGCTGGAAGTCGGACTGGTTTATCTAGCTTTCGAAATACCGATGGGCGGACAATCGAATTGTACGCCAAACGCGAGAGATCAAGATAGTCTTGGCCATCTAAATCGGTACAAGATCCGTGTTTTTTTCATTGATGCCATGCCAAACCAGAGCTGCCCATAATATCCATCATTTCATTGGTTGCCCGCCGCGACGGTGGATATTTTATGGTCTGGCAATACGAAGGATACCCGCGATGAAATTAGGGCCAAAGGCCATGCAGGCTCCATCCAAAATCTTTGTCAGGGCTGCATTGTTCAGATTTTTTTGCGTCGCCTTCGATAGCGCACCAACTGGGTGACCAGCTAAGGGCCAAAACATAATAATCAAAGTCGTTGGCCATCGCAGGGCGCATGCCCGCGACCAGACCAAGGGCCAAAATGAACCACCGCATTCGCTCTTCCCTTTCTTATTTAAAACCTGTATAGACCTTTGCAAGTTCCCCGACAATGGAAACCCGCCTTGTAAAAAGGCCGCCTGCAAGGCAGGCAACGGGGAAGTTTTGTGAAGGAGTATTATGATGTCTAAACCCATTATGGCACGCGCGACTGCGGTGTGGTTGGTTGACAATACAACGCTGACGTTCAAGCAGATTGCTGACTTTGTTGGGATGCATGAACTTGAAATCCAAGGAATCGCAGATGGTGACGTCGCCGTCGGTGTCAAAGGCTTTGATCCAGTTTCGAACAATCAGCTGACCCAAGAAGATATCGACAAAGGCGAAGCGGATCCACTGCACAAGCTAAAATTAAAATTCAACCCAGCAGCCGTTGGCGAAGAAAAGCGCCGCGGGCCGCGGTATACTCCATTGTCAAAGCGTCAGGATCGACCAGCGTCAATCTTATGGCTGGTTAAGTTCCATCCTGAGCTGTCTGATGGCCAGATTTCGAAATTGATCGGTACCACAAAGCCGACGATCCAAGCGATCCGCGAACGCACCCATTGGAACATCGCAAATATCACACCGATCGATCCAGTTGCCTTGGGCCTGTGTCGTCAGTCTGAGCTGGATCAAGCTGTTCAAAAAGCGGCGTCGAAACGCGCGGCTGATGGAAATGTCATGTCAGACGATGAACGTCGTAAACTGGTCAGCACTGAGCAGTCCCTTGATATGCCTGCAGAGCCAAAGATTCCGACGGCGATTGAAGGGCTTGAAGCGTTTACTTTGCGCGACGATGACGAAGACACGACATCCGATAGTGATTACCTTGATGCAGATAGCTTCTTCAACCTTCCAGGGGATGAGGATGAGCAACCCGAAGTATAAAGGTTGGATTGACTCGAATTTGATCAAAAACCCCTCGGTTTGAGGGGTTTTTTCTTTTTTGATCATAATAAAAAATTATTATAATCAATAATTTAGAAATTTCTCTGCGGTTGCGAAAAAAAACTATTGCGCTGTGTAAAAATCGTCCTATTTTCTGCGCTCAAGACGCCAACGCACGCGCCTCTGGCCAATGTCCGCATTCGTGTTTACGTAGCGACGGTAACGTCTCTGTAATGAACTTATCCGACTTAAATGTCGGGGTACTTTGT
>Ga0181600_10002042_pt1 | contig 15667 bp, 18 predicted proteins | sample 041ome_2_FD_132982 | JGI IMG/M metagenome (GOLD analysis project Ga0181600, IMG submission 132982) | Coastal salt marsh microbial communities from the Groves Creek Marsh, Skidaway Island, Georgia - 041406US metaG (megahit assembly) | ecosystem: Environmental > Aquatic > Marine > Intertidal zone... | reverse complement strand
TCTTTTGTGAGGGCGTACCTTCGTCATCAATGGTAATCGACCCGCGACGGTTTGGAATGGTTCCGTCATCCAAAACGGTGACGCCTTTCGCGGCAACTTGCTGGCCTAACAATCCTGCAAACGCGCTAGATCCCTTTCGGTTGAAATCGCCCTCTAGCCCGTGGCCAACCGCTTCGTGTAACAAGATGCCCGGCCAGCCTGGGCCCAAAACAATATCGACGATCCCTGCTGGTGCCGCTTGTGCGGTCAAGTTTACGGTTGCAATGCGCAATGCCTCGTCTGCCTTGGGTTTCCAGTCATCTGGGGAAATCTGCCCAAGCAAAGATATGCGTCCCCCGCCCCCCGCAGAGCCACTTTCACGGCGGCCATTTTCCTCAACGATGACGGAAATATTCATGCGCGACATGGGGCGCACATCTGACCAAACGCCACCTTCGGGGCGTAGAATTGTAACTTCTTGCACGTTTGTTGAAATCATTGCGGTAACCTGAACGACACGTGGGTCGCTCGAGCGCAGATAATCGTCAATTTCCTTTAGCACATCGACCTTTGCCCCAAAGGTGATTTCAGATGTTGGGTCGAATGCATCATAAAGCTGCGTGTTTGACCGTGCGGGTGCATCGGCGAGCGAGGATGACCCGTATTGCGCCGCCAACTGAACGGTGCTTGCAGCGCGCAGCAATGCCGCTTCGCTAATTTCGGTTGAATGGGCATAGCCTGTAACTTCGCCGCACACTGACCTAAGGCCAAACCCCTCTGATGCATCGAAGTTCGCAGTTTTCAGACGCCCATCATCCAAACCAAGCGTTTCTGCGCGTCGACGTTCAAAGAAAAGTTCGCCGTCATCTGCGCCTTTTGTGGCATTTTGCAATATTTTCAGCGCATTGTTTTGATCAAGATGCGTTTCAAATGGTTGGAAATTGTCATTATTCATTGGTATGCGGACCTATTTTTCGCGCCTATTTCGACAAAAATCGCAAAAAGCGGCTCTTTGACGCAAGCTTATTTCTTTATCTCTTGTCATAAATATGGTTTTAAGCGTCCAGAATACAACGGGATTCCATCAACCGTGTGGGATTCTTTTGGCGAATTAAAACCGATCAGGGTGTAATATGCGACTAAAATCGATGATGACTGGCCTAGTGGCCGCACTTGCTGCTTTACCTGCGATGGCGCAGGAAGGGCTTGAAATAGTTGGTAAACCAATCGACCAAAAAATGGGCTTTCAGCCTGCGGCGACTGAGCTTGCACGGGATTTGCAATGGCTTGACGGAATGATTCTGTACATCATTACTGCCATCGTGATTTTTGTTTGCGCATTGCTTGCGATCGTGATTGTTCGTTACAACCGTCGCGCAAATCCAAATCCTGCGAGCTTTACACACAACTCGCCGGTTGAAGTGGCGTGGACAATCATTCCGATTTTGATTCTTGTCTTTATCGGTGCGTTCTCTTTGCCAGTTCTGTTCAAACAGCAAGAGATCCCAGAGGGTGAAATCAATATCAAAGTGACTGGTTACCAATGGTATTGGGGCTATGAATACACTGATGAAGGTTTCGGTTTTGACAGCTTTATGATTGGCGACGGGAAAGTTTTGACCCCAGAAGTCGAACAAGAGCTGGTTAATGCAGGTTATTCAAAGAACGAATTCTTGCTAGCGACAGACACTGCGGTTGTTGTGCCTGTGAACAAAGTCGTTGTCATGCAGCTTACCGGTGCTGACGTTATTCACAGCTGGACCATTCCTGCCTTTGGCGTCAAGCAAGACGCCGTTCCAGGTCGTATTAGCCAACTTTGGTTCAAGGCCGAGCGTGAGGGCGTTTACTTTGGCCAATGCTCCGAGCTTTGCGGAAAAGACCATGCGTATATGCCGATCACTGTGAAAGTCGTCAGTGAAGAGGCCTACCAAGAATGGCTAGCTGGTGCAAAAGACGAATACGCTTTGGCACCTGCAGCCTATCAAGTGGCGTCTGCAAACTAATGTGATTTTCTGGACCCCATGCTGGGGTCCAGTGCCTTTCACAAGGAACCTGACGAATGAGCGATACAAGCGCAGATAACATCGTAAACGAGGCCCAATTCGGGGATTACTTTGCCCTGCTAAAGCCACGCGTTATGACATTGGTTGTCTTTACGGCATTTGTCGGCTTGTTGGCCGCTCCGGTATCTGTGCATCCATTTGTCGGTTTTACTGCGATCTTATTCATCGCGCTGGGCGGTGGCGCATCGGGTGCGTTGAATATGTGGTATGATGCCGATATCGATGCAATCATGCGTCGTACCCAAAAACGGCCGATCCCCGCGGGTAAAGTCACCGCGGATGAGGCCAAAGCGCTGGGCATCGCGCTGTCCGGTCTGTCGGTTCTTATGCTTGGTCTCGCGGCAAATTGGTTCGCTGCCGCGTTCCTAGCATTCACAATCTTTTTCTATGTGGTCATCTATACCATGTGGTTGAAACGCTGGACTCCGCAAAACATCGTGATCGGTGGCGCGGCGGGCGCGTTTCCTCCGATGATCGGATGGGCGGCTGCAACGGGCGGCGTGTCAATCGAAAGCGTTTTGATGTTTGCGCTCATCTTTTTGTGGACCCCACCGCATTTCTGGGCCTTGGCTTTGTTCATGCGTAACGATTATGACAATGCAAAGGTTCCAATGTTGACCGTGACGCATGGCCGTCGGGCCACGCGCGCGCGCATCTTTTGGTATACAGTCGTTCTTGCAATATTTGCGATGGCGGCTGGGTTCACGTCGCTTGGTGGGCCAGTGTACCTAAGTGTTGCTGCTATTTTGAACGTCCAATTCCTGATCGGTGCGTTTCGCATTTGGCGTCGCGACGAGGACGCATCAGAAGTAGACAACTTTGCAGAAGAACGTAAATTTTTCAAACTGTCCTTGGCCTATTTGTTCCTTCACTTTGGGGCAATTTTGGTCGAAGCGGGTCTAGTTCGTTTTGGAGTTTGGGCATGAGCATTGGTCGCCAACACGAAATTCACAAACGCCGGTTCAGCCGCAATATGGGGCTAGGCCTTGTTTTGGCGGCATTTGTTGTTTTGGTCTTTGGCCTGACAGTCGTAAAGGTCACTGACGGAAATGTTTCTCAGGCAATTTCAGGGAGCGTTGCAAAATGACCATGGATCCCAAACACAAAACGGCCCTACAGGCTTTGTCTCTTGTTGTTGTGATGGGGGCTTTGGCTTGGGCATCGGTGCCATTTTATGATTGGTTCTGCCGTGTCACAGGCTTTGGTGGCGTCACTAACGTCGCCGAGACAGTTTCAGATGTTGTTCTAGATCGCACCATAAAAGTACGGTTTGATGCCTCTCTTGATCGTGACATGCCTTGGGAATTCAAACCTGTACAACGTGAAATGGAATTGCGTATTGGTGAGACCGGTATCGCGTTTTACGAGGCGTTTAATCCAACGGACCGCCCTGTCGCAGGTACTGCGTCCTACAATGTGACGCCCTATGACGCGGGGGCGTATTTCTCTAAGATTGCCTGCTTTTGCTTTACCGAACAGGTTTTGCAACCGGGCGAACGGGTGCAAATGCCCGTGACATTCTATGTCGACCCCGAAATTGTAGATGATCGTGATGCCAAGTTTACCAAGGTGATCACTTTATCATATACTTTCTACGAAACCGAGTTGCCCGAAACGACCGCACAGGTTATGTCGGACCCAGCTTCAACAATAACTGTCAACTAGCCTTCCAACGAGGGAACACTATGGCGCACGTAAAAAACCACGACTATCACATTTTGACCCCATCCCTTTGGCCCCTTTTGGGAGCCATCGCAGCATTTGTCATGCTAACGGGTGCGGTTTTATTCTTTCACGACGTAACACCATGGTTGTTTGTCATTGGCTTCGTTGGCGTTTTATACGTCATGTTTGGCTGGTGGGCTGATACGGTTAAAGAAAACTTTGCTGGTGATCACACACCGGTTGTTTTGATCGGCCTTCGCTACGGCTTTATCCTGTTTATCATGTCCGAAGTCATGTTCTTTTCAGCATGGTTCTGGAGCTTTTTCAAACACGCAATGTACCCGATGGGCGAAATGAGCCCGCTGGTCGATGGCGTGTTCCCACCTGCGGGTATTGAAACGTTTGACCCATGGCATTTGCCACTGATGAACACATTGATTCTTTTGTGTTCAGGTGCGGCAGCAACTTGGGCACACCACGCGATTGCACATGAAAATAACCGCAAAGACATGATCAACGGGCTGGCAATTGCTGTGATCTTGGGTCTGATCTTTACCGTTTTCCAAGCCTACGAATATAGCCATGCGGCCTTTGGGTTTGCGGGCAACATCTATGGCGCGAACTTCTTTATGGCGACGGGCTTCCATGGCTTTCACGTGATTGTTGGAACGATCTTTTTGTTCGTCTGTATGTTGCGCGCGATGCGTGGCCATTTCACGCCTGAATCTCATTTGGGTTTCGAAGCGGCCGCATGGTATTGGCACTTTGTTGACGTTGTCTGGCTGTTCTTGTTCGCAGCTATATACGTCTGGGGCCAATAAGATCGAGTGATATGGCTTGAAGCCAACGCAATCCTATCGCATAAGAAAGCGCGCGGGACAGCCCCGCGCTTTTTTCATTGAGGGCCATGGTGAAACGCATCCTTTTCATAGTGTTTGTCGCTCTTGTGGGGACTGGGATCTTGATGTCATTGGGCAAATGGCAACTGGATCGTTTGGCATGGAAACAGCAAATCTTGCGCAACATTGAAACGCGCATTACTGATCCAGAAATTCCATTGCCGACCACCTTTGATCCCGCGGTGGATAAATACCAGTCAGTTTCAATGCGCGGTACGTTGCGCGGTGATTTTATTCGCGTGCTCGGCAGTCTTAAACTGGTCGGGGCGGTGAACAAGATTATCGCCCCTGTCGTGATCGATCAGCGCGTCATCATGGTTGATTTGGGGTATCTCAAAGAAGAAGATCTTGAACGCTTGGCCTTGTCTGGTGACGTCGCAATCACTGGAAACCTACATTGGCCTGATGAAACCGACAGCTATACTCCACCGCCTGATTTGGGGCGCAACCTATGGTTTGTGCGTGATACGACTGCAATGGCCCAACATTTTGGCGCGGAAAACGTCATCGTTGTGGCCAAAAGCATTGACCCGTTGCCCGCAGCAATTACCATCATGCCCCTTGATACGACGGGCATTCCGAATGATCATTTGAATTATGCGATCACCTGGTTTTCATTAGCCGTTGTTTGGATCGCGATGAGCGCGCTATTCATTTGGCGCACAAGACGAAAAAAGGTAACTTAGATGCGCTATATTTCGACCCGTGGGTCTGCCCCTGTTTTGAGTTTTGAAGAAGCGATGTTGACAGGCTTGGCCCGTGATGGTGGTCTGTATGTCCCAGAAACCATTCCGCAGATGTCCCATGATGATATCGCGGCTTTGGCAGGGAAATCTTATGAAGAGATTGCGTTTGCAGTCATGCGGCCGTTTATTGGCGATACCTTCACCGATACCGAATTTCGCGAAATCATTGCAAAGGCTTATGCAAATTTCGGTCATTCAGCACGCGCGCCGTTGGTACAGCTAGACAACAATCACTTCCTTTTGGAATTGTTCCACGGCCCGACCTTGGCCTTCAAAGACTTTGCGATGCAGCTGATTGGTCAATTGTTCCAAGTGGCGCTAAGCCGTCGCAAGGATCGCGTGACCATCGTTGGCGCCACTAGCGGCGATACAGGCAGCGCCGCGATTGAGGCGTTTCGCGGTCTGGACGCGGTTGATGTCTTTATCCTGTTCCCGCATGGACGCGTGTCTGACGTCCAGCGTCGTCAAATGACCACACCGTCGGAATCAAACGTTCATGCCTTGGCAATGGAGGGCCATTTTGATGATTGCCAATCGCGCCTAAAAGACATGTTCAATGATTTTGAATTTCGCGACGGTGTAAAGCTGGCCGGCGTGAATTCGATCAACTGGGCCCGCGTGTTGGCGCAGGTTGTCTATTACTTTTCATCGGCCGTTCAATTGGGTGCGCCGCATCGCAAAGTGTCATTCACTGTGCCAACCGGAAACTTTGGCGACATTTTTGCGGGCTACATCGCGAAACGCATGGGGCTGCCGATTAATCGTTTGGTTGTGGCAACCAACCAAAACGATATTTTGCATCGGTGTTTGACAACGGGTGAATACCGGATGGATACGGTTGTGCCATCGATTAGCCCGTCCATGGACATTCAAATCAGCTCAAATTTCGAACGTGCTTTGTTTGATGCCTATGGTCGTGACGGTGCGGCCGTTGCGGCATTGATGGACGACTTGAAAACCAAAGGTGGCTTTACCCTTTCACAAGGGGTGCTAGACAATTTGCGTGCGCAGTTTGACAGCGGCCGTGTGTCTGAACAAGAAACAAGCACCGAAATCACGCATTCCTTTGCAACACGGGCAGAGCTTTTGTGCCCTCATTCTGCGATTGGTGTGCGCGTAGCTGACGCACAGCGTGATTCAAATGTTCCAATGATCACATTGGCAACGGCCCATCCTGCAAAGTTTCCTGACGCGGTGCATGCCGCGACAGGCGAACGTCCTGAATTGCCCGCGCGCATGGCCGATCTGTTTGAGCGACCTGAACGCGTGACGCGGGTGGCAAATGATTTGCATGCGTTGAAACAAATAGTTCAAGAACGGATCTAAAAGTGAGCATACAGCTTCATACCCTTCCTAACGGAATGCGCGTTGTCACCGAACACATGCCTGGGCTTCAATCGGCTTCAATCGGTGTCTGGGTTTCGGCGGGCGGTCGTCATGAAACCGTTCAGCAAAACGGTATCGCGCATTTTCTTGAGCATATGGCGTTTAAGGGGACAACAACCCGCAGCGCGTTACAAATTGCAGAGCAAATCGAAGATGTGGGTGGCTATATCAACGCCTATACATCGCGCGAAACCACGGCATACTATGTTCGTGTGTTGAACAATGATGTTCCTCTGGCTGTTAATATTTTGTCGGACATCCTGCGTAACTCTGTCTTTGATCCCCACGAGATCGAGGTGGAACGTGGCGTTATCCTGCAAGAGATCGGCCAAACTTTGGACACGCCGGATGACATCATTTTTGATTGGTTGCAAGAAACGGCGTATCCAGATCAATCTATTGGCCGCTCGATCCTCGGTCCTGCTGACAATATCAAACGCTTTGACCGTGACGACCTCACGTCTTTTGTGTCTGCACAATATCAACCTCAGCGCATGATCTTGGCGGCGGCGGGTGGAATTGATCATGATGCGCTGTTATCCTTGGCAACCCAAGCGTTTCAAGATTTATCGCCCGATGTGACGCCACAACTTGAAACAATCGCCAAATTTTCACGCGGGGAATACCGCAATGAAAAGACATTAGAACAGGCGCATTTTGCCTTGGCGTTTGAAAGCCCAAGTTACAAGAGCGACGATATTTACACGGCCCAAGTCTATTCCATTGCTTTGGGCGGTGGGATGTCTTCGCGTTTGTTCCAAGAGGCCCGTGAAAAGCGCGGTTTGTGTTATTCGATCTTTGCGCAAACCGGGGCCTATGTCGACACGGGCATGACGACAATCTATGCAGGGACAGCGGGTGATCAAATTGCAGGCCTATCGCGTTTGACGATTGACGAATTCAAACGTGCCGCCGATGACATGACCCAAGCCGAAGTGGATCGTGCGCGTGCCCAGATGAAAGCGGGTATGTTGATGGGGCTGGAAAGCGCTTCAAATCGCGCCGAACGTTTGGCGCGCATGGTGCAAGTGTGGGGCTATGTCCCTGATCTATCGGAGGCTGTTGAAAAAATTGATGCAGTTGATCTGACCTCTGCCAAAGCCTACGCTGAACAGGTCGCAACAACTGCAAAAATGGCGTCAGCAATCTATGGGCCTATTTCATCAGCCTCAACATTGGATGAATTGGAAAATCAAAGAGCGGCGTGATGCTTTTATTCAAACGCAAAATTCGTCTGGACACTGAACGTCTGATCTTGCGCCCGCCCGCGCATACAGATTTTCGGGACTGGGCAAATCTGCGTTTGCAGTCGCGTGAATTTTTGACCCCTTGGGAACCAACCTGGGCGCCTGATCATCTGTCGCGCAAATCCTTTGCCAATCGCGTTTACTGGGCGCAGCGCTGTATCAATACGGAAACCGAATTGCCAATGTTCATGATTGAACGCACGCAAAATCGTGTTATCGGGGCAATTACGTTTTCTCTGATCCGTCGCGGCCCATCACAAACTGCTAATCTGGGGTATTGGATCGGTGCACCTTTCGCACGACAAGGCTATATGAGCGAGGCGATCCAAGCCATGGTGCATCATGCATTCGTGAAAATGGATCTTAGCCGGATCGAAGCGGGATGCCTGCCTGAAAATGTGCCGTCCCGCGCGACACTTGAAAAAAACGGTTTCAAATATGAAGGCGTGGCACAGGCTTACCTACAGATCAACGGGCGGTGGCGTACGCATGTTCTATATTCTTTGTTGCGTGCAGACCGTCGCGGACGTAGCAACGTTGGAATGGCCTAGGAGATCCGATGTTACAGCCCGCCAATGACGCCTTTTTACAAGTTTTAAAAGAGCACTTACCTGAAAACGTTATTGGTTCTGTCACAGACGCCTACCTTGAAGAACCGCGTGGGAAATGGTCTGGCATTGGGCAAATCCTTGTGCGCCCAGAAACCGTTGAACAGGTTTCCGACCTGTTGCGACTTTGTAATGATCACCGCGTCGGCGTCATTCCCTATGCGGGGGGGACGGGATTGGTCAGCGGCCAAATCATGGAAAGCGGTCCGGTGCCCGTCATTCTTTCGCTGGAACGGATGAATAAAATTCGTGCAGTATATCCGCACGAAAACGTGTTGGTCGCAGACGCTGGTGCGATTTTGGCTGAAATCCAAGCGGCAGCTGAGGCTGAGGACCGTTTGTTTCCGCTGTCACTCGCGTCTGAAGGATCAGCGCGGATCGGGGGTAATTTGGCCACCAATGCCGGTGGCGTAAACGTGTTGCGCTATGGAAATACACGCGATTTGTGTTTGGGGCTTGAGGTGGTTTTGCCGAATGGGGCCATTTGGAATGGTTTGACACGACTACGCAAAGATAACACGGGCTATGATCTGCGTAATCTGATGATCGGGTCCGAAGGCACTTTGGGTGTGATTACTGCTGCGGCATTGAAATTGGCCCCGCGGCCCCGCGATGTGGTAACGGCATTGTTGTGCGTGCCATCGCCCGACGCGGCACTTGGGCTTTTGTCCCTTGCCCGTAGCCACGTTGCCGAAGCGGTCAGTGCGTTTGAGTTGATTGGTGAATCGGGGCTTGTCTTTTTAGAGGAAGCCCTACCACACATCCGGCAACCTTTTGCGCAAAAACCACAGTGGATGGTCTTGATCGAACTGGGCGTCAGCAGAGCGAATGCTGCCGCTCAGGCCATAGAGGACGTATTTCAAGAGGCGCTTGATCGGGGCCTTGTTTACGATGGCGTGATCGCGCAATCCGCAGGCCAGCGTAATGATCTTTGGGCTATTCGTGAAAATATCCCTCAGGCGAACCGGATCATTGGATCCATCAGTAGCCATGACATTTCATTGCCACTTTCCGCTATACCGGAATTTATCGCAATTGCTCCGACGTACATTGCAAAATTAGGCGATTTCAGGATCAATTGCTTTGGGCATTTGGGGGATGGTAACCTCCATTATAATGTTTTCCCCCCGAAGGGTGAAAGCAAATCAGCCTATCGACATATGATTAATGACGTTCAAAACTGTGTTCATGATTTGGTGGTCTCAATGCGAGGATCGTTTAGCGCAGAGCATGGGGTAGGGCGCCTGAAAGTGGCGGATCTTGAACGTTATGGCGATCCGACCAAGTTGGCGATGATGCGCGCAATAAAAGCCAGTTTTGATCCAAACGGCATCATGAATCCTGGCGCGGTTTTGCGGGTTTAAGGGTCAATCGCCTCGCGCTTGCCGTGCAATGCGTCGTTTGTGGCTGGCATATAACACCGGCGCAAGGACATGGTCATATACTGCGTTTGCAATCTGTTTGACCAACGGCAATCCGGTAATGCGTCCCAACCATCGATAGCGCGGCATCTGTTGCCAGATGACACGAAACGCATCCATCCCAGACAGCACGCGATCCTCGTGCAAGATATGCAAACGCCGCGCAGCCTGGTCTTGGGTTACGCCGTAGGCAATCGGATCGACTTGCATCAGATCATCAAAGCCAAATACGATTCCGCGTTTTTCGGCATACTCTCGATAATGGCAAATCTCTGCGTTACAAATCGGGCACTGCGCATTGTACAAAATCCGTGTGGGCATGTCTTCTCCTTTGAGAGCGAACGTAATCGAACAAGCGTGGGGCGACAATGCGACACTTGCCCCTTGAATTGTGCGTCAAAGGTTGTTACGAAGCTGGTCAACTAAAAAGGTATTAGATATGTCAACGACGAATCCAATTCAGTTCATTCAACAAGTCCGTTCAGAAGTGTCCAAGGTCGTTTGGCCGACGCGGCGTGAGGTTTTGTTAACGACTGTCATGGTGTTTGCAATGGCTGCATTGGCCGCATTGTTTTTTGGATTGGTTGACGTGATTATTCGTTTCGGATTGCAAACGATCCTTGGCATGTTCGGCTAAGCCACACAATACTTTGATCCCAACATTGATGCCCCTCTGCTGGGGCATTTTTTATGCGCCATCGATAACTCCCATTTTGACACAAAATCTAAAAATGCGTTGTTTTGCGACGCAAAGATCGCAAATCTATGTCTATAACCCTAGCGGGGGAGTTGACTGCCCCTGAGCGGGTATGGCGCGGTGAGTCAAGTATTAGAGGCTTGACCGATGTTGATCCGTCGATGACCGACTAGCGCCGCTATTATGTTAGAGTCCGTGTTTCAGCTTCGGAGGCTTTAGAAAAATTTGCTGCATCCTCCTAATCTTTCCGCCCGAGAAAAAAAGATTTTGCCGTCACTGTTGGCTGGTGCAACGCGAACTGAGATCGCGAGTAAAATTGGCATTTCCACGGAGACGGTAAAAATTCATGTCCGCAATATTTTGAAGAAATTTGAAATGCTAAATGTCCGAGACGGATTCTCTCGTTTGTCTGAATATCAAACCCACTTTGGTGTTGGGGGCTACCAAATGGACCGTTTTATAAATTCTGCTGAATGCAGAGTTAATGTGGTTCATCCGACCCAAGAAATTGTTGTTTCTACACGAATAAATTTGACAGTCATGGCGGAAGAAATAGATAAATTTATCTTCACGCTATTGCGACCGGATTGCAAATTTTCTGCTAGTGTGGAAAATCACGATGTAATTGGCCCGATTGAGCAAGACGGTCGCAGTTTATTCTCCTTGCTGCCGAACAAAAAGCTACGAAAAGGGGATACATATGAGTACAAAATTAATGTAACCATAAAGGCCAAAAAGAATAAAGCCATTGATCAATGGCTCGAAGAAACATCATTTCCCGCAGCTTTCAGAAGTTATGAGCTTCAATTTTTGGATACTGCTTGTGCTGAGAAATTCGGTTTCCAAGTCTTTTCTGGGCTTCATGAGCTCAATAATTACCCTTTCCAGGTCAATCAGGGCGACACTTGGCTTAAATGTTCGGATCATTTACCGCAGGTTCCATTGAGGGTGAAATTGTGGTGGCAATAGAGAATAGGTTTTTGGAGTTAGGAAAACTAACTGTAACCTCAAAAGTTCGTATGGCCGCCCCAACCCAGTAGGTCGGGGCGGCGCAATTTATGACTCGTCAGTATCGAGAGCTACAGCTATGCTTGGCAAAACCAAGCCCGTGGCTGACGAGAATGCGAGGCAAAGAATTAGTGCGATTTTCTTCATGGATGTCTCCTGAATTGTGGGGTAGTGGCACATCGATACAAAAAAATAGTAAAAATCGATATATTAACCCTTTTTTATATTCAATAAGATAATTTTGGGTCGGTTGTGCCAGATTAAATTGTGCATATGTCAATGCGGGCAGTCATCAATATTTATCCAAACCAGCACTTGAATTTCCCGCACAACTGCCGTAGCCAGCCATCCAAAGAGTTCATCAGGCGCGTTGCGATTCGTGACGTGTTAGATTATGTATTGAACTTTGCAAACGAACACAGCGGTCCAGTCCGCCAACAAAAGGAACGAACATACAATGGCAAAGCGTTGGTATTCGGTTAGCGTTCTTTCGAATTTCGAAAAGAAAATCGCCGAGCAAATCAGAACAGCCGTTGTCGAAGCTGGTCTAGAAGAGCAGATCGAAGAAGTGTTGGTTCCGACCGAAGAAGTCATCGAGGTGCGTCGCGGTAAAAAGGTCACGACCGAACGCCGCTTTATGCCCGGTTACGTATTGGTGCGTATGGAAATGTCAGATCGCGGGTATCACCTGATCAGCTCGATCAACCGTGTGACTGGTTTCTTGGGCCCACAAGGTCGCCCAATGCCAATGCGCGACGCCGAAGTGAACCAGATCTTGAATCGTGTTCAAGAAGGCGAAGACGCACCGCGTACATTGATCAGCTTTGAGATTGGCGAACGTGTCAAGGTCAACGATGGTCCGTTCGAAGGGTTTGATGGCATGATCGAACAGGTGGATGATGATCATCAGCGCCTGAAAGTCGCCGTATCTATCTTTGGCCGTGAAACACCGGTCGAATTGGAATTTACACAGGTTTCGAAACAAGCCTGATGTGAAAACTGTGGGAGCATTTGGCGCCGCGGCGTCAAAGGCGGACCACACAACTGAGTTGCCCCGATGACGCGTCGGCGGGGCGTTGGAAAAAAGGAAAAGGTCACATGGCCAAGAAGCTAGTAGGTACGCTGAAGCTGCAAATTAAAGCAGGTCAAGCAAACCCATCCCCACCCGTCGGTCCAGCATTGGGTCAACGCGGCATCAACATCATGGAATTCTGTAAAGCGTTCAACGCGAAAACTGCAGACATGGAGCCAGGCGCACCATGCCCAACCGTGATCAGCTATTACCAAGACAAATCATTCGCGATGGAAATCAAGACGCCCCCTGCGTCTTATTACCTGAAAAAAGCGGCTGGTTTGAAACCTGTTGGCAAACGTAACCGCCCACGCGGTTCCGAAAAGCCCGGTCGTGATGTTGCTGGTTACGTTACTGTTGCGCAAGTCCGTGAAATCGCGGAAGCGAAAATGAAAGACTTGTCTGCGAACGACATCGATGCAGCAATGCAAATCATTCTGGGCTCTGCCCGTTCTTGCGGTATCGAGGTGAAGTAAGATGGCAAAGCTAGGTAAACGTACACGCGCAGCGCGTGAAGCATTCAAAGGCCAAGAAAACTTGACCGTAGAGGCAGCTGTTGCATTGGTCAAAGCGAACGCGACTGCCAAATTTGACGAAACCATCGAAATCGCGATGAACCTTGGTGTTGACACACGTCACGCTGACCAAATGGTTCGTGGCGTTGTTGGTCTGCCAAACGGCACTGGTAAAACTGTTCGTGTTGCCGTGTTCGCACGTGACTCAAAAGCGGATGAGGCGAAAGCCGCAGGCGCAGACATCGTTGGCGCAGAAGATCTGATGGAAACCATCTTGGGTGGCAAAATCGAATTCGATCGCTGCATCGCGACACCAGACATGATGCCAGTCGTTGGTCGCTTGGGTAAAATCTTGGGCCCACGCAACCTGATGCCAAACCCAAAAGTTGGCACAGTAACACCTGATGTTGCAACAGCAGTTGCAGCGGCAAAAGGCGGCGAAGTTCAGTTCAAAGCTGAAAAAGGCGGCGTTGTGCACGCAGGCGTTGGCAAAGCATCTTTTGACGAAGCCAAATTGGTTGAAAACATCCGCGCATTCGTTGATGCGGTTGCAAAAGCAAAACCAACAGGTGCCAAAGGCGCATACATGAAAGGCATCACACTGTCGTCCTCAATGGGCCCAGGCGTGACCGTCAGCGTAGACAGCGCAAACGCGCAGTAATCTGCCAAAGACATTTACAAAGGGCGCCTGTTTGGCGCCCTTTTTTGTTTTTAACAGGTGCCGTTTTGGCTAGAAAACGGCTGCGTCTGCGCCCACATCGCGGGCACGCGCCGCCGTTTTTTACCGACGACGAGAATGGGATTACGTGACTACTGCATCAATCTGGTCATTGCCCCTTGGCATTTCCCCGTAAATCCCGTAAAGCAGCACACATGGACACAGCGCGATTCGTCGCGCTGTTCCTATTTCGTCCGAGACGGAGGGTGGGGAAACCCATAATTCCTTCCTGAGATGGGAGCCGAGTTACAGTCGCTTGCAAGGCTATGCCTTCGGGTGGTTTTGGTCTCGGGTCGCTATCACTGGACCCCGAACGCCCCGCAAAGGGGCAAACATGAGCCGGGGAGAGATCCCCAAAATTGGAGTGAAACTGTGGATAGAGCACAAAAAGAGCAAGTGGTCGAAGAACTCGGCCAAATCTTTGAAAGCTCTGGCGTTGTGGTCGTAGCCCACTACGCAGGTCTAACAGTTGCGAATATGCAGGATTTGCGCGCACGTGCCCGTGAGGCAGGTTGTGCAGTCCGCGTTGCCAAAAACAGGCTCGCCAAAATCGCCCTAGAGGGTAAGCCATGTGAAAGCATCACAAGCTTGCTGTCAGGGATGACCGTTCTAACCTATTCTGAAGATCCAGTTGCAGCCGCAAAAGTTGCAGAGGATTTCGCCAAGTCGAACCAAAAGTTCGAAATCATTGGCGGTGCAATGGGTGAAAACGCACTTGATCGTGCTGGCGTTGAAGCCGTGTCGAAAATGCCATCTCGCGAAGAGCTTATTGCATCTATCGTGGGCTGCATTGGCGCACCTGCTTCGAACATCGCTGGCGCAATTGGCGCACCTGCTTCGAACATCGCAAGCATCCTGTCCACAATCGAGGACAAGGCTGCTGCATAAGCAACTTAAGATCTGCGTTGGGAGTTAACCCTTCGTTGGAACACAAACATTTAGTAACGGAAAGAGTCTAAAATGGCTGATCTGAAAAAACTGGCAGAAGAGATTGTTGGTCTAACACTTCTCGAAGCACAAGAACTGAAAACAATTCTGAAAGACGAATACGGCATCGAACCAGCAGCTGGCGGTGCAGTAATGGTCGCAGGCCCAGCAGCAGACGCGGGCGCAGCAGTAGAAGAAAAAACAGAGTTTGACGTTGTATTGAAAAATGCAGGCGCAAACAAAATCAACGTCATCAAAGAAGTACGCGGCATCACCGGTCTTGGCTTGAAAGAAGCAAAAGACTTGGTCGAAGCAGGCGGCAAAGTAAAAGAAGGCGTCGACAAAGCAGAAGCAGAAGACATCAAAGCCAAGCTGACAGCAGCTGGCGCAGAAGTCGAACTAGCATAAGCTGGTCCTGGGGTTTCCCCAGAGCTTTTTATTGGCTGGGTGTGGAACTTTCACGCCCAGCTAAACCTGTCTTAGAAAGGGCCTTTGCGAAGGCGTTTTGTTAGACAAGGTTCAATGATCGGGCGACCTTCCTTGGGAAGAGGGTCAAGAATTGATCGAAACTTGTTGTCTCAACGAGGGGCATGGCTGGTACCCGACAGCATGTGCGCCTGGCGAGAAATGAAAGGTGAAATCGACCATGGCTCAATCCTATCTTGGCCAAAAACGTCTGCGTAGATATTACGGTAAAATCCGCGAAGTTATTGATA
>Ga0181600_10002028_pt1 | contig 15743 bp, 23 predicted proteins | sample 041ome_2_FD_132982 | JGI IMG/M metagenome (GOLD analysis project Ga0181600, IMG submission 132982) | Coastal salt marsh microbial communities from the Groves Creek Marsh, Skidaway Island, Georgia - 041406US metaG (megahit assembly) | ecosystem: Environmental > Aquatic > Marine > Intertidal zone... | reverse complement strand
GCAGGTTCCAGAGATTTGTATTCTATTTGCTCTTCATCTAACAGTGGAACATAACGTCCGATGTATTTTGAATACCACATAGATCGATCTTTGCTATCGGTTATCAATAATGCTTTCATAATCAATATCTAGTTTTACCAGAAACAGTGTTGGTATAATCTGGGTTTGATTTATTTTCGCCTAAAATTTTATCCACGCCTTCAACCATCTCAAGCGCATGAACATATCGATCTACTTGTTCTTCAACAGCACCAACAAGATCTGGATGTTCTCCGATTCCAACTGCCTTTTCATAGACTTCGATATTGACCAATGCTTCTTCCATCACAGCAGCGTGTTTTGCTCGTACTGCTTTTAATAATTTTTCTCTCATAACATTAAATCCTTATGCTTTAGTAATCACTTGACAAGATACAAGATACACGTCCTCTACTATAACAGGAACACATGCTTTCATACCGTCATTAGAAACGCAAGATACCATCATACTACTAATTAAACAGAAAGTAAAGATCTTTATATTATCAGAACTGATCAGATTCTGTAGACTCTGCCATTGCCGCAACTGATGATGCTCCTAATATTTGAGTGATAGCATCAAAGTAACCAACGCCGACTTCTCTTTGATGCTTTGCAGAAGTATATCCGAAATCAGCAGCGGCGAACTCTTTTTCTTGAAGTATCGAATATGCTAACATTCCATGCTGTTTATACTGGAGCGCAAAATCAAACACAGCATAGTTAGTAGCATGAAAACCTGCCAACGTAATAAACTGAAACTTGAATCCCATCTTACCGAGTTCTTTTTGAAATTCAGATAACTCGGCGGCACCAGGAATACTTTTGCGCCAGTTAAATGAAGGCGAACAATTGTATGCCAGCATAGCGTCAGGCACTGCGCCTTTTACTGCATCAGCGAATCGCTTTGCTTCTTTCAGGCAAGGTTTACTTGTTTCGCACCAAACTAAATCTGCATATTCTGCATATGCCTGTCCTCGCTCGCATCCGAACTCAAGACCTCTTCCTTCTTGCAGTCGATAGAATCCTTCGGGAGTTCTTTCTCCGGTGATAAACTTTCGATCAAGGTCATCGATATCGGATGAAAGTAGTTTGGCTGACTCTGCATCTGTTCTTGCGATAACGACAGTATCGGTGTTAGCAACATCACTAGCAAGACGAGCAGCATTAAGATTCCTGATAGCTTGGGAAGTTGGTATGAGAACCTTTCCCCCAAGGTGCCCGCACTTCTTTTCTGCGGCGACTTGATCTTCGAAGTGGACTGCTGCTGCCCCTGCTTCAATAAGGTTTCTTGCGAGTTCGTAACTGTTTAAAACTCCACCAAACCCTGCTTCAGCATCGGCGATGATTGGAGCAAAGGGGAAACCCTGTTGGTTTTCGAGGAATTCAATTTGGTCTTGTCGTCGGAAAGCATTGTTGATGCTACGAACCACGTCAGGTACGCTATTGACAGGATACAAAGACTGATCCGGATAGACTTCCAGTGCGGTATTATGCGACGCCGCAACTTGCCACCCCGAACAGTATATTGCATGGAGACCAGCTTTAACATGTTGAACCGCCTGTTGTCCATTATAAGCACCAAACGTATTTATGTATGGATGCATGTCAAAAAGTTTTCGTAAGTTCTTAGCACCATGTTTCGCTATGGTGTGTTCTACTTGAAGAGTGCCTCGTAAGTCAAGTACAGAACTTGTGTCATAATCTCGCTTCTTCATAACCTACTCCGCGTTGTAAGAGACCACGGAATCCCAACGAAAAGACCTCCACTGATCTAGGTCTACTTCATAAACTGGTTGAACATCTGTACTATGTACTCGATCAGTACCTTTGGGCAGTTTGTCTGCAGGAATTAAGTCATGCATTAAAGTGCCAACGATCTTTCGTTCAGTGCCATCTTTTTTTGTAAAAGTGACTTCGCAAAGACCAGACTGCAAATATGATATAATTTCATCTTTCATAATATTACCCTGTAATCAATTGATAAATTTCTTTCCAGTCCCCCAGTCTAATGGCATCTCCAATGTAGTTGACGTTATGATTATGCGCCATTAAAATACTATTCAATCCAAGTTTTGCACCAACGTCAGCATTCTCTGGTTTGTCTTCAATCCACCAACAACCAGTATCTTTATATTCTAGTAATGCTTCGTCTTTATCAGCACCGCAGTCAAGGATTACATATTTCTCGAAAACTGTTGGACCAAACATCTCGCAAAGATTTTTAATGCGTAGATGCTGAGCATATTCAACGTCAGTTTGAGAAGTGATCACATGAAAAACATAACCATGTTCTTCATGCAGTTTGCGGACGTATTTGATGGCATCTAGGTGAGGAGGGAGTTTACGAATCCAAGCACTCTCATTAAACATACGAGTCAATCGTTGCTTGTCTGCATATCCAAGATCATACCTATCTTTAATAGAATATGTTGATTCATCTTGGACACGGTATCCATGCTTTTTCATCCACTGATCAAACGAATATAACCAGTCGAGTAACACACCATCACAATCAGTTAAAATCAATTTTTCTTTCACGTTAAAACAATCCCACTTGTTGCTTGTTGCCATGCTTTCTCAACTTCTGGCAAAGTCTTCACGGTAAACAAAATTGTAGATTTGTTAAAGTGCACCGTGTTAGTTGTATCACCAGTCATACAAACGCTAGGAGCGAATCCTATTCCGTTCTCACCTTGCATTAAACCACGTGGATTATCAAGTTCTACAGTTTCTTCGCCTTGCGACTTCAACCTTCCAATATACTCACCAGCAACTGTTACTACAGTTACAACATCATTAATATTCATAACCAATTAACTCTCCGCGTTTTGTTTCCTTTCCATTTTTCGAGCGATGTCTTCAATTTGACCTTCACTCATGTGAGATAAAGTTTCCTCAATACCTTTGATAAAACCATACCCAAAACCAGAACTCCTACCTTTATACACTCCATAGTAAAAAGAAGCAGCGACCATTCCAGTAGCAATTGCCGTATGTAATAGAGGATCCATGTTGTTTCTCCCAGTTCTTATTGCATTCTACTTGAACAGAGATCAAATGTCAACGCTTTTTTCCAATGTTATATTTTGCAATTAGATCCCAATTATCTTTGTCTTTGTGCGCTATGATTTTAATTTGATTTAATTTTACAGAAGGTTCCTCAATAAGCGAAGGATTGACTACTTGAATTAAATCCCAGTCTGCCAGTAACTGGATGATTGTGTTTCTTCGCCCCTGATCTTCTTCTGTAAAGTTGGTATTCTTGCCATCTAACGCGAACAACTCTTTAAAATGTGTAATGTAATACTTGCCGCGTTTATGTAATATGTGACAAGACTGATAAAGTTTATGATCTTTCGGCGACGCGATGCCAATGCGAGTCAGTGTTTCGCGCACCTTCAAGAAGTCATCTTCGTTCTTTAATGTTACCTCGATCAAAGAATCTACAACAGTGTTCATGTACCACCCTTTTCTAATTTTTCTTTTATTGTTTTTATTTCAAACTCAGAAAGACACTGCAATGCTTGTAAAGTTTTATGATTGTTAAAACTATAATATTCTTTCACTGCTTCAAAGTCTGCGTCTTGCTCAGGTTTGAACCACTTAGAAAACCTTTTCTTTTCCCGCACTCCGTGTAGAAGAAACTCATACTGTAGTTTATGATCAATTTCATGATAACGATTCATTTCATTGGCATAAACAATAGTGTCGTAGAAGTATGACAATCCACGGTTAACCATAAATGCGTTGTAGTTTTTCTCAGCGAGATAGTCATTTTCGGTATCTCGCATCATGTTCTCTTTCGTTGTGTTGATAGAGTTTAAATAATCAAATGGGTTGCTCACGGTTTACTCTCTCTTCAATTGCGATGAGCAATCGTTCACACTCATCGCAAATTATAATTTCGCCATCAGTCAAAACTATCTTCGCAGAAGTTTCGTTGATTTCATTTTGTTGACAAAGTTCGCAATTCATATGTATTTAGGTAAACTGGACGTTCGCCATCACCTCTGTTAAACATGCAGTCAAATTAATTTCCTGATCTGCAACGAATGCTGCTTTGTGTTGATAGTCCGCAAGAATTAAAACTAACTGAGGAATGCTTCCAGGAACAACGAAGTCGCTAGACTTATCATAGATCTTGCGAAAGATATCTGCTGCTTCAGCATCAGAATTTTCAGCGACCCATTTACGCACTTCAGTGAAGTTCTTATCCTTGAGTGACTTGACGAGTTTAGAGAGAGTGACCTCTTGAACATTCGATAGGATACCTGTATCAATGATACCAGAGACACTGTAACGCTGTAGTTCGTTGAGGACGCGACGATTGTCGGGGAAATACTTCTTAACAACTTCGGCGACAACTGCCTTCTCAAACTCAATACCTTCTTTGGTCAGAATCATACAGGCACGTTTAAACATTTGTGCTGCAAGTCCAACCTTATCCTGTTTGTTGAGTTTAAAGTCAATCACCGAGCACCGAGAGTGCAGTGGTTCAATGATTCGATTCTTAAAGTTACAAGTCAGAATGAATCCGCAGTTCTTAGAGTATTCCTCCATGAAGTTGCGAAGAGCAGGTTGAGTTGAGTTTGGATTCAGGTAATCTGCCTCATCAAGGATTACATACTTGCGCCCACCTTGTAGTGAGACTGAAGAAGCAAACTGCTGAATATAGTTCCGGAGTGTATCAATGTTGCCGTTCATTGAACCATTGATCACGATGTAATCACAATCAAGTTCTTCAAGCATCGCCCGAGCGATTGTAGTTTTACCTACACCTGCTGATCCTGATAGGATTAGGTTGGGGATATTTTCCTGATCAACAAACTTCTGAAAAGTCTGTTTGAGTTCAGCAGGAAGGATAGTTTCGTCAACTGTTTTTGGTCTGTATGACTCGACCCATAAGAAATCATCACGCATAATTCACCCACAATATTCATCAATAAAATGGTCAGCCGCCCCGATGTATCCCTTCGCGATGTGACCTGACGCGTCATGCTGTTCCGCGCCCCCTTTTGACCTCAATTAAATACGGAGTTGCTCTCGATGCTAACCCAGTATTCAATGTCATCAGACTTAAAGTTTGCGATACTCTTGGAAGAAATACCAACCTTGTAGTTATCGCTCAAAAGTTTCAAATTCTCAGTTTTAAACACAGCGACAAACTCAGCATCAGTTTCACCGACTGTGATATCATATTTATCCGAACTTGGATTTTTAGTATCTATTGCTCGTAAGAGAATCTTGCCATCTTCACCAACAACCGCCAACTCAGGCAATGACAAAATGCCAATCGCCTTCATCACCTCGTCAAAGTTTTCTTGCGATAGATCAAACTCAATGTCAAAACTGTCGATAGTAATTTCTTTGTTGGGTGGAACAACGATCGTACTCGGATCAGCATACGTGTAACTGACCGTTCGACCTTCTGACTCGATACGAACTTTCTTTTCTTCAAGATTAAAGGTGGGTTCTTTAAACATTGAAGTCACGCCAAGCAGACGAGAAAGATCATAGATAGCGAAGTCGCCTTCAACTGTATCTTGTAGGTTTGCTTTCGCCATCATGGTTTTGTTGGGCGAAATAGTTCGCAGAGTTGTGCCTTCTTTAAACTGAATCGAAGGATTGATTGTTGCAAAGTTGCGTAGAACCTGTGTAGTTCGGTCACCAAATTTCATAATGTAATCTCCAAATTACTTTTTCTTACCAATTTTAGATGGATCAGCAGTTGCTGACACACCAACAGCGGCGAGGTGCGCAAGCGACCCACCGAATATGTAGGAACCAACGTGCTTCAGTTCCATCCAAGGGCATAACCAAACTTTCATACCCATGCGCATTACGTTATAACAGAACATGTAATCTTCCGACAAGTATCTGTTAGAATATTCTTCCCGAGTTATACCATGCCTCTTATCAGTCAAAAAGTCAATAACTTCTTGTTGAGTTCTTTCAGATTTTTCTTCATAGAATGCTGTGATTTCGTTTACCAAGTTCTGAGACTTATCATCGATCAACGCATCAAAGTATGCCATGATCTCGCGACTGCCGTCAAAATTTTCTGTACGAACATGATCAGGTTTGTAGTAAAACTGTGGATAGTTCTCAGCATATGCTTCAAAGGTTTTGCGCTGAATCATCATAAATCCAGTACCACCTTCCATTACCTGACAGGGTTCGCCGATCTTAATCCCGCCTTGTCCGGAAACAGGGTTGAATACATAATCGCCAACATAATTTTCTAGGACGTTGGGATTTTCATCTGCCATTCCGCGATCAACTGCTGCTTTAATTTTTTCCCAAGAGATAGTCTTTTTAGGATAAGGTCCACAGAGAACATTATAGTCTTCGTTCTGAACAGACAAAGCAAGCATAGCAATTACATCGTTAGCATTGAAACCAATATCGGCATCAATAAACATCATATGCGTACAGTCGCTGCGCATAAACTCATCAGCACAATAGTTCCTTGCCCGAGTAATCAATGACTCATTAAACAAAAAGTAAAATTGCAGAGGAATTTGATATCGCGCACATAAACCAGTCAGGTCTGCGATCGAGCGAGTAAACATTCCTGCGCATTGCCCTCCATACATAGGGACTGCTAGGAAGATTTTTTGCTTCCTTAATTCTTCGACTGGTACATTGATTTCCATACTATACTCCCATTGCTTTCAATTTTTTAAGTTTGCGATTAATGTTCTTAGACTTTCTTTTTGCCTGAGTTAAATGATATGGATTCGCTCTTGACAAATAATCAATCCCATTCAAATGATCCAACTCATGTAGATAACATCTTGCTATAATATCGTTGAACCTCATCGTCTTCATTTCACCGTTCTCGTCGAAAAATTTTGCTCTGATCTCTGACGGTCTTCTAATCTTAACGTATAAAGATGGGAATGTCAAGCAACCTTCAGTAATTACTTTCATTTCTTCTGAAGCATAAGTGATTTCTGGATTGAAGCAAACAACTTTTTCCGGTTCAGTATTCATCACGAACACTCTGTACGGTAGACCAATCTGATTCGCAGAAAGACCAAGACCCCTGTAGTGAACAAGGTTTTCGATCATTGTTTCTGTTAGTTCTTTAGGATCTATCGGAGGATTTTGAAAGTCGAATGGTTCAAGATTCGTCTTCAGAAGTTGATGGTCCTGGGGTATAAGGTTCATAATCATATGCGGTTTCCACCTCAATCACTTTAAATTCATCGTCATCTTTGTTTAACTCTTTGCGAGCATAGTGTGTCGCAGTTTCTTTATCCATGAATAATTTTAGAACTTTTTTAGTACGACTCAATTTCATATCAATCACATCAAAGAACCTTTCTTGACTCTCTTCTCGAATGGTTGTAATAATTTTGTACGGCATCATAATCTCCTAAGCAGCAATTTGTGAGAAATTCTTTATCTTCTCAAACTTGATATTTGAATGAAATTTGTCAAACAGTTGATCGCCCTTATGACTAATCACAAAGACGTTCGTGTCTTTATTTAGATCAGTGATAATCTTTAAGAACTCATCTGTGCCTGTGGTATCTAGGGAACTGTCGAACACTTCATCCATAATCAATAAGTTGGTTGTTGAAGAGTTTCGCAGTTTTGCTACTGCTCTCCAAGTGAATAGCAATGCTAAGTCAATACGCATCTTCTCACCTTCAGAGAATGATTCGTATGTAAACTCATCCCGAAACCGCGACTTAATTTTCTCATCAAAGTTTTCATCAAGTTCAAACTGTACAAAGAAGTCCATCGCGGCAAGGTATTTATTCATCAATTTATTAATGATAGGCACATACTGTCGAATAATTTTGGTTTTAATACCGCCATCTTTAAGTAGTGAGTTGGCGATATCATACTGTTCTTTTTTGACCAACAGCTCTTTGTGTGACTCTTTCTTTTCTCCTAGTTCGCCCCTCAACTTCTCCAGTTTTTCCGTGGAGTTATCATCTATATCAGCGGCGACTTCTTCTTTTAACTTTGCTTGCAGGTCCTTCACGGATCTCATGGAGTGAGTTAAACTACTATTCAGAGAGATAATTTCATTATTGATAGTAGAGATCTGATTTTGTATCTCAGAAATTTCTGACATCCTAGTTCGTATAATTTTATACTGCTCTGATGCTTTTTCTAATCCTTCTTCTAACTCTTCTTTCTTAAATTTCTGCCCTTCAACATGGTGTAACACAAACTGCGAATCAAGGTCTTGTTTGCAAGTTGGACACTCATCGTTGTTACAGAAAAACTCAATTTCTTTTTCAACAGTGTTTAGTTTATGTTTGAGTTGATAACTGTACTTGTCCATTTTCTTAATCTTTTCATCAATTGATTCTTTGTCAAGTACAGAGTTTTGTAGGTCAGTTATCTGTTGATTCTTTTGTTCTATCTCGGCGACTGTGCTTTTTGCTTCAGAAGTAATCTCATCAATTTTCTCTTCAATTGATTCACGGTTCAATCGCTTCATTGATTGAACTTCGTTGAGATGTTTACGAGTCAATTCAATTTTTTGCTCTAGCATTTCAATGTCGTGTTTGTTGTCATTGATTTGCTCTTTGTTCTTAGACATCTTATCTTTCAGCAAAACATTCATTTTAGTGAAGATTTCAATGTCAAGTAAATCTTCGATCACCGTTCGGCGTTCATATGGTTTTAACTGCATAAATGGTACGAAGTTCGCTGAACCAATTACCACTATCTGCCCGAAAGATTTGTGATTTAGTTTGAGAATATTTTTCTCAAGATATTCTTGATATTCGCGAATACTAGCGTTCTGATCTATTAGAGTGCCGTCACAAAATATCTCAAAGACAGCAGGTTTAATCCCTCGTCTTATCAGATACTGTTTATTCTTGACTAGGAACTCAATCTCAACTAAACAGTTCTTATTGGTGATGCTGTTAATCAACTGTGGTTTGTTGATGTTGCGATATGGTTTACCATACAGAGCAAACGAGATGGCATCTAGCATTGTTGATTTGCCAGCACCGTTCTCGCCGACAACCAGCGTTGACGGAGATCTGTTTAGTTTGACTTCTGTAAATTGATTACCTGTCGACAGAAAGTTCTGCCAGCGCACTGACTTAAAATGTAAACTCATTCAACACTCAACGCATCATGATATAATTCATAGAATAAATTTTCAACTGGTCTCGGATTATCCAGATTCAAGTTGCCGATGTACTTCTTAATAATTGAAACAGTGTCCTCTGCCTCATCTATTATATCTGAGTCATCTTCAATGTCAAGATTAAAGTTGTCTTCAACAACTTGCAAGTGAGCAGGTAGTTGTAGATTCAGTTTATCTACAAACACGTCGAACAGGTATGGGTTGTTCTTTTGCTTGACAACAACTTTCACATACGTGTCTTTGATGTAAGAAAAATCTTGATCTAAAATTTCTTGCTCGCCTTTTTCAGTGTCGTCATAGAATACCTTATAGAACATTCTATACGGATTCTTCACATATGTCAAGCTCTTTTCTTCAGTATCGAAAATATGAAATCCTCGATCGTCATTGTAATCTGACCAAGTCATCTCATAAGGCGAACCAAGGTAATGTACATTGTCTTTCGAAGACTTATGATGAAAGTGCCCTGAGCAAACCAGATCAAACTTTTCAAACACTTTATGTGAAAGTCCATGATCATTGACTGCGCCGCGATACATCTCAAACCCAGCGAGTTCTAGGTGCGACATCATCACTGATGTATTCGCTTGATGCGCTGCCTCCATGCACGAGTCATAGTTCTCGTTATTAATCCAAGGCATCATGAGTATATCAAGACCACCAATATTGGCAACCGTCGGTTCATCATAGACATGCATGTTAGGATACTCGCCGAGCAAAAGTCCAGGAGCATTGACTCGATTCGTGTTCTTAAAGTAGATATCGTGATTACCTATGACGCAATGTAACTCAATATTCCGTCTAGCAATTTCGTCAAACCAATAATCACGGCAACGACCAAGAGTATCAAAATTAACATACTTCCGGCGATCGAATATGTCACCAAGCTCAATAATGGTATCAATACCTTGTTCTTCAAGATATGGGAAAAAGAATTCTTTGTAGAACTTAGCAAAGAAGTCATGGAAGTGTAATGAGTCATTTCGAACTCCAAAGTGCTGGTCTGTGATTAAAGCAATCTTCATACTATATTATTCCTCAACAAATTTTTCAATTCCTTTCGGTTTAACTGTTGCAGGTTTTTTCTTTTCATACTTCTCAAGAATCGGAATCATTTTTTCGTTAGCAATATCAAAGTTAGCAAACGGATCGCCTTCTTCTTCGGAAAGATTACACTCTAACATAAATGATTCAAGAGACTTATATTTAATATAAGTTTGCTTCTTTTCTTTTTCAATGCGCCGAAGAAATGCATACCAAACGATCTGAGTAAAATAGGCGAAAGGGTTCTTAGACTTATCAGGATTAAAACTGTGGACTGCGTTTACACAATTCTCAATCGCATCAGAAACCATTTCATCCTTGTAAGTATATCCAACAAAGTTGCCCTTGTTAGACAATTTAGTTGCAATCAGAATAAATGCTTCGCCGATCTTATTAGGTATCCTTGGCGTTGGTTTTTCCTCTGCCTCTGCTGCTTTACAAGAATCTCTATACTCTACTAGAAGTTGATAAAATTCTTTGTTGTTAATATACTCTGCCATGATATAATCCTTATTGTATCGTTGTATTACTTGAAAACTTTTCTGCCATTGCCAAAATTAATTCTTCCTGCTCTTGCATTTCTTCTACAGTATCATAATCATAATCATAATTTATTAAAGCATCCATCATACTGTTATCTTGCTTGTCAAAAGCACGAGAATAGTTCTCTTTTATTTTGACAATTGTTTTTTCAAAATAATTAACCAACGTTGGTACTGGGTCATAAAATGTGTGCGATATATCTTCGCGTTTAAAGTAAACATCAAAACTTCTGCTGACCGCGCAGTACTTCATTAACATGATAGAAGGATATCCAGCAGTATCTTTAAATCCATATCTTAAAATACAAGCATCGGCCAAGTCAATACCTCTTTCTCGTTCGTTGAGTAATATTCCTATTACGTCAGTACCATCTTTTAATCGGATCACTACATGTTGCATTATTCGATGCCTACTTTATAAAATTTGTAATCGAACTTTTCTTCATCGTAAACTTTGACGCGCTCTAGTAAGTGTCTCATAGTAAAGTTTAGTTTCTTTCGCCAAGTCAAATCGTCAGCGATGTCATATAAAGTTGCTCTATCCTTTGTAGTAGATTTACGCAATGCTCTGCCTATTGACTGTAGATTGCGAATCTTAGATTTAGAAGGAGAGGCAAAGATAACAGAATGTAAGTTTCGTATGTTGACGCCAGTTGAGAAAGTGCCATAACTTGCCACGATAATAGCATCTGTTTCGTTCTCAACAATATGCCTGATTTGATCTCTCTCTTCACCACCCACGCCTCCGTGTACAAAAAATACATGCCTATCACCAGCGGCATCCTTTATCATATTATAAAGCAGTTTGCCGTGTTTGTCAACGTATTGAAACAATAAAAGAGTGTTGCCTTCTAAAGATAGAGAAAGGTTTTTAATAAATTTATTTCTGCCTTCGTGCGATACTAAGAAGTCAATCTCGTTTTGATATGTCAGTCCGTTGATAGTTTTTTTATTTTCATCAGAATAACCGAGAGAAAGAATCTTAATACCAAAGTCTGCAAGATGTTCTTCGTCCATCAGTTTCTTCGTGGTAGTCACTTGATTGACTGGACCAAATAAACCTTCAAGTACCAACTTATGCGTTTTCGTACCATCCAGAGTTCCTGTGAACCCATAGCGATACTTACAGTCAGAAAGTTTACCCATGATGTTTGATAGTGACTTCGACTTAAACAGGTGCGCCTCGTCACCAATTACCACATCAAATTTATCAAACCATTTCTTAGGGAGTTTGTAGATAGACTGCCATGTAGTAATAACAACTGGTTTGTCAGTTTCCTTGTCTTGCCCTGAGAAAACTTTATGGCAATATTTGTCTGACTTAAAACCATAGTCGGCGAAGTCAGAATACATTTGATGTACGAGAGTTGTGGTAGGAACAATGATCAGCGTTTGCTTTAAATGATACCGAAGTATCATGTATATAATAAACGATTTGCCAGATGCAGTGGGAGAAAGAAATAGACCACGAGAGTAACGTACTGCGTCAACGAAAGCAGCGATCTGATAATCTCTTGGTTCAAGTGTAAACTTTTGTTCTTTAAGAAACTCTTTAGCTTCGACAATAGAGTAATTGACCGCAGAATTATCGTACTTGTATTCATAGGTGTATCCTCGCTCCTTGGCGAAATGCTCGACATATTTTTCTAGTCCAGCATAGATTGTACCATTCATAGCATTATACAATCTCACCTTTCCGTCCCATGCCTTGCACTTATACGCTGGCATGAACTTATATCCAGGAACAAAGAATGTGAAGAAGTCAGAAATTTCTTTCATAATACCCATGTCATCCATCGTGACGCGGATATAAACTTCGTTCACTTTGTCAATTACAATATCTGTCATAAACCTGCTTGCATTCTCTTAAAGTCTATCGCTGACTTTACATGCCATCCCAAATTACTGATGGTCTTAATAATGGATTCAAGTACATCAATTTTTTCTTGCTGATAAGCAACACGCAGGTTCATTGAAATAATATCTGAGTCGCCGTCAAGATACATACCAACATCTGAGCGAAGTATCTTGCCCTTTGCTGGTAGTTTCCATCCGCGTTCAATTTGGTCTTGCGTTGGACCATCTGTATAAAACTCGTACTTCTCGAGTTTCAATACCTTTGCTTCTGATTCTAATTTTCTTAGAACCAGTTTTTCTTTAGATAAAATTTCATAATATTTATGATGCATTTTCGCGATACTTAAAGCAGTGCCGTCTAACTCTATCTGATCAAGTTGCGAGTCTTTTGCCCATGCTTCATGTATTTCTTCAAGTTTCATAGATGCTCCTTCCCTATAGAACAACTATTATACTATACAATTAGACGGATTTAAAGGTATAATTCTGAAATCTAAAAGAAGCAGTTGCTTCAATATAGTCAATGTTGGTGTCTCGAGTATCTAGCGTGATAGGCGAAAGACTAAGAGGGAACAAATCTGTAATGGTAATTTGAATGTTTGGATTCATTGCGCTAGATAAAATGGTGAGAGTAGCATCAGAGAATATTCCTTCGCCAGATGCATCTGTAACATCTCTAATCGCTTTGTGTTGACCATAATTATCAGGGAAACCAATGGCAGTAATCCAGTCAAAAATTTCCAAATAGTTTGTCATATCTTCATTAATCTTAAACGTGACTTCAAGTTCGCCGTACTCAATATGATCTCCATACATAGGAACTTTCTTTAAGGGATTGGGTATATCGAAAGTGCCCAGAGTAATTCCTGGAAGAACGATTGATTGAATAAAGAAATGCATGTCTGGGGTTTTTCGGATTGAAAAATCGAACCCGACAGGTGATAGCATATTTTTGTTTAGAGGATCCGTCATGATTACCCTATCATAAGACTTTTAATTGGTTCGCCGAAAGTAGCAACAATTGCTGAGAGACCAGCAGTGCCTAGTATTGTTAACACCAACCATTTGGTTTTAAAATCATCAACAGCAATTTTAAACCCTATGAATTCGTTACCAAGAACTCTCAGACTCATTTCAAATGTACTTTGCTTATCTTCCATAGTATGTTCTCAGGGGTTGTTATTGTATTTATATACCTTCAAAAGCGACTATTTGATTGTAACGAATAATTTCACTTTTGTCAAGCCAAAAAAAGAGAGGACCGAAGTCCTCTCCAAAAATGTCCTTACGGATCTTTTTATTATAGCAAGTTAGCAACTACTGTACGACGGTAGTAGACGTTAGAGTCTTCAGTCAACGTACCAGCAGTAGAACCAGAACCAGTGTGGAAAGGATTAGCGACCATGCCGTAGCGAGTCTTGAATCCAATCTTTGGCTGGAAAGAGTCTTGATCAACAGCACGTACCATCTGCAGAGGTACATATGGGCAGTAGAAGATACCAGCGTCGAATGCGTTAGAACCCTTGTAACCAACAGTCATGTAGTTGCCAGTTGTATAAGGATCGATGTATACGCGATAACGACCGTTCAGTACACCAGCGAAAGTGTTACCAGTGTCATCTACTTGGAGGCTGTTGCTGTTAAGAGCAGGAGTATAATCCAGAACACCTGCCATCTGAAGTGCAGAAGCAACGTCAGAAGAACAGATCAGGATGTTACCCTTGCCGCGACGAGTTGCCTTGGCGATACCATTTGCTTCGCGCTCGATGTGGAACATCAAACCCTTGTACTTCTCAACAGACCAACGACCATTGGCGTCAACGTCAAGGTCAAACTTACCAGAAGTTGTAGTGCCAGCAGCAGAACCAACCTTAGCAGTTACGTTGATGGTACGGACAACTTCGCGGTTGATTTCAGCAAGAATCTCAGCAGCAAGAATGTTGCTCAGTTCTGCTTCAGCGTCAAGACCGTGTACTGCTTTCAAGTCTTGAGCAAGTTCAAGCGAGTAGTCCGCTTTCAGTGCACGTGACTTGGCAGTTACAGTTACCTTGTCGATGCTAAATGCCATCTCGGAAAAAGCACTGTTACCAGTAGTACCCATTGCTTCTGCTTGAGCAGTTGACATACCTTGAGCGTAGTTGTACACGCCGTTGGCAGCAAGATCGCCGTCAGTGTCAGAATCAAAAGAAGTACCAAGGTGCTGGTCACCAATAGTATTGGCACCGCCAACAACAGTAGAGTGTGAAGTATCTGCTTCGTCGAAGAATGCTTCAGTGCCACCCTGGCTAGTATAGCGTGACTTCATAGCGAAGATCAGGCCAGTAGGACCAGTCATTGGTTGAACACCACAAACGTCATATGCCATCAGATTTGGCATAGCGCGACGAACGAGAGAGATCAGTACTGGGTCAAAACCTTTGATGTTACCAGCAACTGCACCCATACCAGCGCCAACAGCGTTAGTAGGGATATCGTCTTCTGACAACAGACTTTGATTAGCACCAACTTCAGCGTTTTCACGCAAAGCACGCTCGGTGTTCTCGAGGATCATAGCAGTTACCATCTCGCGATGAGAATCTGCAATTTTTGGAAGGTCAGGGTGCTCGACCACTGGCTTCCACTTGTTTCGGATTTGTTCGTTAAGATTCATGTGTAAATTCTCCTAATTGGGCGTTTTACGTTATATTTATAAGAAATTACTTCTTAATAGTTTTAGAAATTGCGTTAAAGTAACCTTTCATTTCCTCAGGAATCCTCTGCTCTTGTTCAGGTTCATCATTAGAACCTACAGAATCTTCTTCGGTAATCAAGCCAGTCGTTTCAGATTCAGGACTTTCAGAGAAGTACTGCTTCTTCACGATTTCAAGTTTCTGAGTGTACTCATCAATTGAGTCATACTCCATGCTTTCAGTAAGCGATCGGAGTTTCTCAACCTGAGTATCAGCGAGACCTTCTGAAACATCATCAAATGCTGCTTCAACCTGCGATTCGCTGATCACTTTGTTCAGTTTCACATTTTCTGCTTCAACTGACTCGAGTGATTCTTCAAGTTCGGCAACACGAGACTCAAGTTCGCCGATCATGTCAACCTTTTCTTCTGGTACTTCTACAAAGTTCTCAGCGAAAAGATTCTTTAGACCGTCAATGAATTG
>Ga0181600_10002020_pt1 | contig 15764 bp, 16 predicted proteins | sample 041ome_2_FD_132982 | JGI IMG/M metagenome (GOLD analysis project Ga0181600, IMG submission 132982) | Coastal salt marsh microbial communities from the Groves Creek Marsh, Skidaway Island, Georgia - 041406US metaG (megahit assembly) | ecosystem: Environmental > Aquatic > Marine > Intertidal zone... | reverse complement strand
TAAGGTATTACCAGAAGGACTTACTAAAACACGATTATACATGAATGGTACATTGCGTAGTTGGGTACACTATATTGAATTGCGTGGTGCCAATGGCACACAAAAAGAACACATGGAAATTGCACATGCATGTGCAAAAGTTATTGCAGAAATTTTTCCTCTTGCAAAGGAATTAGTTTAATGGCATTAGGATCGCAGGGTTTTTATAATATACTAGATCACCATCATGAAGAAACCAAAAACTGGGTTGTTGTAAATTGGAATTTAGGAAACAGGTGTAATTACACCTGTAGTTATTGTCCATCTATTCTAAATGATGGTAGTTATGGTTGGAATGATTTTGAGGTGGTAAAAGGTTTTATTGATGCTGTTGCACTACATTACAAACCTAGAAAAGTATACTATGAATTCACTGGTGGTGAAGTTACGCTATGGAAAGACTTCGTTAAAACTGCTGAGTATATTAAAAGTATTGGACATGATATTGGTTTTATTAGTAATGGTAGTAGAACAATTCGTTGGTGGGAACAAAACAAAGATAAGTTTGATCACGTTTGTTTAAGTTTCCATCCAGAATTTGCAACAGCAGATCATTATCTAGAAGTTGTTAAAATCATGAGCAATACATGTAGGACACATTGTAATATTATGATGCACACTGATGTGGATAAATTTAATATCGGTAAGGATCTTGCTCAGAGATTAGTTGATGAATGTGAAAATATTTCCCTAGCACTACAACCACTTGTTATAGATTTTGGTGAAGAACGTTTTCCTTATACAGCAGAGCAGTTGAGTATTATTGATAGACAGTTTGAAGATTATGGAAAACATATCAAACACACAAAAGAATATAAATTATATCGTGGCAGTATGGATATGATTGATTCTGTGAACGATCTAAAACAAAATAGTTCGGCACATCGTTTTATTGCAGACAATAGAAATAACTGGAAGGGTTGGGACTGTTGGGCAGGTGTTGAACAGATTATTGTTGATTTTAACGGATCAGTATGGCGCGGATGGTGTAGAGTAGGCGGATCTTTTGGTACTATTCATGAACCACATATGTGTGATTTCCCTACAGATCCTGTAAGATGTAATAAAAGTTATTGTCATTGTAATTTTGATATTATGTGTAAAAAAATACTACCGCCGCATAGGTATGAAGTACTGGATGAAGAAGATTAATGCCAATTATAACTAACCCCAATATTCCTTTAGATAATAAACAACTTCGCGTATATGATGAAAACGGTACATTTACTCGTGTAAGTGTAGATGAAGCCATCGCTCGTGGCTATAATAGTTGGAAAGGATGGAAATGTAGTGCTGGTGTCAGGAATCTTTATATAGATTATGATGGCAACGTATGGAACGCCAACTGTGCCAGTAGTAATAGAAATGCATCTGCTCATTATAAGACAGTTCAGAAAAACATACGTGATAAATGGAAGGAATATAGAGAGAGTATTATCGGAGCAGATAATACAGAAGAACGAGCTAATTGGATAAGAGAAAACGTTGGTCCTGAACATTGGCCCATGCCTAAAACTGATTGGGAAAACTGTCCCGCACAGTTAGCAATTATGTCAGAAATCTCTAGACTAGAAAAGTTATTTTTTAGTGAAGAATTTTCAAAAAAAGCAACTGGTGCAGATTTACACTCTAATGAATGGAAATGGGAAAGCACATTAGATGATATTCCAAGTAATTGGGGACTACTAGGAAATATTCGAGAAGGCATTGACATTCCGGAAGAATACACAACATGCCCATTTTCTCATTGTGGTTGCGGTGCTGATGTTATACTGAGTAAGGCAAAATCTAAAGACTATATTTCGTTACTAGATGTCACACATAATGGATACGCAGGAACACAAAGAGCTAAAAAATTTACTGACTCAATTAATAATAACGTAGCGGTGGAAATGAATTTTCCTATCCCTTACCAAATATTATGGGATATAAGCAGACGTTGTAATTATAGTTGTGATTATTGTTGGCCAGCAGTACACAGCAAAACAGACCCCTTCCCATCAAAAGAAGCAGTTTTTAATACTATTGATATGATTATCGATCACTGGTCAAATGGAAAAGAAATTCGTTGGAACTTTGGTGGCGGTGAGCCAACAATGCATGAAGATTTTATTGATATAATGAAACATTTAAAAAATAAAAATCAATGGATACTTGTAACAACAAATGGCAGTCGCAGTACTAAATTTTGGCGTGAAGCAGCCAAATATATCAATAGTGTTAACATGAGTGCTCACTTTGCTAGTATGGATTTATACAAAGGCAACGAGGATAGGTTTGTAGAGAATTGCAAAATTATTATGGAGCATCACGATGCAGTTGACGATGACCACTGGCTAGAAATTAAATTAATGACCCCTCCAGGATATTTAGAACGTGCAGAAGCACTTAGAGACAAAATACTTGCATTAGATATGTTGCATAAACCAGGCGCAAATAATCGTCCCAAAGGATCACTTAGTCTTGTTCCTATTCGAGATATAAATGATGCAAAAAGTCTAGTAGAATATTCACAAAATGAAATCGAGTTTTTTAGAAAACAATGAATTACACAGTAACAGAATTAAAAGGCAATGAAAATGAGTCAGTTAGAAAACGTTATGCACGGAGTCCAACAACTCATCCCGATGTATTAGAAACTATTGCAAAATATGATATTAATTATCATGTATGTAGAAGTTTATTAGAAAACCCTGCCGCTGACGATTCTTTAAAAGATATAGTAAAAGAACGATTTAAACACGTTGGTGATATTTGGGAATCTGTATGCCCCTTATTATGGAATCATATTAGCACATTTTCTAACGGTGATGTCAGATCCTGTTGTGAAATGATTCTACCTGAAACAGGACATGGAAAAATATACACAGAAGACGGCGAAACTATTAATGTTCATAAGCATAACTTAGAACAAGTACGAAATAGTCCAACAGCAAAACAACGCCGTACATTGATGATGAAAAATATAAAACCCAAAGAATGTCATCAATGCTTTCATAGAGAAGAACTTGGTATGGATAGTAAACGTATAGGAGCATTAAATCTATACGGATACGGATTTACAGACTATTTAGAACACACACAAGAAGATGGCACTATAGATACTTCTAAGATTCCACTAAAGAATTTGGATTTAAGATTTGGAAATACTTGTAATTTAAAATGTCGTAGTTGTGGTCCTGCTGATAGCAACCTATGGTATGAAGATACTTACAAACTATATGCAGGAAATTCAAAAGAGTATGATTTAAATTTCTACGGTGAGACAAAGTATAAACTCATCGAAGAAAAAGGATCAGTAACAATCAACACAAAAGACTTTGATTGGGAAGATGAAAATGAGTTTTATCAAAACTTATTGGATAATATGAACACTGTTGATACAATCTACTTTACTGGCGGCGAACCTACTGTTATTAAGAAACATAAACAGTTACTAGAATACTGTATTAAAAATGGATTTGCCAAAAATATACAACTAGATTATAATTCAAATCTACATGCCACACCTACATACCTAAGTGAGTACTGGCGTGAATTTAAGTTTGTTTACATTGGTGCCAGTATAGATGGATTTGGCCCTGTACAAGGGTATATGCGACCACCTAGTACATGGGAAGGTGTTAAGAATAATATGCTTAAATTGGAAGATTTGAAGTTAGATAACATGAGAATTTCTATATCTCCTACTATTAGTATAATGAATATTCTCAACATGCCCAAACTTGTAGACTGGGTTTTAAGTTTAGACAATCCGAAGGTCATACAGCGTAGGATAAATAATCATACATTATACTATCCCGAGTATTATAATGTACAAGTTCTGCCGCTTAAGGTTAAAGAATATATTTTACAAGAATATGAAAAATGGTTTGATTCATTAAGTTATGATCCAGAGATGCAGATAACTTATAAAGAACAATTCACCCCTGTTTTAGATTTTATGATGCAAGAAGACAGATCTGATGAGCTACATAGGTTCTTTACATTCCAAAATAAATTAGATGCAATAAGAAATGAAACCTGGGAAACAGGGTTACCTGAAATTTATGGAGTTTTAAAAGATTATGACGTATAAAAAGATGATTGTACACTTTGCAGGTGTTGACGCATGTGAAGTTGAATTACTAGATTTACCCATTACACAACTTATATGTAGACTTCATATTATGAATGCTGAAAAATGTGGTTACTGGACACGCAAAGGTAGTACTGTACAGCACCGTGCAATCATTTCTGAACAGTATGATGAAGCATTTGAGAGCGCACCAGAACGAATTAACAAAGCGATTGAAACAATTAAAGATATCACTGGATATGATTGGCCTATAAGAGCATATCCAGGTATGGATTTTGCCGAATGTAACAGTTTACATCGAATGTTTACTACTGGTAAAACTTCGATGAAAGGATCAGTGATCACTAAAGATGTTCGTGATAGAATTTTTAACTATAAAGCAACAAATTTACCAGCAGAAAATTGGTGGAGCGATCATTTATCAGATGAAGAATTTGGTTTAGAACCTGTATATCCTTCAAATTTATCTTCAGAACAAATTAATCTTTTAAATGAACAATTTGAAATGGTTAATGCGGAAGTTCATAGATATGAAGACGTTTGTCTTGTAAGTCAAAGAAGTAATTTATTATATAATACATGGGGTGGTAACCGTCTTGATGAGATATTCGATGTTGCCTGGGACGAAAGGAATCATCATGGTATGTTAGTTAATAGAGCAACAAAAGCATATCCATTACAGGATTCCAATCAATTAGCAGAATTTGGTATGGATAAAGACATATATAGCGATCTAGTAGATAGTTATACTACTGATCCTGATATCGATGTATACGGAATGAAATGTATTGTAGGTAAAAGTTATATGACAGCGTGGCATCAATACGATGATCCTAGACAATGGGATATTACTCGTACACAAACATTAAGTGGTGCTTTTACTTTAGATCCTCATAGAATAACAAATCAGTTTTACAATAGTGATTATTTCTTAAATTGGTTAGATGAATACGGACATCCTCGCGATCCAAAATTATATGGTCATGTTCCTGTTGGTCGTATTTTAAATGGTTGGGGTCCAGATCAAATGACCTCTAACCCTCCGTATATGGTATTTAAAACTATGGCAGAATGTGAAACAGAAATGCAGAGTGAAGTATGCAAAATCTGTTCTGACTGGACAGTTACCCACGTAGTATTTGAATGAGATATTTAGACGTAGAAAATATAAGAAGATTAAACATTGATGTAAACAGTGTGTGTAATGCTGCTTGTCCTGGGTGTGCGAGACAACAATCTGTTATCTATAAAAGTAATAATTACGATAAAAATAAACATCTTGAAATGTCAACTTGGAAAAGGTTGTTAGATAATCCAATGAAAGGATTAGAGGCATTTACTTTTTGCGGAAATTATGGCGATGCGGCGGCAACACATTATCTACCAGAATTAATAGAGTATGCACAAAAAATTTATCCTAATGCTGAATTTTTTGTTGTGTCTAATATGGGATTAGGCAGTGAAGAATTTTGGCGTAAATTAAGCATGATGGATAACGTATACTTTACTGTTAGTATAGATGGAATGTCTGAAACAAATCATTTATATAGACGTTTTGTTAGGTGGGATCTTGTGGAAAAGAATCTTAGAATTATTGCACAAGGCAAAGCGAAAATAACTTGGAAATATATTATATTTGAATGGAATAAACACGAACTAGAGTCAGCCAGAGCACTTGCAGAAGAATTAAATCTAGACAGATTCATTCCAATGCCAAACAATCAACCCTGGTTAGAAAAAGATTGGATGCAACATAACACTAAAGATTACTGGAACGATCCTAAAAGTATGAAAGATGCACAAAGACATGCTGATTTAACTGTAGAGGAATATAAAGAAAAACACGGTGTAAAATATGATTATATAGACTGTTTAGCACGAACAGATAGAAATATACATATTGATTGGCAAGGTAATATATACCCTTGTTGTTGGTATGGAGGCGCAGCGTTTAGTCCAGATCATAATTATATTAATGAGTTCTATAGTCAGTTTCCCACTGGTAATTGGAATAACATTAATCAGCATTCATTAAAAGAAATATTAGACCATGATTTTTTCAGTCAAAAATTATGCAATAGTTGGAAAGATAATCCTAGCGTTACATGTACCCAAATATGTGGTAAGGTAAATGACAAATGGAATAATGTTAATAGTTTTAGACAAGAAAAAGAGGTACGAGTACAATCATGAAATTGAACACAGATAAAAAATACGACAAAATTTTACTTATTAGCATTGCAAGGACAGCAAGTTCATATTTAACACTGATTCTTGGTTATCCCTTTGTGCATCGTTTTAGAGTGGGAGAACCCTTTAATACAAACGGCAGTGGTTATGGTGTAGATTGGGAATCAATGGATAAAGTAGTAGTAAAGACACATGTGCAACACTTATTAGATTCCTATCCTGATCCAACTGAACTTACTGATAAATTTGATTATGTGATAAAGGTTAAAAGAAGAAACTTATTTCAACAGGTAACTAGTTTGGCTAGATCTAAAACTATGGATGTTTGGAATCTTGATAACTTAGGTGACCGAACATCTGAAGAAGAAGAAATAATGAAACAGGGTTGTATAATTGCAAAGGAAGATTTTGTCCGACTTTATGAGTATGTTATAGATCAATATAAAGATATGGAAAATATTCGGGCAAATGATGTTATATATTTTGAAGATTTGAGTTTCGATCCTAAGATTGATATTAGAAATATTTGTGGTCTCCCAGTCAATGACGATCAATATAAATCATATATTCATACAGCAAAGTTACCTGATAAACAATCTACTATTAAAAATTACGAAGAGTGTAAAATCTGGTGGCGTGAACTAACGGGCGAAATCATTCAAAATGATTAAAAGAAATTATGAAAATCATAATAAGATTTTAATTGTTAGTATTGCAAGAGTAAGTAGTACTTACTTATTAGATATACTTTCACAGCCATATACTGATCATGTTAGAATTGGCGAACCTTTCAACCCTTTAGGTGCAGGATATGGAAGTGATTGGAAAAGTCTTGATAAACTAGTAGTAAAAACACATGTATCACAATTATTAAATGAATATCCTGATCCTAATGAACTAACAAGCATGTTTGATTATGTTGTAAAACTTAAAAGAAAAAACTTATTTGAACAGGTAACTAGTTTAGCAAGAGTTAGAATTACAAATGCACCAAACGATGAAACACCAAACGGTGAACATTACAAACCGTGTATTATTGATAGGGATACATTTGTTAGTGTACATAGATATATAACCAATCAATATATTGAAATGGATAAAATTCTTTGTAATGATGTTATATATTATGAAGACCTCAATCATGAAATATCAGCAGATCTTAAAGAATGGAATATAGACTACCAAGATAGCTCAAAGTATGTACATGATTACACAAGAAAACTTCCTGATAAAAGCCAAACTATTGAAAATTATGAAGAATGTAAAATCTGGTGGCATGAATTAACTGGAGATATTGTTAGATAATGTTTTGTAAACATCCACACACTGGTGTTACTATCGGGCCTGACGGCTCCGTTAATGTTTGTTGTATTAATATGATGTGGGAAGGTAAAATTGCAAATTTAAAAGATATTGATAACTTAACCACACTATATAATGAATCAGAATTACTAAACTTGATGAGGCAGGGTGACACTGAAACCATAAACACAGTATGTCACAACTGTATTAATCGAGAACGTCAGGGATTTACCAGTAGAAGACAACGCTATAATGAAAACAACTATGCTTGTGATGACAAAATTAGATATCTTGAAATTACAACATCAAATATCTGCAACCAAACATGTTCAACTTGTAGGAGCCTCTTTAGTTCTAAATGGAAAGAATTAGATGACGAAGCAAATAAGTTGTTTAGTTTTAGATCTCCAGGTAGAGATACTTTCAGAATGCCACAATCTGATATACAAAAAGTTATAGATGTTCTAGATGATTTAGAGTGCTTATGTATCAAAGGTGGAGAACCATTTGCAGATAAAGATAATTTTGAAATATTAAAAAGATTGTCAGAAGTAAATCCTGAATGTAATATTATTATTACTTCAAATCTAGCAAAGATACCAAATATCTTCATGCCTGTATTAAAAAAGTTTAATAATATAGAGATAAGTGCAAGTATAGACGGTGTGGGTGATGTTTATGAATGGATAAGATCTAGTCCTTTTGAACAGACTGTTAACACTATGGAAAAACTATATGCTGAAACAGGTATTACAGTTAGTATAGCAGTTACTATGTCATTATATAATGCGTATAGATTATGGGATATTGTGGAGTATTTCGTTGATTGTGAATATGCAAATTCAATTAACTTTGTTAAATTTATCGACGGTCCGTATTATAACATTGCTGATATTATACCGGTTTCAGAAAGAGTAAATATAGTAAATGCATTTAAAAATAAAATAGATTCTTTAAGTGACATACAAAAGAGTAAAGTTATTGCAGATGCAATATATAATTTCCCAAACGCCAATAACTCAGACAAAGTCAATCTAGAACATACAAAGCAATGGATTGACTATATGAACGGTGTTAGAAATATGAATTTATATGAATGTATTCCTGAATTGAAAAAGGTATTATTATGATTAGATGGGGTATTACAGCAGGAGCGCATGATGCGAGTCTCACTGTATTTGACGGCTACGATATTAAATTTGCTGCACACGCTGAGCGTAGTAGCGGTGTTAAGTTTGATCGTAATCTAAACCAAACATTAATTGACCAAGCACTTGAATATGGCGAACCTTGGACTATCCACTGGTATGAAACAAGTTGGTTAAAAAGACTACGTCAACTACGAGCAAAACAATATAAGACGGCTTTAACACGATTAGGTCCCACTAGTATGTTAACCCGTTGGGGTTTTGATGCTAGTTTATTTCCACCGGATGATTCTGCTAGGGGTTATTTAAAAGACGTTAAACTATACAATCATAGACATCATCATACTCATGCAGCGGCTGGTTATTATACTAGTCCGTTTACAAGTTCGGCGGTTTTAGTAGTAGATAGCATTGGTGAATTTGAAACACTTACTATTTGGAGCGGCAACGGCAATAATTTAAAACGAGTATATAGTCAAGGTTATCCACATAGTGTAGGTTTGTGGTACAGTGCTATGACACAACGGATTGGTTTGAAGCCTAACGAAGAAGAATATATCCTAATGGGTTGGGCTGCTCTTGGTGATCCATACAAATATAAAAAACGTATTTTAGACGATTTTGTATTAACAATGAATGATGGTATAAAGTTTAAACATAATTTACATCGTGGCTGCTTATGGTGGGCACCAGAATTAAACACCATTCAAGACTATGCTGATATAGCTGCAGCTACACAAAGCATTTATGAAGATATGTTTGAGACGCTTGTACTAAAAACACAAGCATTAACAGGACAAAAAAATCTGGTGATTATGGGCGGATGTGCCCTTAATTGCGTAGCAAATAGTATAGCATACAAATACTTTGATAATGTATGGGTTATGCCTAATCCAGGAGATGCTGGTAGTAGTTTAGGTGCTGTTGCAGCATTTTATGGAAAGCATTTAGAATGGACAGGTCCATATTTGGGGTATAATATTAAAGGCAAATATCCTAAAGATGCTATTATTAAGGAATTACAGAATACAGGCATAGTAGGAGTTGCCAATGGCAGGGCGGAATTCGGACCACGGGCATTAGGCAACCGTAGCCTGTTAGCGGATCCACGAGGTGGTGATGTTAAGGAACGAGTCAATGCAATTAAGCAGAGGCAGGAGTTCCGCCCATTCGCTCCTGTTATTATGGAAGATTTTGTAGATGAATATTTTGACGGAGTTACCGGACCTTATATGCAATTTACAGCAAAATGTAAATATCCAGAAAAGTTTCCTGCTATTGTACATTATGATGGCACTAGTCGTGTGCAAACTGTTAACAGACAACAGCATCCTGATTTATACGCAACACTAAAACATTGGCAAGAATTAACGGGTTGTCCAATGCTACTCAATACATCACTAAATATTAAAGGAAAGCCAATGGTAGACACTGAAACGGATGCTAAACTTTGGCAAGACACTTACAAGGTAAAAGTAGTATGAACCCTTTAAAATGGCTCAAAAATAAAATTGCTGAATGGAAGTATAAACGCAGGCTAAAGAAAAAACTAGAGAAACTTCAAGAAGAAGATCCATACATTTACGATTAATATATGCCTGTTTTTATCGCAAATCGTGGCAATTATCAGGGAGCAGATACTGATAACGAGAATACGTTTTCGTATCTTCTTCAAGCATTTAATGCTGGTCATCTTGTAGTTTGTGATATACAAACTTATAAATCTGTGCTATACTTTGGACATAATGAACCTAAAGAAACAGTTAATTGGCAATTTATAACAAAAAACAAAGTTATCTGTAGAGCAGTTGACTTAGATAGTTTTGTAGTGTTATATAATTTAAATGCACATTGTTTTTGGAATCAAACAGACGATATGTCATTAACATCACGTGGATACTTATGGTGTAAACCGGATGTACAGATAGATCATACTCGTGCAATATGGACAAATGTAAACAAAGAGAAATTACATTCACGTCCTGATAAAATTTTTGGAATATGCGGAGATATAGTAATATGAAAATACTAATTTGCGGTTTACCAGGTAGCGGAAAAAGTACCCTGGCTGAACCTTTTGCTAATCTTATTGGAGGCGTTTGGATTAACGCAGACAAGGTTAGAAAACACTACAACGACTGGGACTTTACTCCCGAAGGGAGAATACGTCAAGCACTAAGAATGAAATACCTAAGCGACGGAGCGGTAATGGCAGGAAAAATTGCTATTGCAGATTTTATTGCTCCTACCGAAAAAGCAAGAAAAGAATTTAATGCTGATTTTACTGTTTGGATGGATACTGTTAAAGAATCTCAAAGTGTGAATGGCCCAGCGGCGGCTGGTAGTACATTTGAGCAGACAAATAAAATGTTTGAACCACCAAAGCATGTAGACTATCACGTTAGCGGATGGTTTAATGATACTGATAAAGAATTACTCAAAGTTGTACAATGGTGGATCAACAAACAAAGAGGTAACCACGAGAGACTATAATGCGGTGTAATTGGGCAGAGGAACATGTAAGCGTTGACCAATACGGTAGATTCAGGCCTTGTTGTAATTGGAGATATGTAGGTAACGAAAAAGCTCTGAACTTTCAAGACAATAATATAGACGAATATATCCATAGTGAATTTAAAAAAAATCTTATCGATACTTTAGAAAAAGATATTTGGCCAAAAGGGTGTTGGTCATGTCAACGTGCAGAAGAAGGCGGAACACAAAGTATTCGTCAAGAAAGAATCAATAAGCCATTTAAAGATATGGAAATAAAATTTGGTAATCTTTGTAACCTGGGTTGCTATATGTGTACATCTGATAAAAGTAGTGTTCTATATAAAACTTATTCTGATATGATAGAAAGCGGACTAGGCGATGAACGTATTGAAGAAGAAGTTAACTACCATGAATCAAAAACAATCTGGTATGTTAAAAATTCTCCTTGGTATGATAATCCAAAAAAATTACAAGAACTTGCTGAATTTGCCTCTACTAGGAAAAGAATTAGGTTTACAGGAGGCGAGCCAACAGTCAATACATATCTTAGAAATTTTTTAAAAACATTGAGTAGTATTAATACAGATGTGGATTTAAGAATTACAACTAATGGAATGACTTTAACAGATAGTTTGTTAGAATTACTTTCAAAATTTAGTCGTGTTGAAATGACATTCAGTCTAGACGCCGTGGGTAAATATAATGAATACTTACGTTGGCCTAGTAATTGGAATAAAATAGAAAGCAATTTTAAGAAAGCAAAGGAACATAAAAATATACGTTTTGATATTAACACTGTTGTTAGTGTTCTAAATGTACATTTACTAGACGATATTATAGAATGGGGTTCTATTAATAACGTAGATGAACACACGTTTTTACCTGCACACGAACCAGACATATTACAGCCCAAACTTGCATACGATTGGCAAAAAGAAATTTTTGCAAAAACATATGAAAAATGGAATAAACCTCAAGGCAGACCCAGAATAAGATTAGATAAATGTAAAAACTTTGTCTTTATGGAAAGAGATGAAGAATTATTACAAGGATCTTTTAATTTTTTAGACAGACTAGATAAACAACGCAACACAGATTGGCGAAAGGTTTTTAAACTATGAATGAAGAAAAAGTAACAAAAGCAAGGCACTTAGCAAAAGCAGTGACTTGGAGAATAGTTGCAAGCATCACCACAGCATTTATTGCTTGGTTTTTTGGACTGCCTCCCAAAGCAGTAGGAGCAGTATTTGTTGCTGACTTAGTAATTAAGTTTGTAATGTACTATGCTCATGAAAGAATTTGGTACAAACACATTAAATTTGGAGTAAAACAATGAGTTTTGATTGGCAAAAACCAACAACTGAAATGTTGGGACGATGGCAACCTTGGCATGATGGCCACACTGCCCTATTTAAAAAGGCACTTGACGAATCTGGTCAAGTGTGTATAATGATTAGAGATGTTGGTGGAATCGTTGGCAAAGATGCTGGCGGAGGACGCACAGCGGCACAAACTGATAATCCTTTTGACTATGAAACAGTAGTTGAAAATATTAAAACAGGATTAGCAGAACACGGGTTTACATATGGTGAAGAATACATTGTAATGAAGGTACCTAATATTGTGGATATTAGTTACGGTAGAGGTGTTGGGTACACATTTACAGAACATGATTTAGGTGTTGATATACATAACATTAGTGCTACAAAAATTCGTGCTAAGATGCGTGAAGAAGGAGCACTAGAAGAAAAACCACGTGGAAGTATCACACATCTCCCAGACTGGAAACACAGCGACTGGCCAGAAGGTTAAAAAATGAATACAAAAATTTATAATAGACTACAACAAATATTTGCGGAAAGTCCAGGTGTACTTAGAAACCCGAATGCACTAGCACAAGCAATTAGCGGTGTGTTTGGTATTCAGATAGCATTTAGTGGAGATGCTTTTAATATCTATAATCTTGTAGATCAGATTGATAGTGCAGTACTAAAAAATTATTTTACTACAACCTGGCAACCCAAAACAAAACAATACAAATACAGTGGGTTAGGTTTGATTGATGAAATTAATGATTTAAAACCAAGAAATGTTTTAGATTTAGGTTGTGGATATAATGAATTTAAAGGTAAAATTAATAATTTAGTTGGCATTGATCCGTATAATACTAAAGCAGATCATAACTGTCATATACTACAATTTCAACCGCCTGAAAATTATGATGTTGTAATTAGTTTGGGTAGTATTAATTTTGGTACTACAGATAAAATATTTGCAGAACTACAACATGCCGTTAATTTAACAAATCAGGGCGGAATATTATTCTTCCGTGTAAATCCTGGTGAACAGCATGAAGCACCGGAAGCAAAGTGGATACAGTTCTATGATTGGGATTATCCATTTATTATTAATGTATCAGAATTACTAGGGTGCGATGTTATTGCGCTCAGACAGGATTCTGGCAATAGAATTTATTTTGTCTTAAAGAAAAGATAAATAGAATTAGCAAAGAGTTTTGCTAAACCTTAAAGTCAATGCGTACATAACCCAGCCGAGTGGTAGGGTTCATAACACGCAACTCATCCCATATTATTAAAGATGTTTTATTGAGTGCTGAATCGTACGATACAGTACGGATTCTTCTTGACTGAAAATTCACAAAGATCGGAGTTAAAATAATGGAATACTTATTGTTCCTATTACTAGGAGTAGTTTACGGCTTTTTTGTCGGACTTATTCCTGTAGCAGGTGCAACAACAGGCCTTATTTTTATATATGCATTCGTTGGTTATTTCGAAGATCCATATATGTTAGTAGTGTTTACCACTGCTATTGTTGTTACATCAAGTATTGGTGATAGTTTCTGTGGGGTAGTAATGAATATCCCAGGTGCAGGAGGTGCCGCCGCAACGATGATTGATGGCTTCCCCATGTCAAGACGTGGCGAGGCGGCAAGAGCATTGAGTGCTGCAATTAGTACAAGTTGGGTAAATGGTTTGATCTGGGGACTGTTAGTCTTCCTATTCCTACCATATTATACAAAAATTGTTCTATATTTCGGTACAAAAGAAATGTTTGCATTCCTAATATTTGCAATGACCTGTGTTATCTTTATTAGTAGCAAGTACTACATTCGTGGATTCATAGCACTAATAGGTGGATTTTTAGTTGGACACATTGGATTAGATCCTGAAACCGCAAGCCCCCGGTGGACAGGTGGAATTGAATACTTGAGTGATGGAATTCAAATGATTCCAGTAATGGCAGGCGTATTAGCCTTTCCAGAACTGCTAAGTGCTTACTTTATGAAAGCAGAAAAGATCTATTTGGATAATAAAGAAATCAAGAGCCAGTTAATTCAGGGTGTACGAGATAGTTGGAAATATAAATTGGATGGGCTTCGAGGAGGATTAATTGGTGGATTTATTGGTCTAATTCCGGGCATCGGTGGTAACATTGCTGACTGGTTTGCTTATAGCCAGACTGCCAGTTATGGTGAAAAAATTGGTAATGGTAATGTTAGAGGTGTAATTGGATGTGAAGGTGCTAACAACGCACAGAAAGCAACCAGTTACGTTCCAACAATTCTGTTTGGTATACCTGGCGCACCATTTGAAGTCATTGTCATGGGCCTACTTATGTATGTAGGTTTAGAGTTGGGTACACCGAGTGTCCTTGCTGATGGTGTGTTCTTTGACCATCTCCTGAGCAGTTATTTATGGAGTTTAATTATTATCCTTCCAGTCAGTTATGCGTTTATTCGATATGCTGTTAAAATCACCAATGTTCCGTTCCAGTGGTATTTTTGGCCAATCCTAGCAAGTCTAGTTTGGTCATGCACACAATATACTGGACTAATCGAAGATTACCTAATGTTTGGAGCATGTTGCCTAGTAGGCGTAGCACTCAAATATTTAAAGTTTAGCCGTGTAAGTTTTCTTATTGGCTTTATTCTCAGTGAACGTATTGAGAAAAGTTATGTACAATTTACTGGCTTATATGAATGGCAAGACTTGTTTTCAACTTGGCTTCCACCAGTTTTCCTAGGATTAGCCGTAATAGCGGCAATTTGGGGACTGTTTTTTAACAAAGCAAAAATTGATTTTGTATAATTGGAGAAAAAAATGAAGAAAATCATCCTTGGCGTTTTAGCGTCACTATTTGTAGCCACCCAAGCATTGGCTGACTACACATTTATCGTCCCACAGAAGCCTGGTTCAGGCACATCTGTTTGGACAACTATTGTTGCAGGTGAACTTGAGAAGCACCTAGGCGAAAAAATTAAGATCCTACACATTCCTGGTGCTAACGATATCCCAGGCTTTAACAAGTTCCACAACGAACTTAGCAAAGATCCAAAAGTTGTAATGGTATCACACGGTGGTAACGGTGTGTCATATCTAGTAGACAAAGTTGACTACAACTATTATGACTATGATCCAATTGGCATGATGAACCTAACAATCATCAACGGTCACCAGAAGGATTTCGATCCATACACTGGTGAGATT
>Ga0181600_10002019_pt1 | contig 15766 bp, 15 predicted proteins | sample 041ome_2_FD_132982 | JGI IMG/M metagenome (GOLD analysis project Ga0181600, IMG submission 132982) | Coastal salt marsh microbial communities from the Groves Creek Marsh, Skidaway Island, Georgia - 041406US metaG (megahit assembly) | ecosystem: Environmental > Aquatic > Marine > Intertidal zone... | reverse complement strand
TTCGATATTTGTTTACATTGGTTGGATTATCTAAAAGACAAAAGTGCTTATGAAAATTATGGTTACAAGGTATTTACTGCAGGTAAGATATTTAGCGATGAATTTCTTCCAAATTTTTTTAATATTTTAAGAAATTATGAATTTACTTTTTCAAACAAGTTGGGGACTTATATTTTGTATTCAATTGATATGAATATTCCTTTTTCTCTTGTAGGAAAAGAACCAATCTATTTGAATCATTCTAATGATAAAAATAAGCCAAAAATATACAAAGTTTCAGATTACGAATTTGGAAAAAAAATTATAAAAATGTTTAGTGGTGTCAATTTAAAGATTAATTCTGAACAAAAAGAAATAGTAAAATTTGAGTCAGGAAAAAATAATATTATTCATCATGAAGACTTAAAAAAAATAATATTAAATGAGCTAACAGAATCCATAAAAACAAAAAAAGGAGTATTTTGTTTAGCGAAACAATTAATAAAAAGTAGCTATATTAGTATTTTTAGGTGACTATTTTTTTTTAATAATAAAAATAATAGATTTCGAAATTGGATAAACTCTTCCAGAGTAAAAAATTTTTTTTACTATAAAATTATTTCTTTCACATAGCTCCTTTAAAGACTTTTTAGTAAAAAATTTAATATGACCGTGTTCCCAGAGAGGATTAAAATGATTATCAAACTTTCCAAAAAGGATAATCATTAAATTTTTTATAAAACTATGATATGGTGTTGTTATAAGTATTGTCGTTTTATTATCAGCTACTAAGCTTAATTTTTTTAAAAAATCATCTGGAGAATATAAATGCTCTATCACTTCAATTATTGTGATAAAATTAAATTTTTTATTAATATTTGATATTTTTTTTCTATAAAATTTTATTTTACCATTATAATTTTTTTTTGCTTGCGATATTGCACTTTTGGAAATATCTATACCTACGCAGTGCTCAAAATAATTTGATATTTTTTTAGTCAAATATCCATTTCCACAACCAATATCTAAATGAGATAACTTTTTAGTGTTATATAAATTTAATATTTTTTTAATTGAATTAGATAAATATGAAAAAGAATTATCAGCTTTGTTATTTTTCCAAAAATATTCGTTATTTTTTTTCATAAAAAAACCTTTTGATAAAAAAAATATTTAATTTTATTATCTTAGTGGACAATTTATAAAAAATTCTAAAAATAGGAAAAGTAACTTTGTTTATTTTGAGTATTTTATAAACTTCATAGTTTGATAATAATATATTTTTAATCGAACTGTTACTTACTCCTCCCGTGGTCATTTTAGTCAATGTAGATGGTAAATATATCTTTTTTAAATTTTTTTTATCTAATAATCTATAAAAAAAATCAAAATCTGATGCATAAAAGTATTGAGTGCTGTAATAACCCAACTTATTAAAAATTTTTTTTTTTATAAATAAGGATGTATGTGATGGCATAAATCCAAATTTTACTTTTTTTTTTGTAAAATTTTTTGATGAGTAGTATCTAATTAATCTTTTATTTAAATTAACATATTCAGTATCGCCATAAATATAAGAAATATCTTTAGTAAACTTTTTATTTATCAAATTAAAAATTTTTCTATTTGCAAAAAAATCATTATCACCCATTATATTAATAACTTGTCCAGAACTTTTTTTTATTCCATGATTAATTGCTTCATATATTGTTGATTTTTTTTTTACTAAAACTTTTATTTGCTTATTTTTTTTTTTATTAATTAAATTAATTGTATTATCTGATGATCCTCCATCAACAATTATTAGTTCTTTATTTTTATAATCTTGATTTTTAAAACTATTTAAAAGTATATTAATTTTTTTTTGACTATTTAGTACGGAACAAATAGTGCTAATTTTTAGCATAAAACAATAAAATTATATAAAAAATAAATGAAAATAAAAAAACTATAATTTTATTGATTAAAAAAAAATCAACTAAAATCATTGGAAAAATTAAAAAAGATAAGTATATAAATAAAGTTTTTGAAGAACCAATTTTACGTACTAAATAATGATGAATGTGCATTTGATCACCAACAAATGGACTCTTTTTATTATAAAGTCTAATAAAAAATAATCTAACTAGATCAATACCTGGCAGATATAATAAAAAAAATATCTTTTCTGCTGAAAAGATCTCATAATTAGATTTAAATGTATCAATTATGATAAATGATAATAGAAAGCTTAACAAATAAACTCCACTATCTCCTAAATATAAAAAATTTTTCCAATTAAGATAAAATAATAAAATTAATGTAGTAATTATTGTAAAAATTAAAATAGAGTTGTTGGAAAAATTAATAAAAATATAACCAAATGCATATATAAAAATTGAAATTGCAAGACAATTAATGCCATCTGCAAAATTCATTGCATTTAAAATTAATAAAAAACAAATTATAGTAAAAAAAATTGAAAATGGATATTTTATTACCCAGATAGTATTGAAAAGTGAAATAAAATTTACTTCGTAATACGAAAAATTGTACAACAAAATTAATACCAAAAAAGCAACCGTAAAAATTCTTAGCAAAGGAGACAAATTAAATTTATCATCTGCCAAGCCTAGAAAAAAAGCGCATATAGACAAGGAAATTAAAAAAAAATTAGTTTCATGAAAAAAAATTTTGTTAAAAATAAGATAAATTATTAAATTTAAAAAAATAAAAAAACCACCAGCTAAATAAATTTTTTTTTTTTTATTAAATGTGTAAACTTTAAATTTTTTTAAATTTAGATATGCAAATATTAATGTAAAAAATATTGTAAAAGCATACAAAATGTATATTTGTAATAAAGGCATAAATAATGCATTTTGATATTAATTAATTTTAGTTATAAGCCTATATCACAAAATTTAAATATTATAAAAAAAAATGTTAGCAGTAATTTTCGCAGGTGGTCTCGGAACAAGAATATCAACTGAAACTTTGGTTAAACCAAAACCAATGATTTCGATTAAAAATAAACCAATTTTAATCTACATAATTAATCATTTAAGAAAATTTGGAGTTAACAAGATAATTATATCAGGAGGGTATAAATATAATTATATATTTAATTATTTTCTTAATTACAAAAGCAATAATCTTTTTTTTGACAATACACTTAAAAAAAATTTTTTAAAAAAAAATTTAGATTTATTTAACAAGTCCAAAAATAAAAAAAAATATTTATTAAAAGTTATAAATACCGGATTAAATTCTCAAACAGGAGGAAGAATTTTTTATTTAAAAAATATTTTAGAAAATGAACCTTTTTTTTTCGCAACATATGGAGATGGATTATCTAATGTAAATTTAAGAAAAAATTTAAATTTTTTCTTAAAAAGTAAAAAGAAATGCTTTGTAACAGCTGTGAAATCCCCTCCAAGGTTCGGTGAAATCTCAATCGACAAAAAAAATATTGTAAAAAGCTTTGATGAAAAACCATCATCAAATGCTAGCTGGATTAACGGTGGTTTTTTTATATTGAATAAAAGAATTTTTGATTATTTAAAAAAAGATGAAAACTTTGAAAAGCAAACTTTACCAAAACTAGTAAAAAAAAAAGATCTTGTAAGTTTAAAACATTATGGATTTTGGCAATGTCTTGATACTCCAAGGGATAAAATAACACTTGAAAAAATTATTAAAAATGAAAAAAATAAATTTTAAAAATTTAAATTTTTATAAAAATAAAAAAATAATTATTACTGGCAATACAGGATTTAAAGGTGCATGGCTGACAATGTGGTTGTTAAGCCTCGGAGCAAAAATTGTGGGTATCTCTAAAGACATTCCAACTAAGCCATCATTATTTATTAATGCAAATTTAAATAAAAAAATGAAAACTTTTTTTATAGATGTTTCAAATTTAAAAAAATTTAGCAAAGTTGTTAATGATTTCAAGCCAGATATAATTTTTCATTTAGCAGCACAATCAATCGTATCAAAAAGTTTTGAAAATCCAATGGAGACATATTTATCTAATTCAATAGGAACTGCAAATCTCCTCGAAATATTGAGGAAATATAAAAAAAAATTGTCTGCAGTGATAATAACAAGTGACAAATGTTACTACCCTACCAAGAATGGTTATTACACAGAGACATCTAAGCTTGGAGGCTTTGATCCTTATAGTGGATCAAAAGCAATAAGTGAGTTATTTTTTCAGAATTATTATGAATCATTTTTATTTAAAAAAAAAAATATCAAAGTTGTAACCGCAAGAGCCGGAAATGTAATTGGAGGTGGTGACTGGACAAAAGATAGAATTTTACCCGATCTTTTTAGATCAATTATTAATAAAGAAAAATTTACCATAAGAAATCCCAATGCGAATAGGCCTTGGCAACATGTTTTAGAGCCACTAGCTGCATATTTATTCCTAGCAAGGGCAATTCATCTAAATTTTAACAAGATGAATGGACATAGCTACAATATTGGTCCAAATTTAAAAAATAATTTATCAGTAATTCAATTGATAAAAAAAATAGAATCTATGTGGCCCAAAATAGAAATAAATTATATTATTAAAAATAATAAAAAATTCAAAGAATCAAAAAAACTAAATTTAAATACGATCAAAATAAAAAAAGACTTAAATTGGAAGAATAAATTAAAATTAAATCAAATATGTATATTTATTGTCGAATGGTATAAAAATTATTTATTAAATAAAAAAAATATTTATTCTTTTTCATTAAGCCAAATAACTAAATATTCAAACTTAAAATGATAGAAGGTATCGTATCCAAGCCAAATATTATCAAAATACCTAATAGCAATATAATAAAACTTTTAACAGCAAAAAAAAAATTTAATTTTGAAGAAATTTACATTGTTGAAATCAATAAAAGATCAAAAAAGAAATGGAGGAAGCATATAAATTCAAATAAAACACTTCTTTGTATTAAAGGTAAAATTGAAGTTTTAATAAAAAAAAATGATAAAATTTTCAAAAAAAGTATTAATGAAAAAAATAAATTAATTTTAACTATAAAAAAAAATACTTTTTTTAGATTTTTTACCTCATCTACATTAAATAGCTTATTATTGGTTTTTTCCGAAAAAAAAAACAAGTCACTTAGAACAATTACTTTATAGATTTAAAAAATTTGAGCTTTATAATATTTATAGAAAGTACAATTTCGTAATACATTCTTTGATAAAGATAGAAAAATCCAGCCTCTCCATAAAAAAATATTTTTTTAATAAAAAAAAAATAAATGAATGCAATTAAAATATTTGCTGGCGTCAATCTTCTAAATTTATCCTGGATCCTTAAATTAAAAAAACTTTCTTTTAAAATTCTATGAGCATCTTTTAAAGAATATTTTTTTTGATTATTTTTCCAATCTTTAATTTTTTTAATATCTTTTATATTTTCATGATAAATATTATTTTTTAATAATAAAACTTTTTTATTAAATATTATTTTTTCTGCATGACCATATTTTATAAATCTAACTTTATTTTTTTTAAATAAAAAAATTTTACTTGGATAAATATTTTCATTAATAATTTGGTTAAATATTTTATTGTAAATTTTTGCTTTAAAGCCAAAAATAGATTTTTTTTCTATATTTTTAAAATTTAAATTTCTAATTTCATTTGATAATTCTTTACTAACTACATAATCTGCATCCAAAATTAAAATCCATTCTGTTTTGCATATTTTTATAAAATAATTAAGTTTATCAACATAATCAAAATCTTTAGGACATTTTTTAAATTGTGTATTTGTAAATTTTTTTACTAATTTTTTTGTATTATCAGTGCTTCCAGAATCTAAAATAATAATTTTTTTAGCCCATTTAATACTATTTAAGCACTTATTAATATTTAGCTCCTCATTAAGCGTTGGTATACAAATAGTAAAATTCATTTTTGATAATATTAATATAATATCAGATAAATATTTTAAATTTACTTAAACTTTTAAATAAATATTAACAATTTTTTTTATATAAAATAATTTAAAATTTATTTGAAATGTTCATTTTGGTATAGATAGGTAGTATTTAATTAGTATTATTCATATTTCTATTATTGAACTATGAAATTTTTTTACAATGAAGGAAAAATATTATAGCAAGAACTTCTAATGCAACAATTATTTGATAAAAAAAACTTATTCTCATCAAAAAATTTTATAATTTTTATTTATTTATTGCCAGCCTGTTTGGTTACTGGACCTGCAATTACAGATATAATTGTAACTATTTCCTCAATTTTTTTTTTAATTATTACATTTAAAAAAAAACTATTTAAATATTATAATAATAACTTCTTTAAATTTTTTATTGTTATTTGGATATATTTAATTTTTTGTTCGCTAGTTTCTGATTATCCATTTTTTTCATTAAAAACCTCTCTTACATATATAAGATTTATTATATTTGGTGTATTTATTTATTATTTACTAGATACCAGAGAAAATTTTTTAAATAATTTTTTTTTATTTTTATTAGTAACAATCTCATTAGTAGTGTTTGATGGATATATTCAGTTTTTTTTTGATTATAATAGTTTAGGATTTCCAAAACCAGATGTCATGGAGCGTTTATCAGGTTTTTTTAATGATGAGTGGATTCTAGGAAGTTATCTTAGTAGAATATTACCAATTTTATTAGCACTTTATTTTTTTGTTCAAATTAAAAATAAAAATTTAAAAATATATTTCTGGATACTTGTTTATCTTACAATTATTTTAGTTTTTCTGTCTGGAGAAAGAGCTTCTTTTTTATTATCAATGATAACATTTTTTGCTCTTATATTTTTTTCTAAAAAAAAATTATTAAACTTATTTATGGGAATAATTTTAATTTTAATATTAGCTATAGTTGTAAATGTTAATTCTAAGTCTAAAAATAGAATGATAGAACAAACGATAAAAGGCTTTCAATTTACAACTGATGGACCAATACCTAAGCCCAAATATCTTTTTACATATGGGCATACTCAGCATTTCATGAATGCGTACCGTATGTTTAAGGATAGTCCTATAATTGGTCATGGTCCAAAAAATTTTAGAAAAAAATGCAACATTACCAAATATAGTCTGAATCAATTTGGTTGCTCTACACATCCTCACAATACCTACTTTCAATTATTAGCTGAAACAGGAATAATAGGTTTTGCCTTTTTTATGTTAATTTTTGTATATTTTTCAATTACAATTTTTTTAAGTCTATTTAACAAAGTAGAAAAAAATAACATACCTTATTTTCAATATAAATTATTCTTACTTATATCTTTTATTTGTTCCCTTTTTCCATTAGTAACAACAGGAAATTTTTTTAATAATTGGTTGAATGTAGTTTATTTTTTGCCTGTTGGATTTTATTTGCATGCTACAAAATTAAAAAAGAAAAATAATATAAAACAAAATTATTAAAAATAGTAAATAAAAAACACTTTTATAAAATTCTGGTATGATAATTAATTTATTAAAAAAAAATCTTTCGATATTAGATTTTAAACAAAAAAAAATTATTGCTTATCTTGTTTTGATGCAAATAATAACCACTATCCTTGAATTAGCTAATATTGCATTAATAATCCCATTAGCTGATAGTTTTTTTAACTCAAAAACTGAATTTAATTATTTGAATATTTATTTAAAGTTTTTTGATAGTTCAAGTAGTGCAAGTATTTTTTATTTATTAACTATTTTATTTTCTATCATCTATTTTTTTAAAAATTTACTATATATTTTATTCAATTTTATTGAGTCTAAACGAGTTTATTTAATTGGATATCAAATTTCAAACAGGATTGTTAAAAATTTTTTTTTAAATGAAAATTATTTTTTAACTGATAATGCATCAAAAATTCAAGTTATATATTCAGATGTTAGAGAATTTGTAGGAAATTGTTTAAAACCTTTATTGCATCTTTTTAGAGATCTAATAATTCTTTTTTCAATTTTGATATTCCTATTAATTTATGATTATAAAAAGTTTTTATTTTTATTAATTTTTTTATTTATAATTTTATTAGTTTTTAGTTTTTTAAAAAATTCTATTCACAAATACGGATCTATTCGAAGAAAAGCAGAACAAAATAAACTAGTTGATTTACAAAATATTATTTATTCATTTTTAGAGATAAAAGTATACTTTAGAGAAGTATTTTTTTTAAATCGATTTAAAAATAATAATTTTCTTAATCATTATTATCAAGGCATAAATGCTTTCCTTAGTTCAATCTCTAGAGGTGTAATTGAAATTCTACTCATAATAATTTTATTATTTTTTTTAATCTTTAGCTATATCAGTGATTTGGCTGCTGACTACAAAGTAATATCTGATAATTTAGTGTTTATAGTGGCGTTACTTCGTTTTTTACCATTAGTTAGCAGAATTAATGTTAGCATAAATACAATGAGGTTTGGCTTTCCAAGTATACAGGTTATCCAAGACTATTTAAAAAATAACTTTGATAGTGTTGTACCTAATAACAAGATCAAAAAAAAAATTACATTTAATCAACACATAAAAATTAAAAATTTATCTTATGCATTTAATAATAAAAATTATCTTTTTAAAAATTTAAATTTTAAGATAAAGAAAAATTCAATTATAAAAATTATTGGACCCAGTGGCTCTGGAAAAAGTACTCTTGCTAGAATTTTAATGGGTTTCGAAAAATTTAAAACAGGATCTATTTTGGTTGATAATAAAAATATATCTAATGACTCCATATCATGGATAAATAAGATAGCTTATTTACCACAAAAAATTTACCTATTTCCAGGAACAGTAAAGGAAAACATAGTTTTTGGTGAAGATGATAAAATATTTGATAATAAAAAATTTGATATTGCTATGCAAAAATCTAATTTGAACAAAAGATTTCTACCAAGTTCAATAATTAGAGAAAACGCTCAAAACATTTCTGGTGGAGAAGCTCAAAGAATAGCATTAGCAAGAGCAATGTATAATTCGAGAGAGATTTTAATTTTTGATGAACCAACAAACGGTCTGGATAAATTGAATATAAATTTATTTGAAAAATTGTTAATAAAATTATCAAAAGAAAAAACCATTATAGTAATAACTCATGATCAAAATTTTTTAAAAAAAATTAAAAATATTATTGATTTAAAAAAAATTAAAATTTAATGAAATTTATTTTGCATATTGGGTATCCAAGAACTGGAACAACTTGGCTACAAAAAAGAATTTTTACAAAAAATAAAACTATCAATTATTTAGGATGCAAATCTTACAATGGTAAGATCTTAAAAATTTCCAAAGAGAAACATTTAGAATTTATAAAAAATATAAATAATTTAGATATTAATAATTATTTTGAAAAAGAATTTTTTAGTAAAAAAAAAATAAATGTCTTTTCAAGTGAAAATTTTACTCATTTCCAAGATAATTCACTTAATTTGTATTTAGATAAGTTAATTAAATATCTTAAAAAAAATTTTAAAAATGTAAAAATAGAAGTTTTATGTGTCTATAGAGAGCCTATTTCATTTTTAAGGTCAATTTTTTTTAAAAAAAATATTAGAGCAAGAAAATTATTTAAAACAGATAAATATGATATTTTTCTAGAAAAATTAATTAATAGTAAAATTAAAAATAATAATTATTATCGTTTAAGTAAAACATTACAATATGATAATCTTTACTTTAATTTAAAAAAAAATTTTAAAGATATTAAACTAACATTTATTGATTTTGACATCATAAAAAATAATTCGCCCAAATATGCTTCAATATTAAGTGATATATTTCATATTAAAAAGGATTTGATAAAAAAAGAGTTAAATTATAAGGAAAATTATTTACATAAATCAAAAGACGAAAATTTAATTTATTACAATACATATCTTTTACATCTTATAAAAAAAAATTTTTATTATTTAAAATATATTACTCCCCGTTTTATTAGAAAAAAATTCTTTTTTTTATTTTTTATAAATTATAACTTAAATAATCCAAAAATAGTAAGTATGGAAAATATTATTAAAAAAAAATTTTTTAAACACTATATTAATTTAAATTCAATAAATAATTAAAATTTAATGAAATTTATTAATACAAATTTTACAATAGAAATTGTTGATAGATTGATTATTTTTTTATTTGCAATTTGTTTATTAATTTATTCATCTGTATCTTCAAATCTTCCAAGATCAATTCAATATTCAGAAATTATTTTAGGTTTTACTGGATCACTTTTAATATTCACGTTTATTTTGAAATTAAAGAACTTTTATACAGGTTTTGAAAAAAAAGAATTAATAGTATTTTTGATATTAATAATTTTATTGTTTTATATGTTAGTACTTGGTTTGAAAAATTATTATAAATATAATGATATTATAAGAGATTGCGTTGCTTTTTTACCATTCTTTTCTTTCTTTTTATTTAAAATTTATTTTCAAAAAAAAAAAAAATTTTTTTTATTTGTTAAAATACTTTACATAGTAGGATTAATTTTTTCTGTAAAAGTTTTAATATTTAGAATTTTTTTTTACGAACGAGGAATGCAATTTCCTATAATTGATCACAAATCCAACTTTTTAAATATTAATTATGAGTTTTTGTACTTGGAAATACTAATAATTTTTGCATTGACCCTAAGTCTAATAAAGATGATTGAAAAATATTTATTAAATAAAAAAAAATATATTATTTATGGAATATTTTATAGTGTTGGTACCTATGTAATTGTTATTTATAATTTTAGGGTTAATTTAGTTGCCGTTTTTTTTTTATCATTTTTGTATTTTTTTTTAATATATAGAAAAATAAATCTAAAGTTATTTTTGGTTTATTTAACCGGGTTTTTAAGTCCATTTTTTTTTATAATTTTTGACTTTTTTTTTAAAAAAAATTTTTTGATAAATAAAATACTTGGAAAATTTTTTTATTTCCTTTTTTATTTTTTATTATTTTATTTCTTTTTTGAGATTTTTTTTAAATATTCTTATGAAGATTATTTAATTGTTGATATTAATGGTTTTCTTGAAAAATTTACTGCACATGGATTTAACAATAGATTTCAAGAATATAATTTTATTTACAATCAATTCAGTCAAAATTTGTATGGAACTGGCTTTGGATCTTTTTTTTACAATCCAACCACAAACAGTTTTGCAAGATTTTTGCATAATTTTTTTCTATATTATATTTATAAGGCAGGAATTATTGGATTATTTTTTTCTCTATCACTCTATATTGTGATTTTTATAGATTTTATAAATTTAAAAAATAATCATTATATAACAAAAAATGAAAAAAATTTATTACTGATAAAAATTTGTTCTATTGCGTCTTTAATTTATCCAATGACATTTGGTGCTAATTTTAAATCGTTAACTTTTGGAATAGTATTAGGTTTATTTTTATCTATAAGATTTAAGAATGAAAAAAATTTTTAAAAAAGTTGCTATAATTCCATGCTACAATGTAAGAAATAATGTAATAAACGTTGTCAAAAATTCCTTAAAAATTTTTGATCTTATAATTTGTATTGATGATAAATGCCCTCAAAATTCAGGGAATCTTATTTTAAACAAATTCAAATTTAATAAAAAAATTAAAGTTTTTTTTAATAAGAAAAATTTAGGTGTGGGTGGCGCGGTAAAAGTTGGCTATAATTTTTGTAATAAAATATCCTCCAAGTATATTGTTAAGATTGATGGTGATGGACAAATGGACCCCATGGAGGCAAAAAAATTTTTTTTATTAATCAAAAATGAAAATTGCGACTATGTTAAGGGAAATAGATTCTTGGATAAAAATTATTACAAAAATAGTCCAAAAATAAGATTTTTTGGAAATTTAATTTTAAATTATATTACTAAGATTTCTTCAGGTAATTACTCTATTTCAGATCCTTTAAATGGTTATACTTGTATTAAAGCTGATTTTTTAAAAAAAATTAATTTAAATAATATTAGCAATGATTTTTTTTTTGAAACTAGTATGTTAATCGTATTGAGCAGAATGAAAGCAAAAATTTTAGATTTAAAAGTAAACATTAAGTATGCTGGAGAAATAAGTAATTTTTTTTTACATAAAGAATTATTAAAATTTGTTTATTATCATTTATATTATTTTTTTAAAAAATTTTTCATTAAATGACTAAATATTATAAATCAGTTTTATTGTTTTTATTTTTTTATTTTTTTTCTATTTTTTTTTATTATTTATCGAGTATAGATATTTTTCCATTAGTTCATGGTCCGTATTATTTTTCAATTGCTAAATCAATTTTTCATTACAATAGTATAAATTATTATTCAATATATCCACCAGATATTTCAATGGTATATACTTTGCAAATTGGCGCAAGTGTCGTTCAGGCAATTTCATTGTTTATTTTTAGAGATTTTTGGTACTTATTTTTTTATTTAATTACTGCTTTTGGATGGTTATTAGTTTTTAGAGTTTTAGATGAATTTAAAATTAATTGTCTATCCTGTAAAGATAAACTAATTTTATTAATAATTTTTTTTTTTCAACCTTATAATATTAATCAAATTGCAAATTTTTCCAACGAAGCTTTGTATATACCTTTTTTAATTTATTTTTTTTTTATTTTTTACGATTTTTGTTTTAAATATAGAAGTTTTTTTATTTTATCATGTTTAGGTTTTTTTTTAGTTATTGGAATTTTTTTTAGAATTCATCATGTTATTTTTTGTTTATCGATATTTCTATTTGCTATTAAAGAAAAAAAATTAAAGATAATTAAATTATTAATACTATGTGGAATGCTACAAATTATTTTTTTTGTATTTGTTAGCTTAAATACAAATTTAGAGAATGCTTTTTTTGAACATATAAAAGCTTTTTCTAAAATTTTTAGCGATTATTTTAATGCAAAAACTTTTGAGATAAATTCAAGTAGTCAAACGAGTATTTCATTTTATTTAATGGAAAGTAATTTTTTTAATATTTTATATAAGTTAAGTATTATTTTATCGTCTCCGATATTTGCAACAAAATTTATTTCTAATAAATTAATAATTTTATTAGTAAATTTTACTTTTATAATTTTTATTATTTATGGTTTATTTTTATTCAAAAAAGAGGATAATAAATTTGTTATTTTTTCATCTATATATCTAATCTTATCAGTGTTGTTTTTGCTATTTTTGCCAATATTTGAGTACAGTTATGCTCTACCATTTAGTTTTTTGTTATATTTTTATTTATATATTGCGGCTAAAAAAATCTTAGGTGTTATTTTTTATAGAGTTCTAACATTTTCAATTATATTATTTTCAACACTAATTTTAGTTTATTATTCCGGCGTAGCAAGATCTTCAAATATTGAAATTTATGGAAATAGGGAACAAGTAAGAAATATAAAACAAATATTTAAAACTTACAAACCTACAGAGAATGTATTTTATGCTCATAAGTCATTATTGCATCATATAGAAGACTATTATTGGAATAAAGATCTCAAGCCTTATTGTTCTACAAGTGTAACGATAAACAAATGTAAACAAATTCAAAATATAGATAAATATGAAAATATAATTATTATTTCAAAAAATAAATCTGATGGAAAAAAAAGAATGACAAAAAAAGAAATAATTGATTTTGAGAAGAAAAATAGAATTAGATATGTTCAAAATGTAGAAAAAAAATCATTTGCAATTTATATCTTTAAATAGTGAAACCAAAAATATTAATATTAGGCGGAACTTCCTTTATTGGATTTAATTTATCTATTTTATTATATAAAAAATACGATGTTACAATTTTGACATCATTAAATAAAAAAAAAAAAATAAAAAAAAAAAGATATTTTTTTTTAAAAAAATTTAAAATAAAAATAATAAAATTAGATTTTTTATCTTCCAAAATTAAATATGCAAATTTTAAAAAGTATGATTGTATTATTAATTGTATCGGTTGGACAAAAAATTATAATTCTGAAAAATACGATTATAATAAGATTGAAAAAAAAAATTTAACACTTTTTAGAAAATTATTCTTAATATTTAAAAAAAATAAATTAAAAAAATTTATTGAGATTGGAACCTCATTTGAGTACGGAAATAGAAAAAAAAAATGTAAAGAGCGAGATTTGTGCAATCCAACTTTGCCATATGGAAAGTTGAAGCTTAAAAATTGTTTGAAGCTTGAAAAAATATCTAAAACTACTAATACAAATATTTATGTTATTAGAGTATTTTCTATTTTTGGATATTTAGATAGACCTGAAAAATTTATTGAGAGTTTAAAAAAAAAAAATCCTATAATTATTAAAAATCCAGATCTGCCACAAGATTTTGTATCAGTTAATTATCTTGCAAAGATGATTAATAAAATTATTAAAAAAAAAATTCTTAAAAACAATTTTGAAATTTATAATTGCTGCTCAGGTAGCTTAATAACTCCAAATAAAATAATTAATTTTTTAATAAAAAAAAATCTTTTAAAAAATAATAAATTGACTATTGTGAAAAAAAAAAAAATTAAACAAAAACTACTATTAATTGGAAATAGAAATAAAATTTTAAATAAATTAAAATTACCAAAAGAAAATTTTAAAAAAGAATTAGTAAAATATTTTTAGAAGTATTGGTTGCGGGGCTTGGATTTGAACCAAGGACCTTCAGGTTATGAGCCTGACGAGCTACCAGACTGCTCCACCCCGCGATAAATGAATAAACGCTCTTATAATAGAATTGTATCTTAATTGCAAAATATTATTGTATAATTCTTCTTATGATGAATTTCTTAATTGTAGGATCTAGTTTTGGATTGAATAGTTATTACCCTGCTCTTAAAAACAAAAAAAATATTTTCACAATAGTTAGCCCTAATATTTTTAAAAAAAAAATTAATAAAAAAGTTTTTAAATTTAATAATTTTAAAATAGCTTTAGATAAAAAAAAATATGATTATTTAATTTGCGCCGCACCTCCTAAAGTACAAGAAAAAATAATTAAATATATCTATTTAAAAAAAATTTCATTTACAGGCATTATCTTAGAGAAGCCAATTGCAAGTTCATATAAAAAACAATTAGAAATATTTTCGTGCTTAGATAAAATTAATATACCATATATTATTAACTTTATTTTTCCGCAAATTTTTTTATTTAAAAAATTAAAAAAATTAATTAACCAAAAAAATTTAAATTTTTTAAATTATAAATTTTTTTTTAATCAAGGATATTTTTTAAATCATAAAAAAACATGGAAAATTAAAAATAAACTTGGTGGTGGAATCGTTTATTTTTATTTAATTCATATATTTTATAATTTATTATTTTTATTTAATAATTTTGTCCTTTCAAATATCAAAGTAATAAAAAAAGAAAAAAAAGAAAATATTTTCACATATTTAGAAATTGAAGCTACAATAAATAAATATATTAAGTTAAGTATTGTTATCAATATTAATAGCTCATTAAGATTGCATTCGATTGAAACAGGAAATAGTAAAAAAAAATTTAAACTTATTAATAAAAGTTTTGATTGGACTAGAAATTTTAGTCTATATAATAAAAAAGTTAAAATTTATAAAAAAAGTAAAGAAAAAAGATTAGATTTAATTAAAAAAAACTTTTTATTACTACAAACCATGATAAAGAAAAAAAAAAATAATAAAAAAAATTATTATAATAAGTTTTTACTTGCACATAGTTTTTGTAATAAAATTGAAAAAATCATATATTAATTTATGAAAAAAAAACATAACTACCAAATTGGAAAAATTAATTTTTGTCAAATTTGTAATTCAAAACAAATTAAAATGGTAATGGATTT
>Ga0181600_10002011_pt1 | contig 15821 bp, 10 predicted proteins | sample 041ome_2_FD_132982 | JGI IMG/M metagenome (GOLD analysis project Ga0181600, IMG submission 132982) | Coastal salt marsh microbial communities from the Groves Creek Marsh, Skidaway Island, Georgia - 041406US metaG (megahit assembly) | ecosystem: Environmental > Aquatic > Marine > Intertidal zone... | reverse complement strand
TAACTTTAAATTTCACCTCAATGCAGCCTGATTTTTCTAAACAAATTATTTCCTCTTTTGCTGAAATAGCAAAAGAAAAAGGTATTGATCGAGATCTTCTGTTAACCATATTGGAAGATGTATTTAGAACAATGATTCGAAAAAAATACGAAACAGATGATGCATTTTCGGTGATTTTGAATGCAGATAGAGGAGAAATTCAAATTCTGCATGTACAGGAAGTTGTACCCGCAGAAGAATTAGCGGATCCAGTAGGTGAAATATCTTTAGAAGATGCCCAAAAAATCGATCCTGACATCGAATTGTACGACGAGTTAGCTCAGGAAGTTAACATTTTGGATTTTGGACGCAGAGCGGTGAATATGGCTCGTCAACAATTAGCGCAGCGCATTCGAGAAATTGAGAAAGACAATATTTATGAAGATTACACCGATCGAGTAGGCGAAATCATTCTAGGTGATGTATATCAGGTGCGTCATAATAAAGACATTCTGGTGAATCATAATGGGGTAGAACTCTTACTACCTCGAAACGAACAAATTTATAAAGATCGATACAGGAAAGGGGATACCATTCGTGCAGTTGTAACTGGTGTGCACATGAAAAATGGCAACCCAACCGTAATAATCTCTAGGACTTCTGAACTCTTCTTAGAACGTTTATTTGAAAATGAGATACCAGAAGTATTTGACGGTATAATCGATTTAGTCAAAGTAGCCCGAGCCCCTGGTGATCGTTCCAAAGTGGCTGTTCAGTCACATGATGAACGAATCGATCCCGTTGGCGCTTGTGTTGGTATGAAAGGAATTCGAATTCACGCGATTGTTCGGGAATTACAAAACGAGAATATTGATGTAATCAATTACACCAAAGATCGAGTTGAATTCATTAAGAGAGCACTTCAGCCTGCTGACGTGATGAAAGTTGAGTTAGACGAAAAGGGAGAAAAAGCTAGTGTTTTAGTACCTGCTGATCAAGTATCTAAAGCTATTGGTAAAGGTGGCGTTAACATTCGTCTTGCTTCAAAATTATCGGAATGTGAAATCGATGTTTATCGAGAAGTAGAAGAAGAAGATGATATCGATTTAGCTGAGTTCACGGATGATTTTGGTGATGAAACTATTCAACTTCTTTTTTCAATTGGTTGTGATACGGCTCGTGCGGTATTAGAACTGAGTGCCGATGAAATTGTTAGTCGAACCAACGATGCAATAGATGAAGCATTGGCTCGTAAAATTATTGAAGTCATTGCCTACGAATTTGAGGATTAGAATTATACAATTCAATCATAAATTGGTAGTTTAGACCGTATACAAAACACTTATACATGCCCATAAATAGACCCAAACCGTTATTCAAAGTAGCTTCAGAATTCAATGTATCTACTCAATCCATCGTAGATACATTAGAAGACAAAGGACTTACTGCCTCCAATCGTCCAAACTTTAAGATTACACCTGACATGTATGTCGTCTTAGAGCAGGTTTATGGGGAAGATAAAGCCAAAAGCGCAGATTATGAACGTGCTAAAGAAGCTTACGAGTCAAGACGTAATCAAATGATGAATCAGCGTAATGACAGTGTTACGATAGATCAATTTTTGGAGCCTTTAGAAGACGAAGAGCCAGAAGATAAAACTCCTGCAGCCTCAATTGACGATGATCTACTGGGTGGACTTGAACCCGTGGAAGAGGATTCCACTCCTAGCCAAGCAGAGGTAACAGAAGAAACCTCTGGCGAACTTCAGATTTCTGAAGATAAAGTCGAAGTAGATTTAGAGCTACAAACCGAAGAAGACGAACCAACTGAGAGCGTTACTGAAGTTGTAGAAGAAAAATTAACAAACTCCTCGGCCACTACAAACTCTGATGGCGAAGTTGCATCCGATGAATTAAAAGGTGCTAGTGAGGATGAAAAGAAGACTTCTGAATCTAACACTACTGCAGCTAGTGCATTAACAGAGCAAACTACTGAATCCACGGATGAAGATGCGTCTGTTAAGGAAGAACAGACTATTGTAGAAGCAAAACAGGACGTTGAGGAAAAGGGTGAGCAGACTACTTCGCCACGGAAACCTACAATGGATGTAGAAAGTGAAGAAGACATTATTCGAGGGCGTGCTGGTAAGCTTAAAGGAACAAAAGTATTAGGTAAAACTGCCTTTACTAGTGAAATAAGTTCTGATGGACTACCGAGAAAGAAGAGAAAGCGTAAAAAGGACCGACCGGATACACCAGCGGGAACCCAAGAAAAATCTACTACCAAACCAACAGTAACTACAAAGAAGAAGTCTAAAAAGAAGGTTAGTAAAACCGAAGTAGATGAGATTGATGTTGATCGTATGATGAAAGAAACTCTGAAAAAAATTCAGGGTGGTTCTACGGTCGGAAATAAACGAGGTAAGAGAAGAAGACAGCGTAAGGAAGAAAGAGAAGAGGAATTACAGTTACAGCAAGAACAAGATGCACAAGGTAATTCAGTTATCGAAGTTACTGAGTTCATCACTGCGAATGACTTGGCAGAAGAACTTGAAGTAAGTGTCACTGATATCATTTCTGCCTGCATGAGTATTGGACTCATGATTACGATTAATCAACGTTTAGATGCCGGAACCATTGAGTTAGTTTCTGAGGAGTTTGGTAAAGAAGTTGTATTTATCGATGCAGAGGAAATGGTTGAGGAGTTTGAAGAAGAAGCCGATGACGAAGCTGATTTACAAGGTAGAGCACCCATTATAACCGTAATGGGGCATGTTGACCACGGTAAGACTTCTTTGTTAGATTATATTCGAGAAGCACGAGTAGCCGAGGGTGAAGCTGGGGGTATTACTCAGCATGTTGGAGCCTATGAGGTTTTACATAACGAAAAGAAAATCACTTTCCTAGATACACCAGGTCACGAGGCGTTCACCGCTATGCGTTCACGTGGAGCACAAGCAACAGATATCGTAATTCTTGTTGTTGCTGCTGATGACTCGGTTATGCCTCAGACTATTGAAGCGATTAATCACGCGAAGGCGGCTGGCGTCCCAATGGTAGTTGCCATTAATAAAATGGACAAACCTGGTGCCTCACCAGATAAGATAAAGCAGCAGTTATCCGACCATTCGGTTATTGTCGAGGACTGGGGAGGATCTACACAGTTTGCATTAGTGTCAGCCAAAACGGGTATGGGAATTGCCGATTTACTTGAAAAAGTAGTGATTGAAGCAGAATTATTAGAATTAAAGGCTAACCCAGATCGGCGTGCTGATGGTGTAGTCCTAGAATCTAGATTAGATAAGGGTAAAGGTATTGTGGCAAATATCTTGGTCCAGAATGGTACACTAAAAGTGGGGGATCCATTTGTCGCTGGACCTTGTTATGGTAGAGTTCGAGCAATGGAGAACGATTTAGGTGTACGAATCACAGAAGCTGGACCTGCAACACCTGTACAGCTAACAGGATTTGATGAAATGCCTCAAGCAGGGGATAAAATACGTGTTGCAACCGACGAGAAAGCTGCTAAAGAAATAGCGAATCAACGTCAACAAATTCGTCGTGAACAAGCTCTCAGAAAAACCAAACATATGACGCTGGACGACTTATCCAGAAGAATGGCCCTAGGCGAAGTATCTGAGCTTAATATCATTATCAAAGCAGATGTAGATGGCTCAATTGAAGCTTTATCTGGTGCACTGCAAAAATTAGGAACCGAAGAAGTATCTGTGAGTATTATTCACACAGGTGCTGGTGCCATTTCAGAATCGGACGTTCTTCTAGCTTCTGCATCCGATGCTATTATTATTGGTTTCCAAGTTCGACCTACCGCACAGGCTAGAAAACTTGCGGAGAACGAGGAAATCGATGTCCGGCTGTTTAGTGTAATCTACGATGCGGTGGATGAAGTAAGAGATGCACTTGAAGGCTTGTTATCTCCCGAAATAAAAGAACAGATCATGGGTTCTGTAGAAGTACGAGAGATATTCAAAGTGTCAAAAGTAGGAACCATTGCAGGATGTTATGTTACTGATGGTAAAATTGACCGAAATAACCCACTCCGCATTATTCGAGATGGGGTTGTCATCTATGATGGTGAAATTGGGGCTTTAAAACGTTTCAAGGAAGATGTAAAAGAGGTGAGTTCTGGTTACGAATGTGGAATCAGTATTCGGAATTATAATGACTTAAAGGTTGGAGACTCCTTTGAAAGCTATAAAATGACCGAAGAAAAACGAACCTTAGACGAATCAAATTAACATGAGTATCCGCTTACAACGGTTAAATGAATTATTTCGTCGAGATTTAGGGGAAATTATTCAGCGTAACTTCCAGCCAGATGGCTGTTTTGTAACCATCACTAAAGTGCAGTTAAGCCCTGATTTATCGATAGCTAAGGTATATTTAAGTGTTTTTTCGCCAAATCGTGATCCCAAAACAATATATTCGTATCTGGACGATCAACAAAAGCAGATCAAATTTGAGTTAGCCTCTCGGATACGAAATCAAGTACGAAAAATACCAGAGCTTCATTTTTATGAAGACGATACTAGTGAATACGTAGACTCTATAGAACAGCTATTTAAAAAAATAGAAAAGAAGTAAATAGGTCATTACGCTAGCAGTATGCAATGGACTGATTTTCCAATTTTTGACTCATTAAACTTTCCTTCTGAATTTGAAGCCATAGATACTATAGCTGGTATACTACTAGTCAATAAACCACTTGGTTGGACTAGTTTTGATGTGGTAAAATATGTCCGTTCCAGAATCCAAAGAAAAAAGGTGGGACATGCTGGAACGTTGGATCCCATGGCTGATGGGCTGTTGGTATTGTGCTTTGGGAAGGCCACGAAAAGTATCGATCAAATTCAGTCACAAACCAAAGAATATATTGCCCAAATTAAGTTTGGTGCAAGCACGCCAAGCTATGACGCTGAAACAGAGGTCGATGAGGTAGCTGATTGTAAACATATCAAATTACAAGATATACAACAGGTTTTACTTGATCATTTTAACGGTGAAATTCAACAAATACCACCTATGTACTCAGCTTTAAAAAGAGATGGTAAAAAGTTGTATGAATTAGCGCGTAAAGGTAAAACTATTGAATTAGAATCACGGCCTGTTCACATTTATTCAAGCCATATTCATTCATTTAAGGATGATATATTAGAACTCACGATCAGCTGCTCTAAAGGAACTTATATTCGTAGCATAGCCCATGATCTTGGCATTGCATTAGGATCACGTGCTCATCTATGTGGGTTAAAAAGAAGTAAAATTGGTGATTTTAAGGCTGAAAAAGCTATTGAAATCAATGTTTTTGATTCTTTGATTAAGTAATATTTTCTCTAACTTTTTGATCTTATGACAGAGATTCGCTACATCGATGACATCCTTTATGAAAAGGATACAGTGCTAACAGTGGGTACATTTGATGGTATACATCAAGGTCATATGTCTCTGATGAAGCGGCTAGTACAAAAGGCTAAACAACATAAATGTAGAAGTGTGGTAGTTAGCTTTGATCCACATCCTAGAAGTATAATTCATGCGGGAGACGATGGTATCAAATTGTTAACGACCTTAGATGAACGCTCAAGGCATTTGAGTGAAATAGGTGTAAATGTTTTGTGTGTCATCCCATTCACACGAGATTTTTCTCTTCAAAATTCAGAAGAATTTGTAACCAATATACTCTCCGCTAAAATTGGCCTATCGTATTTTATTATTGGGTATGATCATCACTTTGGAAAGAATAGAGATGGGAATGCTCAAACCTTACAGAAAATGTCTTCACATCTAAACTTTGAGGTTGAGATAGTGGACAAAAAAGAAATGGGTGATTTAACCATTAGTAGTACTAAGATTCGCCAATCTCTAGAGATGCATGGAAATGCAATCCAGGCAGAAGAATTCTTGGGGAGGCCATATAGCTTTGAGGGCGTAGTAGTGCATGGAGACGAACGAGGTAGAACCATTGGATTCCCAACAGCGAACATTCAACTAAGTCATAGAGATAAGCTCATACCAAGAGAGGGTATCTATGCGGTTCTTGCGCAATTAGATGGCCATATGTACAAAGGGATGATGAACATAGGTAATAGGCCGACTTTTAATGGGCAAAATCAACGTATTGAGGTTCATTTGTTTTCATTCAATGAACAGATTTATGGGCAAAACCTTAGAGTATTCTTAATAGATCGAATTCGTGATGAACAAAAGTTTACTAGTTCAAATGAATTAGTAACCCAGCTAAATTTAGACATGAAGAAAAGTCTAAAAATATTAGAAAAGCGACATATTTAATTTGCAAGTAGCTGTTTAGATTTATTGTTCTGTTGCATAAAAAAGCGTATATTTTGAGACTAATATAGAATTGATAACATTCCAATTACATGAGCATAACCGCAGAAGAAAAAAAAGAACTTTTCACCAATTTTGGTGGTGATAGTACCAATACTGGATCAACCGAAGGGCAAATAGCCTTATTTACCCACCGAATTAATCATCTTACAGAACACTTAAAGTCTAATAAAAAAGACCATTCCTCACGAAGAGGTTTGCTTAAGTTAGTAGGTAAACGACGTCGTTTACTTAATTATTTGATGAAAAACGATATCGAAAAGTACAGAGTCCTTATAAAAGAACTTGGTATTCGTAAATAAATCGAAAGGCTCCACACTGGAGCTTTTTTTATAAATATTTTCTCTCACAAAACATTTATGTTTGTGGGATAAAGCAACAAAAGAGATAAATAATGAAAGAAGATTTTAGAAGTATTGAATTTGCACCTGGCAAAACACTATCAGTCGAGACAGGTAGAATAGCAAAGCAAGCCGATGGTTCCGTTGTGGTTCGTATGGGTGACACTATGGTATTATGTACCGCAGTAAGTGCAAAAGAACCAAAACCAGGTCAGAATTTTTTCCCTTTAACGGTCGACCATAAAGAAAGTTTTTCAGCTGCTGGGCGTTTTCCTGGTGGTTTTATGAAGAGAGAAGGGAGATCAAACGAAAAAGAGATTTTATCGAGTCGATTAATTGACCGTGTCCTACGCCCTCTATTCCCGAAAGGCTATTACAACGATACACAAGTAATTAGTTCAGTAATTTCCTCCGATGATGAGAATGATGGTGATGTATTAGGTGCCGTTGGTGCTAGTTTAGCACTACACCTATCCGACGTCCCTTTCGACGGCCCAATGGGTGAAGTTCGAGTTGGTAGAATTAATGGTGAGTATATTATTAATCCTACAGTTACCGAGTTAAAAGAATCCGATATTGATATGGTGGTAGGTGGTACCCGGGATTCTGTTTTGATGATCGAAGGTGAAATGGATGAGATTTCTGAAATTGAAATGCTCGAAGCCATTAAAGTTGCCCATGCTTCTATAGCAACATTATGTGATTTCCAGGATGAATTACGTAAAGAATTAGGCAAAGAAAAACGTGAGTTTATACCTTCTAAAGCTGATGAAACTGTTGAGTCAGAAGTTAAAAATCTAGCAGAAGAAAAAATGAAGGCGGTCATCGGTATTGGTCTTGGTAAAGAAGAGTACAATGCCAAGATCAAAGAAATTAAAGATGCAGTCATTGCTACCCTTGAAGAACAAGAAAAGGATGAAGCATTTATCTCAGAAGCAAAAGGATTGTTGAGTCAGATTGAGAAAGATGAGCTGCGGAACATGATTTTAACTCAAAAAAGACGTATTGATGGGCGATCGCCAGTAGATATTAGAGATATCTGGACTCAAGTTGGTTATATCCCTCGAACACATGGTTCTTCCATTTTTACCAGAGGTGAGACTCAAGCTCTTGTGTCCGTTACCTTGGGAACAAAAAGAGATGAACAAAATGTAGATACTCTTTTTGATCAGGAAGCAAAAAAGTTTATGCTCCACTACAATTTCCCACCTTACTCGGTGGGAGAAGCTGGTTTTATGCGAGGCCCTGGACGACGAGAAATTGGACATGGACACCTAGCTGAACGAGCACTTAGGAAAATGATGCCTAGTTTTGATGAGTTTAGCTACGTTGTACGTGTAATCTCTGATATTACTGAATCCAATGGTTCATCTTCTATGGCTTCTGTATGTGGAGGCTCATTGGCATTGATGGACGCAGGTGTTCCCCTTAGAAAACCAGTAGCCGGTATTGCCATGGGTATGATTGTCGGTGAAGAAAATACTGTTGTATTATCTGATATTCGTGGTGAAGAGGATTTCATGGGTGACATGGATTTTAAAACCGCAGGTTCTGTTGATGGTATAACCGCCTGTCAAATGGATATGAAAGTTCAAGGTATTAGTTTTGAGATAATTGAGGAAGCTTTAGAACAAGCTCGAGTTGGACGACTACATATCCTTGAAAGAATGACAGAGAGTATCTCTGTTGCACGACCAGAACTCTCGCAGTATGCTCCACAATTCCTGAAAATGGAAATTGATGGTAGTGACATTGGTGCGGTTATTGGTCCTGGCGGGAAGGTAATACAGACTCTTCAAAAAGAAACTGGTACTGAAATCATCATTGAAGAAAATGACAAAGGTAAAGGAGTCATTACTATTTCTGCCAATGATTTAGCAAAAGCGGAAGAAGCTAAAAAGAGAATAAAAATGATTGTAGGTCATTTAGAAGAAGGTGCCACTTATAAAGGGGTAGTAAAATCTATAAAAGACTTTGGAGCCTTTGTAGAAGTAGCACCTGGTAAAGATGGTTTGCTGCATATCTCAGAAATCGATCACAAACGAGTTGAAAAAGTTTCTGATTACCTTGCACTGGGAGATGAAATAGATGTTGTTTTACTTAAAGTAGAACATGGTGGAAAATTGCGTCTATCCAGAAAAGCACTCATGCCACGTGACTGATCATAACAGTAACGCATATTCTTTAAAAGGCACTCCATTAGGGAGTGCCTTTTTTGGTTAAAAAAGTTAGTTGCTAAGAATTGATTGTACAAAGTCAGGTAGATTCTAAGTGATTGCTGTATCTTTACAATTCGGACTAACAATGAAAAGTATAATCGCGTACTTGAATAGACTTTATAAATAGTACTATCCAAATTTCGCCAGAGTTAATACCTTATATATATGGAAGATTTTATAACCAAAACAGTTTTAGCTAACGGTTTAACCGTTGTAACCGAACATATTCCCAGTGTAAAAAGTGTGACTGCAGGTATTTGGGTAAAATCCGGTGCACGTCATGAGACGCAAAAACAGGCAGGGGTAACCCATTTTTTAGAACACATGTTATTTAAAGGAACCAAAAATCGAACGGCCTTTGAAATTGCACAGTCTATGGAATCTGTTGGTGGTTACCTAAATGCTTTTACATCTACAGAGTACACTTGTTACTATGCTCGTTGCCTCGACACTGAATTAACGACAGCCTTAGATGTGTTATCAGATATGGTAATGAATCCAATCTTTCCGAAAGAGGAAATTGAAAAGGAAAAAAAGGTTGTGATAGAAGAGATGAAAATGTACCGTGATTCCCCAGATGATTATTTGTTTGAAGAATTCACTAGTCATTTATTTCAAAACCACCCACTTGGCAGGCCAATTTTAGGTTACGAAGAAACGGTATCTTCATTTTCAGATGCAGATCTTTTTCAGTACATGAGAGATCGTTACGCCCCTGAAAATTTAATTGTAGCTGTTGCGGGGAAAGTGGATCATGATACGGTATTAAAGTATTGTGAAAGGGTACTTACAAGTCAAGATAGACAATTGGTAGAGCACCCTATTGAAGTATTAAGTCCTCTGAATACTACACCACTATCACTGACAAAAAGTATTGAACAGACACATTACATATGGGGCAGACGAGGGCTACATTTTGATGATACACAAAAGTATGTACTTCTACTTACAAACACCTTATTAGGTGGTGGCATGAGTTCTCGTCTTCATCAAAATATTCGAGAAAAATATGGCTACTGTTATTCGGTGCAAACGTTTAACCAAAGTTTTCTGGAAACAGGAATTTGGGGGGTCTATGTTGGTACGGATAAAGAATACGTTGACCATGTTCATGAATTAGTAGTGGAACAGCTAAACCTTCTTGCAAAAGAGGAAATACCAAGTAAAGAATTATCAGAAGCCAAAGCTCAATTGAAAGGGAAACTCCTTTTGAGTCAAGAAAATACATCTAATCGGATGATGCGATTAGCCAAAAGTGAGATTTATTATAAGCGTCATGTAGACTTAGATGAACTAGTTGAGCATATTGATCGTGTTCCTGCCGAAGATATTATGACTTTTGCTCAAGGGTTTATGAGTGAAAGCGAATTTGTTGAAGCTAAACTAACCCCAAAATAGAATCATAGATAAAAGAATGAAAAGACAATTGACGTATATTCATCAATTAAAAAATCATATCTCCACGGACGTTGACCTAGCTGGCTGGGTGTACAATGTGAGAAGCAGTGGAAGCTTGGTATTCATCGAATGTAGAGACGGTTCTGGTATTTGCCAATGTGTAGTTAATAAAGAAGAAGTGTCTGAAGATAGCTGGGAAGCAGCGATTAGTTTAAAGCAAGAATCCTCCATTCGCTTAAATGGTTTTGTAGTATCCGATGAACGAAGTATTGGTGGGGTAGAACTCCAAGTTAAGAGACTTGAAGTAATTCAATTAGTGGCTGATTATCCAATCACACCTAAAGAACATGGCATTGAGTTTTTAATGAACCGTCGTCATTTATGGTTGCGTAGCCAGCGACAATGGGCTGCTATGCGGGTGCGAAATGGAATCATATTTGCCATACATAATTTTTTTCAATCAAAAGGATTTATTCAGACAGATACACCTATTTTTACCCCCAATGCAGCAGAAGGGAGTACTACCTTATTTGAGACTGATTTTTTTAACGATAAAGCCTACTTAGCGCAAACAGGTCAACTTTACGGAGAGGCACTGGCGATGGCTCACGGTCTAATTTATACCTTCGGCCCGACATTTAGAGCCGAAAAATCCAAAACACGTCGACATTTGTCCGAATTCTGGATGATTGAACCAGAAATGGCTTTCTATGACCTAGAAATGAATATGGATTTAGCAGAAGATATGCTAAAATCTATCGTTGCTGATGTTCTAGAGAAATATCATCATGAACTAGCGCTATTGGAACGAGATACTAGTTATCTTAAACGATTGGTTGATAAAGATTTTGTACGAATAAAGTATGATGATGCCGTTGATATACTTAACTCGGACAAAACAGCTAAAGTGTTGGATGAATTAATTCAACAACGAAAAGCAGAAAAAGAAGAACTTATCAAGGAACAAGATGCTATTCAAAAAGAACATGGTTCTGCAAAAAAATGGAGAAAGAAGCAGATAGAAAAACGTGTTATTGATATCCATACTCGAGTTGATCAGATAGAAGAAGATTTGCGCAATATTCCAAGGTGGAAAAAATCGGCCCAAGAATTTACATGGGGTTCCGATTTCGGGGGCAGTGATGAAACGGTACTAACCATGCAATTTGATGTACCTGTTATGGTAACCCATTGGCCCGCTCAAATAAAAGCTTTCTATATGAAGCGAGACGAAACGGATACCTATGCTCTTGGAGTGGATATTTTAGCGCCAGAAGGTTACGGTGAAATAGTTGGTGGAAGTCAACGGGAAGATAATTTGGACGTCATTCTCGCTAGAATTGAGGAAGAGGGATTGGACCCAGAAGTATTTGATTGGTACATCGATTTACGACGTTTTGGAAGTGTTCCCCATGCTGGATTTGGCTTAGGGTTAGAGCGAACGGTTGCTTGGATATGCGGACTTAGTCATGTCAGAGAGACCATTGCATTCCCTCGTATGATGGGAAGGATAACGCCCTAACAAACCTTAGCTTATTTAGCGTAACATGGCACCAAAGAATTCATCCCTTGAGCTTTTTCGCGCAGCAATTGCTTCATTAAACAGGGGAGAAGTTCATCCAATTTATGTGATTGAAGGGAGTGAGCATTTCTTTATAGATCGATTTTTACAGCGAATTCTTCAAATAATTCCATCGCATGAACGTGATTTCAATAGTGATTTTCTCTATGGAAATGAGGTGCAGTTAGAAGCTGTCCTTCAATTAGTCAAAAGTTATCCTATGATGGCTGAGCGGCGATTGGTTGTGGTGAAAAATGCCAATGATCTTTTTAAAAGAATGCCTGCTAATTTGCAAGATGATTTCTTGCACTATCTAAAGCACCCGAATCCTCAAACTATTTTTGTAATTCATTTAGAGACTAAAATTCCAAAAAATACTCGATTAGGCAAGGTGTTACATGGGGCCGGAATACATACTTTATTATTTGATCCTCTGGTAGATCATCAGCTAGCTAGCTGGGTAATGGGCTGGGCTAAACAAGAATACTCAACCAACTTAAGTGAACAAGTTGCCCAATTACTGGCACAATTAGTGGGCAATGATTTAAAGCTTTTATCTTCAGAAATAGATAAAATTTGTACCTATACAGCCAATAGTGAAGGTGAAATCGACCTTAATAAAGTCCGTTCTATCGTTGGGTCCTATCGAGGTTTCGATGTGTTTGAACTCAAAGAAGCTATAAACCAGAAAAAAATTCAAGAAGCCTTTTTTATTGCCGAAAGAATCCTACAACAAAGTAAATCAGATACCGGTGAACTTATTCGTATTGTGGCTTTTTTATATTCAGATTTTTTAAAACTATGGCAGATTATTCGGCTTAAGCAGGCTTCTAAATCAGACAATGAGATAAAAAAAGCTCTTCACATAAACTCTCCATATTATTACAAACGATTATCCGCCGATGCAAATCGATATACTGCTGAGGATATGATGGGAATATTTAACGCATTGTTAGACGCTGATAGAGCAATCAAAGGATTTTCAACGATGGACGTTAATGGAATACTAATGCTGCTTATCAAACGCCTCATTCATCCGCATAACTACGCTTAAATTTGACTAAGTAATAACTTAGAAATTTAACAAGTCCAATACCTGCTCCTTGAGGCGATGTTGTGCTAAATAGCCATCTTCTAAATTCTTGTTGAATGGGATTGGTGTATGGATGGATGATACTCTTTTGATAGGAGCGTCTAACCACTGAAAGGCGTGCTCTGAAAGATAAGAAGCAATCTCACTCATGGGGCCCATTATTTCTGAGGCTTCTTGCAGTAACAAAACACGATTCGTTTTCTTAACAGAACCTAGCAGAGTGGACCAATCGATAGGAGCTAAACTCCTTAAATCAACGACCTCAATAGAAATACCTTGTTCTTCCATTTCTTTAGCAATATCCAAAGCCCAATGAACTGGCCAGCCAAAAGTAATTATGCTCATGTGATTCCCTTCACGTAGTACCCTAGCGGCATGAATATCGGTCCATTCTGCCTTTACAGGTACCGTCTCTCTTAGGCTACGATAAAGTCTTTTATGTTCAAAAAATAAAACAGGGTTAGGTTCTAATATGGCGCTATATAGCATGTTTTGGGCATCTTCCACAGTGGAGGGTACTAAAATTTTCAGGCCCGCATGAGGCATAAACCATGACTCTGGAGATTGTGAATGAAATGGCCCTGCTCCAACACCTGCTCCATGAGGTAAGCGTATGGTCACATTAATTCCCGGCGTCCAACGGTAATGCGATTTGGCTATATTTTGAATGATTTGATTCATCCCACAACTCACAAAATCGGCAAATTGCATCTCAACAATGGGCTTAAAACCATCCAATGATAAACCTAAAGCAGCCCCTAAGATACCTGATTCTATGATGGGTGTATTTTTAATTCGTTGTTCACCAAATTCGTTTAGGAATCCATCAGATATTTTAAAAACCCCACCATATTCAGCAACATCTTGCCCCATAAGAAGCACATTTTCGTCTTCTCGTAAACTCTGTGATAATGCATTAGAAATGGCATCTATAAACCGTTTTTCAACTACATTCTTTGCTACTTTAGCCTCAGGAGTAGAGCTAGATCTATATTGAGGAGCAAAAATAGCTGCTCGTTCGACTTCCTCATCAAAACTGGGATCATTGGCCACAAGTGCTTTGTTTAAGTCAGTTTTGAATACATCTCTAAGCCGTATGCTATGTTCAGAAAATTGCTGATCGGTATAGTCGAAATTCTGACGAAGATACTGCTCAAAACGCACAATGGGATCTTTCTTTGCCCATTCAGCCATCATGTTTTTGGGCACATACGCCGTCCCAGAGGCCTCTTCATGTCCCCGCATTCTAAATGTCTGTGCTTCGATGAGCACAGGTTTACCCTTTAAAGCACTGGCTCGTGCTTCTTTCATTGCATCCATTACAGCAAATATATCATTTCCGTCTACTTGTATACCTTTAACACCATAGCCAATGGCACGGTCTACTAAGTGTTCGCATGCGTATTGTTGTGATGTTGGTGTGGATAGGCCATATCCATTGTTTTCTATGATAAAGACTACAGGTAAATTCCAAACAGCAGCCAGGTTTAAGGCTTCGTGAAAATCACCCTCACTAGTGGCTCCATCCCCGCAAAAGGATACCGCAATTGATTGATTATCTCGTAATTTATTGGCAAGTGCTAAACCGTCTGCCACAGGCATCATAGCCGCTAAATGCGATATCATACCAACTATCCTGTGCTCTAAGCTGCCAAAATGAAATGAACGTTCACGGCCCGAGCTAAAGCCATCAGCTTTACCAAAAAGTTGACAAAATAGGGGGTAGAGAGGTACATTTCTACTTGTGAATACGCCCAAATTTCTGTGCATGGGGAGTAGAAAATCCTCATCATTACAGGCCTTAGTCACCCCAACCGAAATGGCCTCTTGTCCAATACCCGAGAACCACTTGCTTATTTTATTTTGTCGTAAAAGCTTAAGCATCTTCTCTTCAACGAGCCTAGGCAGCAGTAGAGAATCATACAGGTCTAAGACGCTATCTAGCTTAGGAAGACGAGTATCGTTCTTATTTGAAGTGATTAGGCGTTTAGACATTAATTCCGAAAAATTTATTTGTCTAGTAGATACGCAAAAATTAGTGGAGCAACAATGGTTGCATCAGATTCTATGACAAATTTTGGCGTATCCACACCTAATTTTCCCCACGTTATTTTTTCGTTAGGAATAGCCCCGGAATAGGACCCATAACTAGTGGTTGAATCACTAATTTGGCAAAAATATGACCATAAAGGCGCTGAGATACCCAAATCCTGTTCAATCATAGGTACCACACAAATGGGGAAATCACCAGCGATTCCACCACCAATTTGGAAGAATCCAATACCCTTTACAGATTCTTTCTGATACCATGCTGCTAGGTCAATCATATACTCTATCCCGGATCTTACAACCTGTGGGTTGGTTCTGCCCTCGATACAATGAGAAGCAAAGAAATTTCCACAGGTAGAGTCTTCCCAGCCGGGAACAACGATGGGTAAATTCTTTTCAGCCGCAGCTAGTAGCCAAGAGTGTTCCGGGTTAATTTGATAGGATGATGAAATATCTCCTGACAACAGTAGGTCATAAAAATATTCATGGGGAAACTTCCGAGTTCCATTACTAGCGGCACTGACCCAACGCCGGACTAAATGCTCCTCAATTACTCGCATTGCTTCCATCTCAGGTATGCAGGTATCTGTGACTCGGTTATAATGATTGTTGAGCAGCTCTTGTTCGTCAAAAGGACTTAAGTCTCGATAATTAGGAATGCGCTTATAGTGATTATGAGCCACTAAATTAAAAACATCTTCTTCTAAGTTAGCCCCTGTGCATGAAATAGCATGAACTTTATCTGCCCGAATCATTTCTGCTAAACTTATCCCTAATTCTGCAGTACTCATTGCTCCAGCCAAACTTACCAAC
>Ga0181600_10002004_pt1 | contig 15847 bp, 7 predicted proteins | sample 041ome_2_FD_132982 | JGI IMG/M metagenome (GOLD analysis project Ga0181600, IMG submission 132982) | Coastal salt marsh microbial communities from the Groves Creek Marsh, Skidaway Island, Georgia - 041406US metaG (megahit assembly) | ecosystem: Environmental > Aquatic > Marine > Intertidal zone... | reverse complement strand
TACCTCTCGATGCCAGAGACAGTTGACCGAGTTATATTTATTTGGAACAACTTGGAAAAACCGCCGCCGGCGGTGCCTGAAGAAGTAACGCTCATTCGGGCGGAGAAAAATAACATGATGAATCGCTACATCTTAGCGCACGGAATGTCGAACGTCGACGCTTTACTGACCATAGACGATGATGTGTTGCTGGATGAAAATTTACTCCGATGCATGCTGGCGGAGTTTCGCGAGAACAGCGACTCGATCATAGGTTTAGACGCGCGCCACGTTGATACAGATAATGGGAATTACATGAGTAAAGATGCTAAATTGGCAGGATCTGCGACCGTCAGTATCGGGAAAACCATGCTCATGCATAGAAAATTTCACGTCCTCGCGTCCAAGGCAGACGAGGCTTTGCGAAACGCCGCCTTGAAAGGCGCGGTTTGTGAAAGCTGCGACGATTTAGTGGTGAGTGCAATCGTCTCAAATTACACAAAGACTGGTCCTGTCGTACTAAGGAGCGATGTTTGGCCTTTTGTTCGTTACGCTCTTCCGGCTCCCGGTGGAGTGTCAAACAAACCAAACTGGTACGGCAAGAAAGGTCGACGGTCGACGTGCCTCCGTTGGCTGATGAAACATTTCGACGTCGACGAACTCTTCAAACCGAAGAAGGTACAGAACGAGTTGAGATGCGTCGCTGCTAAATCTGCGCCCGTGTTGCGTCCGTGGTCTCTGACGAGCTAGCTTGCTTTTTATTTCGTCAGTCTTTAGGAATAGATGTGTTGTTGTATTGAATTGTTGTATTGAATACGTGTTGAACGCTGTTGGAGCTTGTATTGTATTGCCCAATAAAACCCTAAACTGTCCAGGTACTCGTATTTTATCCACGAATTTTCCTTCGGGACGATATCCCCACAATATATATACGCGCAGACGCACGCACTTTGCGCTCGATATATACGCACACACGCGCGCGCGCGCATTCAAAAAGACACACATGAGTTCAACGAGCTTAGCGTCGTCGCAGAAGACTTTCGCGTCTTCTTATTCTTCCTCTTTCTCGAGAGGAGGGAAAAAGATAAATCGAAGCGCTGCGACGCCAGCGAAGAAGAAGACGTCATTATGCGGGACTTCCAAAAGAAGCGTGAGAACGTCCGCGATGTTCGACAAGTTCAAACCACCAAACCTGGGGAACTTGAAGAACCCGTTCCAAACGGATCCAGCGCAGAAGACGAAAGAGCGGTACGCGCCGATCGTTCAAAAAGTGAACGAGTTGGAACCGAAGATTTCGGCGATGACGGATGAGCAATTGAGAGAGCAAACGGAGAAGTTTCGAGCGAGAATAGAAAAAGGGGAGAGTTTGGACCAGTTGTTGCCGGAAGCGTTCGCGACGGTGAGAGAAGCGTCTAAGAGAGTTTTAGGTTTGCGACCTTTCGACGTGCAAGTGATTGGTGGGGTAATTTTGCACGAAGGACAAATCGCGGAGATGCGAACGGGCGAAGGGAAGACGCTCGTGTCCGCGTTGCCGGCGTACTTGAACGCGTTGAGCGGGAAAGGCGTACACGTCGTCACCGTGAACGATTATTTGGCTAAGAGAGATATGGAGTGGATTGGTCAGATTCACAAGTTTTTAGGTCTTTCCGTTGGGTTGATTCAAGCGAACATGAGCGAGCAAGAGCGGAGGAGCGGATATTCAAAGGACGTGACGTACGTGACCAACTCGGAGCTCGGCTTTGATTACTTGAGAGATAACTTGGCACAAATTGAGGATGATTTGGTTTTGAGAGATTTCAACTTTTGCATCATCGATGAAGTCGATTCTATTTTGATCGACGAAGCGAGAACGCCGCTTATTATTTCCGGTATGGCGGATAAGCCGTCAGAAAGATATGTCCAAGCGGCGAAAATCGCCGACGCGTTTCAAAAGAGCGTGCACTACACCGTGGACGAGAAACAAAAGAGCGTGCAATTGACCGAAGAAGGTTACGAAGCCGCGGAAGATTTGTTGAACGTGGACGATTTGTACGATCCAAGAACGCAATGGGCGTTGTACATCATCAACGCGATCAAAGCGAAAGAGTTGCAATTGAAGGACGTGAATTACATTGTCCGAGGGCAAGAAATTATCATCGTCGATGAGTTCACGGGAAGAACCATGCAAGGCAGACGTTGGTCAGACGGTTTGCACCAAGCCGTTGAAGCCAAGGAAGGCGTGACGATTCAAAACGAAACCGTCACGATTGCCTCGGTGACGTACCAGGCGTTTTTCCGAACCTTTCCGAAGCTTGGTGGCATGACCGGTACCGCGGAAACTGAATTGACAGAATTCGATAAGATTTACGATTTATCCGTTCAAGTCGTGCCGACAAACAGGTCAGTCTCTAGAGAAGACGCGACGGATGTCGTCTTTCGATCGGAAAGCGGCAAATGGAATGCCGTGAGAAGAGAAATCGCGAGAATGCACAAGAAGGGACGACCGGTGCTCGTTGGGACGACGTCTGTGGAACGTTCCGAAGCGATTGCTCGTTTGTTGGATGAAGACGGAATCGCGTACGAATTGTTGAACGCAAAACCCGAAAATGTCGAGCGTGAATCTGAAATCGTCGCGCAATCCGGTCGTAAAGGCGCGGTCACCATCGCGACGAACATGGCGGGGCGCGGTACGGATATTTTGCTCGGGGGTAACGCCGAGTTCATGGCGAGATTACGCGTCCGCGAAGCTTTGTTACCGAAAATTGTGAAACCGGAAGACGGTGACCTTGCATTTGAAAAGAAAGGCAACTTGGGTAAAGCTAAGGAGAATAAGTGGAAAGTGAAAGACGGGTTGTACCCGTGCGATATTTCCAGCGAGGCTTCGGCGGCGCTCTCGAACGCTGTTGAGAAAGCCATTGCGACTTGGGGCGAACGCTCCTTGGAAGTTTTAGAAGCTGAGGATCGATTATCGTTCGCGTGTGAAAAGGGTCCGACAGAAGACGAAGCTTTTTTGGCCATTCGCGACGCGTTTACGAAAATTGAAGCTGAATTTGAAACGTTTACGAAAAAGGAGAAAGAGGAAGTGTTGCAACTTGGCGGTTTACACGTGGTTGGTACCGAGCGTCACGAATCCCGACGCGTCGATAACCAGTTACGCGGTCGTTCCGGCCGTCAAGGCGATCCAGGATCAACAAGATACTTTTTATCTCTCGAGGATAACTTGTTCCGCATCTTTGGCGGCGATAAGATTCAAAACATGATGTCCATGTTTCGCGTGGAAGACATGCCGATTGAGTCAGGCATGCTCACCGCTTCCCTCGATTCTGCGCAAACAAAAGTCGAGACTTACTTTTACGACATCCGTAAACAACTCTTCGATTACGATCAAGTGTTAAATTCGCAAAGAGAAAAAGTATACTTTGAGAGAAGAAAAGCGTTGAAATCGAGCGACGAAAAGTTGAAAGAAGTCATGCTCGAATACAGCGAAAAAACAATCGACGATATCGTCAAAGCCAACATCGACACATCCGTTCCAGTCGCGGAGTGGCCGTTAGACGGCTTAGCCAGCAAATGTGCGCAATACTGCAAACTCATGAACGACTTGACGGAGGATATCTTGCGCGCAGAGGCGAACAAAGGTGGTGTCGAAGGTTTGCGTAATTATTTGGTCAAGAGAGGCAAGGACGCTTACTTGCAAAAGAGAGGAGAAATTGAAGCGTTACAACCTGGATTGATGACCGAAGCAGAAAGGTATTTCGTTTTGAGCCAAACGGATAACTTGTGGAAAGAGCACTTACAGGCCATCAAATTCGTCCAACAAGCGGTCGGTTTAAGAGGCTACGCGCAAAAAGATCCGCTCATCGAATACAAGTTGGAAGGCTACAACTTATTCGTCGAAATGATGGCGCAAATCCGAAGAAACGTGATTTACTCCGTGTACCAATTTGAACCGAAGAGAAAAGTTGAAGAAGGTCCGGAACAACAACAAGGCGGAGGTGACGACGGTTCCATCGGCTCGAGAAAGAAGAAAGACAAAGAGGAACAGGTTCCTTTGATTACCGGATAAGGTAAATTATTAAACATTCTGTCATCAAATGCTAAAAAAAAATACTACGAGCTATATAAAGGTATCCTAAATTGCACGTATGCTACTAATCGCTTTTTCGAATGGCGGCGACGTCCCCGAAAGTGCTCGCCGCGACGAGATCTTTTAACACTCTGCTCGACATTGTCGCGATATCTCTCGCTTTTTCCAACTCTGGATCTAGTTTTACGTCCGATAAAGAGGAATCGTTCATCTTTTCTTTACTCTCGTCGTCGTCGTCGTCGTCGCTATCGTTTCGTTTCTTGTCCTTTTGTCCTCTGCGCTCAGCAATTCTTCGCTTCGCATCTTCGACGAGCCGTTTTTCAACCTCTTTCGTGGACACCAAAATCTCTGCCAGTGTTTGGTGAAATGCGCCTTCCCGCTGCCACAATGCGTTGTTTGCACCTTTGGTATTCACAGAGGCGAAGCACGCCGAAATTAATAAAATCGTATTCAACATTTCGATCGAGTTTGCATGCGTTGCCGAGATGTGCTTCATTCGTCTGACCGCTTCTTCTTCGTCGGCGTCGACGGCGAGCGACCAGACGACGCCGTGCGAGCTATTCACAAAACTGTCCACCTTGGACGCTGCTACGCACAAGGGTGCTTTCGAAAAGTATTCTCTCGTAGCTTTCGAGGACGCGATACCTAAACTGATGCATCTTCGCGCCGCAGCTGATCCTGGGGTGAAATAGGAAGACATGTTATCGTCACCTTCTTTGAGGACGCCTTTTGCAGAAAAATACGCTGCCAAGGAGGCGATGCAACCAGAACTTAAAATCATGCTGTCGGCTGAGTTTGCGCCGCTCGATGTGAACGTGTACGAAAGCAATAGCGCACAAGCGTTCAACGCGGCATCTTCTTCGTCGATGGATGACATGCTTTCATCTCCTTTGCGGTTTTTGTCAGCTTCAACGAAACCCCAAAATCGAGCGGCAACGACAAAGAGAGAATCCGCGACGAGCGGGGCGAAGGCTCTTCTCGCGTTTGACAAGTTACTGGAAGACGCGCTATTCTCTAATTGTCCAAATACAGAAAAGTTTGCTCCAAGCGCGTTCTTCTCCGCAAACCGAACCGCCAAATGTGCTAAAAGCGCCATCGCTTCTAAATCATCCTCCTTTGCGCCATCGTCGCCGTTCATTTTCTTCTCCAACGCCGTTCGTTTCGCGTATTCGCCGAATCGCAAGGATTTCATCACGCGTTTCAAACACTCGTTCGCGACGATATCGTTTGGACTAACGAGAAATCTCGAGCGGAGACAATTCATCACAGCAAAACGCATCGCACGATAGGACACAATATTCTCTTGCCCGCTACTATTTTTACTACTTTGTATTTTCTCGGAGATGATCTCAAAAAGTTTCACCAGCGTCTCGGTTGTTTTTCTAGATACGTACGGCGCCGAGCCGTCGGAAACTCTCGAGTAGTCGTCCGCGCCAATCAACGCCGGCGTCAGTTTCCGCAAAAGATACTGCATTTTCTCTATTCTCGTGAAGTTTCTCGTGCTTCTAATACTCTTCTCTACCTCAACGTTGTTCCTAAACCCGTTCGTTTCTAGAGGTATCCAGTTCGCCACGTCGTCGTCGTCGTCGTCGGTTGACTCGTCATCCCCTACCGCTCCATCAGACGCACTCGCGATGTTCTTTTCCGCAGACTCTGTCGCTGTCGCCGCCGCCGTTTTCTCGACACCGCTCTCTTCCGCGAACGCCATGATGTCCTCGAGTCCGGGTTCGTCCGTTTCCGCTCGTCTCTCCTCCTCTTCCTCGCTAAAATCCACCTCCCCTAAAATCGCCTCGACGTTCCTCGCAACCTTCTCGTCTTCCATCATCATTCGCAAGGGAAACTCCGCGTACACTTGAATCGCTAGCTTTCTGTACGCATCTCTGATCGTCGCGTGGTTATCGCTTTCACTCCTTTCCGTTGTTGTTGTTCTTGTTCTCGTCGTCGTCGTCGTTGCCGATTGCATCCGCTCCGCGGCGGCGTCCGCTTTCGTCGCGCCGAGAGCAATGTTTTCAATCACTTTAGAGTCAAATTCCAACGAAGCCCACTCTCCACCATCACCACCACCACCATCGCGCGTTGACGACGACGACGACGATGTCATCATCAAAACTCTTCCATCGATGCTCTCGCTCAAACGTTCCAGCTCTTTTCTCGTCGCGTCTGGGTAATCGAATCGCATCTTCTCCACGCACTTCTCCGCCAACGACGACGACGAATCGGCGTCGTCGTTCGAATCCGCAACCGCAGCGGACATCTCCATCGCCTCTTCCATCGCTTTTATCAAGCTGGAGACGAACTCCGCTCGGCTCTTTTCTCGCGAACCTTCTTTTTCTTTCTCAGCGGCGGAGGAGGACGAGGTGGACGTCGTCATGATGGTCGTCGTCGTCGTCGTCGTCGGTCCCGGCGCGTTTCTCTCTCGCATTTTTCACGCACGAGGGGGGACATTTTCACTTCTTCTCATTTTAGGGTTTCAAGGGTTTAGGGTTTACATGGGAAAAACCCTAAACTTTTTCATTTTGCTCATCTCGGATACGAAAAACAACGAAAGAAAATCGCGCGCTCGCCACGCGACAACGAGAGCAAAAGATGGCCACGACCACCACGTTGTACCAGTCGATCGAGCCAGAAATCAAAGACATTTCGCGCCTCGCGAAGGGCACTTTTAACTACGGCGGTTTCTTCTCCTCGTCTTCCTCTTCTGTTGGCGCGAACGCGCAACCGGAAATACGAGAGCTCGGGGAGCGAGTGTTTTCTCAAATCCGCGCGGTGGCGAGACACACGAACGAACGGGAGTGGTTTTCGGAGAATGAGGTGAGCGAAGGGTTTCTTCTTCTTCTTCTTCTTCTTCTTTATCGTTTCTGCGTTTTGACGCGATGGTTCTTTCGCGCTTTGGAAAGAGAGAGAGAGAGAGAGAGACGGACGGACGGGACTCGTGTCTCTCGCGCGTGAAATTTGTTGGATTAATGGGTGTCCAGAGAGAAACAGACGCGAACGCGAGACTCGCGGGAGTCACTCTCGAACGCGTCGGAAGTTAAGAACGCTTCGAACAAAACTGACCTTTTTCTATCTCATTCTCTTTTTCTCAACACAGGACGCGTTAAATTTGTTTCTCTTAGCGATAACGAACGAGGAATCTTCGGAGATGTGCGCGCGAGGCTTGTCAGGAGCGGAGAAGCTGGCCCGAGCGGAGTGCGTGCACAAGAACCGTTTGGCGGAGTGTTTGCAAAAAGCGTCGCAAGTGCCGGAGACGTTCTTAGTAGAGCACGCGTTTTCATGGGTGGAACAGTTGAAGTGCGTGGCGGCGTTGATGGAGAGTGAGAAGAACGTGCCGAGAGTTAGCGAGGCGAGCGTTTCCATCGCGTTGGGCGCGTGCGCGAGAGGTATGTATTTGGCCAAGAAGAGCGCGACTGCGAAAGAGAACGGGATAGTGGTGAGTCAGGCGATTTCGAGCGCGAGAAGAATTTTGGAGGTTGTTTTCGTGGAGGCGAAAGAGAAAGAAAACGCAGAAGCCGTACTGGTTGCCGAGAAAGCGTTTGAGGATTTAGTGACCATGAGTCGAGGCGAAGAGGACGGTTGTTTAACGGGAGGCATCGATTGCAACTTTAAACAAGTGCAAGAGTCTACGGTGGCAACCATCGCGAGCTTAGAATTGTGCAACGCGGTGGTAGAGTCTCATTTCGATTTCTTTCAAAAGAACCAAACGTTGATGAAAGCGTTGAAAGAACGTTTCTGCCCAATCGTCGAAGCGACGTTGGAAAAGAAATTTTTCTGCGCAGCGGAGACGTCAGATTTCGCGCAAAGACGCGTCGTTTTACAAACGTTAAAGATGATTGTGAAAATTGGTCGAGGCGATGGGTTTGAGGACTTCATAAAGACATCTTTAGCTCGATTAGTGTCTTCTTTAGAAAGCGAAATGCCAGCGTGGTTGCGAGCGTCTTCGTTGGAAATCTTGAGATTTTTTTGCTCTGATGACGACATCTGCTCGTTCTTACACCAAGCGTATTGTGATCCGACGAAAAAGGACGACGCGGACGCCGAGACGCCGTTGTCAAGTATTTGCTTGATTCAAGCGAGAATCGTGCAATCTGGTTTGTCAATGAATAATTTTGAATCGACGACGAGTTCTTCGTCGAAGCCTCAAGGCGCGGTGTACGACGTCGTGCAGAAAGAGTTTGAGAAGAAGATGCAAAAGCTATCCATCGCGGCAAAAAAGAGGACGAAAAATGAAAACGACGAAGGATATGCTGAAGAACAAGATCACGACGAAATTACAGACCTTGACAATACGGAAGCGTATATCGCGAGAACAGTGACGATCGCCATCGAGGGGTTGTTAAACACCGCGCAAACGATCGAACGCGTTGCGTACTCGGACGAATCGCCGAAACATTTGCAGATGGCCACGCAAATGTTAGAAGCGGTTTGGGAAACCTTAGCCTCAATGTTCTCGTTAACCCTCGACTTGGCTGAAAACGATGACACTTGCTTATACATATTCGAAGCGTATCAAAACGCCGGCCGAGCGTCGGTAAAATGCAAGCACAAACTGGCTCGGGAGGCGTTTTTAGGTACGCTGTGTCACTTTTCGTTACAAATGCCCAAAAAGCAATTTGACGACAACGGAAATGTCGTGCCTAAACTTTCCGTGAAAAATGCTTTAAGTTTAAGAGCTATATTCAACATTGTCGATGCGTCTAACGGGCACTTGGAAGACTCGTGGTTCATGGTATTAGAAACCATCGCATCACTCGAACGCACGTTAGGGGTTGCGGAGAAAACTATGAAATCGAGAGTGAGAGAGTACGTTCCGGCTGGATTAAAACCATCTAACTGGTCAAACACTGAATACGAATACAAAGAAGAATTTTACGTCTTTTCAGAAGCCGCGCAAGATATGTTCAACGCCATGAACTCGTACGACGACGACGATTTGATGCACGTAGTAGATGCCTTGATCAAGGCAAACATTCGCGAATTACGAGAGGCTCGAGCGTTAGCAGAGAAGCAAGCTTTATCTTCTGCGAAGAAGAAAGCTTTAGCGGAACAGAATAACATGAGAAGTAGCGGGGTAAAGAAACCGATAACGTCTATTCGATTGCGCAACTTGGAGCGTTTGCGCGCGGTGATGGAAGTCAACGCATCGAGACGTTTCGCCTTGTTTTGGGACACCTGCGCGAAACATTTTCTTAAAACCATTCTCGAAGAAACAGGGAGTTCTCGCGAGCAAGCGCACGAAATTTATCAAAAAATTGCTGTCAGCGTACTTGAAACGGATTTAGATCTTGACGAGAAAAACGTGGCGTACGCGAAATCAGTCGGATTTGAAACGGTCGAGTGTTGCGTTGCGACTTTTGTGAAGACATTGCACGATGAAGCCGTGGATTATCGAGGTAAGCAGATGGCGTTGTCGCTCGCAAACGCGCTCGTGAGTAAACGCGCGAGTAAACTGAAAACCTCGTGGCCCATGATATTGAATACGCTTTCAAAATTAGCTGAGAACGAAAGTGATGCAGATTTAACAATTGAATCCTTCGTCACAATGAAAGTGATTGAAAAGGAGTGCTTGCCGCACATAGACAGAGCGTATTACGGAGAGACGTCGGAGTGCTTCTCGAGATACGCGCACCAAAAGAACGAAATCAACGTCGCGTTGTCCGCGGTGACTTCTTTATCAAACATCGCTGAATTCTTCGGTGACGTCTGCCACCGTCCGGAAAATGCGACGCATGTGCCGTCGTGGTCGGCTGCGAAAATGAACCCCATGAAAAATGGCGTAAAATTGAACTTAGTCACCAAAAATGGTCTCGCAGACTTTTCAATCTCGCCGGTGTACTCCTACTTATGCGATCGTTTCGATGACGTCCGATTAGAAGTGAGAGATTTAGCCGTGCAAACCTTTGCGACGCTGTTCGTCTCTAGAGCTTCGTTGTTGAGTAAGAACGAACTGAAAGAATGCGTTCAAAAAGTTGTGTTTCCGGCTATGGACAAATGCCGCACAATTGCCCAAAAAGCGTCAATGGATGACTCCGAGGGTTTGAAAATCGAATGGGATTTCTCGCTGGTGAATATGCACGCATCCCTGTTCGGAAATATGTTGCGAAGCGCGTTACCGTTGCTCGTTACCGTAGAAAATTTTGATAAAAATTTCGACGAGTTGTGTTCGTTCTTTGTCGATTCCGTCCTGTCTGAGTGCGAGGAACTCGGAAATGCGGCTTTGGATAACTTCTTGCCGCTTCTGTTGGAGCACGACGAATCAACCACGAAAGGTATGCCAAGACCGTTGTGGAAAAAAGCGATGAAAGCGCTACACGTGGCGACAGAAAAAGCCACCTTACCGACATCTGTGTCTCCGCAAAAAACTCGCGTTGGGATCGCAACTTTCTTCGGTTCTTTGTACGATGGTAAATCGGATTCATTCGACGATGCCGATTGCCGAGGCGCTATCCTCGCATTACAACAGTTAATCAAATCTCCGTGTGTTGCCGGAGACGTGCAGCCTGTGGATGGCGTTCAATGGGACGTGCAGAAACGCGCGCTCAAGTCCATGCGGTTCATGTGCGCTAAATCGAAAGAAGGTAAAACCCGAACATTAGTGTGTGTGGAAACTTTCAACGTCTTGTTGAAAGAGTCCACTGGCTATGGCGAGCGCCAATCGACACAAACGCCTGCGGATTTGGCATTCGCCAAAGCGGGAATAGAAGCATTCTATGAAATGTACGATATGGTAGCGAACGATGAATCGAGAGCGGAGACGTATGGAGTAGCGATGACGGCTATCGCAAAACTCGCGCGTCGATGGAATGCGACACAAAAGCATAGGGTCACCGAAGAAGACGAAGGGTACGATGAAGTGGAATACATAGAGCAATTGAAAAACTGGAACGCGGTGTTGATGCAAAAGACCGCGTTGCAAGCGCTCGTGGTTGTTTCGAGAAGAGGTGTGGCGTCGTTGAATTCAGCGGAGATTTCCTCGAACAACGGCATATCTTCGAAAGCGGCGGCAAAATCGGATTGGTCGGCAACGGCAGATGCGTTCGAAACTGTATTGGGACAAAACGTTGAATTCATGAGCTCGAACGACGATAACGACGACGACCACGAGGCGATGTTAGATGAAGAAGATGATCAAGAAGAAGAAGGACAAGAGAACGAGAACAGCGCGAATGTCTCTCTCCAGGCTAAAAAAGCGAAAACATTTTCGGATCTCACGATTGCATCTGCCAAAGCGCTCGGTGAAGTTGTTCTGAAATGCTCCTCTACTGCCGAAGACGAGTGCGTCCTTCGCTTCTTGCGTTCGTTGGCGCGCGGATGCGCGGCGCCTCGCATCGATGTCGCTTTGGAAAGCTACGCGCAACTGTGCGATTTAACGCGTTTCGCCTCATACAAGGATGAGAAAAAGACGAGCGAAAGTGCGTTCTCGCATCGGGCTCGAGTGGCAGACTTAGCCTTCCCCAGACTCGTCGCGTGCACTAAGAACTTTTTAGAAGAGCACGCCAACGCGCCTTTGGATGCTTGGACGTACGATACCACTCGCGAGGCTTTGAAAATGTGCTCGACGTTAGCCGTGTCAAAGGATATCGCGCACTCGCAGAATAAAGTGTTGAACTCGATGCTCGAAAAGGCGAGAGAAAATAAAAGCAGCGAGAATAAAAATGAAGAACTCGCCTTGTGTGTTTTCGTATACGAGGCTTTGTCCAAAGCGGCTGCGGCTTCCGCGGTGAAAGACATTCAGGAGAGCGCCATGCTTGCATTACTCTGCGCAGGTAAATACTTGGGTCTTATTTTGTAATACAATGAATTCTTTATAAACTACTATTTGTATGGCAATTTCTACTCGTACAACACTTTATTCTCTCTTGTTTAAAAGTGCCTTAGCGTTTGCTTCAGCATCGGCCAAGTCATTCGATTGATACTTTGCCAACAACTCTCGCTTTTTCTTGGCAAGCACGAGCGCCTCTATGTCCGACTCGTCTGGAAGTGCCACGTACGCCTTTGGCGCGTCTACATCTACGTTTTTACTATTATGCATCGTCGTCGTCGTCGTCGTTCTAACTTCTTTTCTACCATCAACCAAAGCAGCTCCAGTCTCTTCATCCACCTCTACGCCCATATCAGCCGCTTTCAACGTTTGCATCGCCTTCCAATGTTCCACCGCTTCTTTCTTCAACTGAATTTCCGCCTCTCTCTCCTTCTGTAAAAAATCCCCGTCCTCTTCGTCGTCGTTGAACCCGAAATACTTCGCGTCCGCCCTCTTCAACATCTCCGTTTTCGTTCGTTTCTTCCTTCTCGCTTTCCCTTCCTCGTCTTCCTCTTCTTTCTTCTCGAATAATTCCTTCACGCCGGGTAAATTTTTCGCCGCGCCGAAATACTTGTAGTGCCTCGCCGCGCCTTCCAACTTCTCGTGTCCTTTCGGCTTCACGCTCACCCCGCCTTCCTCGATCCCCCCACCGCGAATGATGTAATTCGGCCCTCCCAACTCTTTTATCCGCATTTCCCACTGCCACTTCTCCTTCAACAATTTGTTAATCTCGTCGTTCAAATCTCGCAACCGGTGTTCGCCCAATCCTTCGTTTTGGATTTCCATCACTTTCCTTCCCACTTCGCGCAGGATTTGCGTGCGAAATTTATCCGCCTGCGAAAGATCGTCGCACTTCATCGTGTGATTCGGCCTGCGTCCCGAGCGGTCCACGCCGGAGAGGAGCTCTTGTTTCCCGCTCACCCATTTGTTGAACATGCCCTGTTGTTCGCATCAGAAGAAGAAGAAAGAAGAGGAAAGAAAGAGTCAGAGCCGTCGAAATTGGAAAAAAAAGGCCTCCCTCCCGGCTCAAAACAAAAGAGAGAAAAGAAGAGAGAGAAGAGAGAGAAAAAGAGGAGATTTCCGAAACGCGCACGTTCGCTTTTTCTTGGTTCCTCGCCATAATGGTCGTTCGTCTCGCGTTCGATTTGTTGTTATCGCGAAGAAGAAGCGCTTAATATAAGAAGCGTGTGGTTTCTGTTTGGTCCAACGCGTGTGCGCCTTTTTTGAAGAAAAATCAGCAAAAAAAATTGGAAAATCACACGCGCATACTACATACAAACAGCCTATCGTCATAACGGCGTTCTTTTCTGTTCTCGTCTCGGATTTATATCGCAACTTTGCGAGAAACTAATATCGCGCGTAGAGCAGAGATCATATTATCTTTACGGGGTGTAATTTGAGCAGCAGCAGCAGCAATAAGAATATGGTTTTATTGCGAATCCGAACGCGCGATGGTACCGAACGTCTCGACTGTCCCGAGGGAGAGTGCAAAACAATCTCGGACGTGCAAAAGCGGATCGCGTCGCAACCGTGGGGAGTCCCGGTCGAGAAGCAGACGATGAGCACAGATCCGAGTCTTTTGTTGTTGGCATCATCGAGTAAAGAGAATGGGGAGAAGAAGACGATGGAGGCGCCGGAGATTTTGAGTCCGAGGAAGACGCTGAAAGCGTTGCATCTGAACCACGGGGACATTTTGTACATGGCGTACGGCGACGCGGAGCGGCAATCGACGAAGATGAAAGTGAACGTGGAAACGAAACCGTTCGGGGCAAAATCGACGATCGATGAGATGATCGCGAAGCAGATTCGGATTGGACGGCAGGAGAGAGGAAACGTCGCGTCGGTGTCGTTTTGCGGCGAAGCGGCGAATCAGTTTCAGAGTTACGTGAATAATACGCTCGGGTTTAAGCAAAGCAGATTCGGGTGGTTGTACGGGACAAAGACGAAGAAAAAGCGCGTGGAGAAGACGGAGGAGGAAGAGAAGAATAAAGGTAAGAACGGAAAAAAAGAAGAGAAAGAGGAGGAAGATGAAATCACGGAGTTATTCGCGGATGTGATTTACGAGCCGAATCAAAACGGAAACGCGTACGTGGCGTTCGTGGACGAGGAGGACGAGGAAAGCCAAACGGCGGATGCGATTGCAAACGCGATGGGATACGAAAGAATCGGGTGCGTGTTTAATCAAAGCGACGCGGATCGAGGCGACGAGTCGGTGTCCGCGATGAGCGCGCACGAGGTGACGTTGTGCGCGAAACTGCAAGCGAAGTACGGGAAAGAGTTTGTGACGGTCATCGTCATGCAATTCGAAGACGAAGACGACGAGATGCAGGTGACGTTCGAGGCGTTTCAAGTGTCTGACCAGTGCGTCAAGTTGTACGAGGAAGGTTTCTTCGAGTTGGACGAAGAGACGGGCGTGGCAAAGCTTCCAAACGCCTCTTCCTCGTCCGGCGACGACGCGCAAGAAAAGAAAGAAAAAGAAGAACACGACTCGTTTAGCAATTGGGGCAGTCACACGAAGCTCGTCAAACCCGTCATGGTCGAGCGCAAAGACGTGACCGAGGTGGACAACGATTTCTGGATCGTCGCAGTCCCAATCAAAGACCACACCGGAACCTCCATGTCTGGATTCCCGATCGAAAATAGACTCCACCCGACGCAAACCGCGGACGACATCCGCTCGGCGATTAACTCTCGATCCGCCTGTTCCTCCTACGCCGAAAAGTTGAGAGATTTTCATTTGCTCTTGTTCTTATCCAAACAAATGGATAAGAACGACGTGTTAGCCATCGCGGCGAGCACGAACAATTACATCGACGGCGGAGAACTTTCCGAAGGGTATAAAGTGTTGATCGAGGCTATAGCCGGTATCGCTTGATCGATCGTACCGTGGATATATAGCAATTTGTAATAAAAAAAAAGCGCGAAAACGCTTGTTTTTCATCCTCGAAGAAAAAGAAAAAAGAAAAAAATAAATATTCATCACATTAAAACGCGCGCGCAGACGCAACACAAAAGGATGCCGCAAGCGATCCCTCCTCGAGACGACCCAGCCTTGGTCGCGCCGACGCACCTGCCAAACGTCCCGCTCCAACCGCTCACCACCGAGAACGAGAAAAACCCAGACGTTGGTTCGTTCCCCACGAATGTAAACGCGTTCAAAAATGATCCGTTTTTCCACGAGCACAAGTCGCTCCCGGACGAGGACACGATGCCGATTCGAGTGAAAATATCCACGGCGTGGAATAACTTGCCGTCTCGCGAGAAGTTACAGTCGAAAGGACACGTGGTTCACGTCCCGAAAAACGGGAAAACCACCATTCGAAAATTCAAAGAACAACTCGCGGAATTAGAGGGATTCCCAGACGCGACGCGCATGCAACTCCTCTGGTTCGCCAAAGTCCTCGGTCGAAAATACGACTACGACGACCTCCCCCGCGGCACACCAACCGACCACCTCAACGAATACATCCCGGACGAACGCACCTTAACCTTAAACGATTACAACGTCATCCCCTGGCTCCTAAAATTCCCGCACTGGGAAATCGTCGCCACCGTCCTCGACCGCGCGCCGCCGGACAGGTACGAAGCCATCCACCGCGCCGTCGCGACGAGTAAAGGCATCAAAGACGTCGATAAATACATACGCAAATTGAAGAAAACGGATAAATGGACGACGTTTTTGGAAACCGACGAGGTGCAAACGAAGAAAAACAGAGAGATGCGTTTAGGGAGCGGCGCGTAGTAAACGTATGTATTCTCTCCTTGGGCGGGCGGCGTATTTTTTTCTCTCTCTCTTGATTGTGATGGTCAAAGGCAACCGTTCGTCGTTCTTTTGACGCGTGGGGAGTTTTTTTTTTGAAAAAAAAATTGATATTTATAAGCACAAAAACTTCACACTTACTACCGCTCTCTCGTTACTTAATCTCTCTCTTTCGAGCACGCGCAGACGCACCACACACGCGAGAGGAGGAGCGTTTGGTGTTCTTTTTATCACGGGCGCGGGG
>Ga0181600_10002003_pt1 | contig 15857 bp, 3 predicted proteins | sample 041ome_2_FD_132982 | JGI IMG/M metagenome (GOLD analysis project Ga0181600, IMG submission 132982) | Coastal salt marsh microbial communities from the Groves Creek Marsh, Skidaway Island, Georgia - 041406US metaG (megahit assembly) | ecosystem: Environmental > Aquatic > Marine > Intertidal zone... | reverse complement strand
TCAATATTGAGCGAATACCGAGCAGTAAAGCATGCGTCAAGAATATCACGCGGCGATTTCCAACCAAATGGTGGAAAATGGCGCTCAGATTCCCACACGTATCGATACATCGGGTCGTTTGGATCATATCCTTCTTCAAAAAAACCATTCAAATCGTTTTTCTCTTCCGAAGCCGAGGTAAGATCTTTTGGACTGCGCAACCCAGGCTTTCGTGCGTTGACTTTGGAATTCCCTGCATTATTCTTTAGTTTAACCAGCGTCAGTGAAAAACGTTCCGAAGTTTCGTTTACAAAAGTTGCCTGAGACATTAATACACCCAACCTCGGATCAACCGTAACTTTGTCTTCTCCAACGTCTTGATCTTTCCGCTCGAAGAAATCTGTACCGCTAGCTTTTATCGCCGCATACGGCCCATTCTTCGAAAAGGCAATAAGTGTATCCTCTGGATCAACCTCCTCGGTTTCTTTGTTCTTCAATGCGCTAATATCATTCGTGGATAGCTTTGATATTTTCAAATTAGGCGAGATATCGGTATGTTTCACCCGCATTCGTCCTGAAAGAAAATTTAACTCGAAGTTCTTCGTCAATGCCTGGAATTTGGTAGCTTCTTTTGTTTGAACTTCTAACGGTTCGCCAGAAGGCGCTCGTTTCGAGGTATGACGAATGGTCCAACCACCGGATGCAACAGAACCGGCATTATATATGGTCGGAACCTGTGCTTTTGAATCGCCTTTGCTAGCGTACGTGTTCTTAGTCCCTTGAGGTTTCCAAATCGCGCCAGGACCAATAGTACTCAACTCTCGCGCAAAATCTTCTCTCACGCAACAAAAGCTCTTTTTCGAGGGTTGCTTTTGCTCCTTCGATTTACCGTTATCTGCCGTAACGACACGCCCTAACGCGACGTAACCTTCTGGAGGAATAGGCGCCCAGAAACTTACTGAACTCTTCTTTTCATCCTTCCAAAGAAGTTCGTATCCAATAGGATGCGCGAACGGTGCTCCAGCACGAGGCATTTTCTTCTTAACGTGATCATCGATCACCATACGTGCAAGATATCCGCCTGTATTTGGTGCACTAAATCCAGGAACAACTATGCATCCAAATGGAATCTCAACGATGCTTTCGTCTTCAGTAGAACCATCTATACTTCTTTCACTAGAGTCTATTTTGGCCACAGGAATCCACGCCGAACATTCATACTTCGCTCCCGTGCCTTTCGACCACCACAAAAGCTTGAACTCGTATGTTTTTGTGATATTGCAGTAATTGTCAGAAAACAATAAATTGTCACTCTTTAGTGTTACTGATACACTTTCCGAGTCTTCAATCAAACGTTCATGTTGGTCTCTATTACGTCGTGAGTCTACGTTATCTTCTTGAGTAAAATTCTTCAATTCTTCAAATTCGTCGTCGTCAAACTCTGCAACCGTTCCTTCATAGCTGCTACTTGCATCTGATCTGTCACTGTCGCTATCGTCGTGATCCCTAAAGGCACTCAACGCAGACGATGAAGATAGCATGCGTTTGAATATTATGTTGCATGCTCCTGCATTCTTCGCTGAGTCGATGCGACCATGCCTATTGATGTGTATCGGAACCTTCACACTAATATTGTGGAATATGGATGCTCGGAGCAAAATACGAACCTTCGTGGGAATCCCGTTTTCATCGTGGAGATCAATCCAAACAGGTTTCTCTTCACCAACCAAAAGCGCCAGATTCGATGCGACAAACCCTTCCGCAGAAAAGCGAGCGTTGGCATCCTCTACAAAATCGTGCGTTGAACACGGTCGCTCTAGATCCACTCTCAGGCTAGAATTCTGAAAATCGCGCGATCTCGAAGCCGGATGAGGTACGTCCATAGTAATATAGCCCGATTTAGCGTTGAAGGGGAGAGATACGCGCGATTCATCACCGTTGTTAGCTAATCGCATGCGTACCTTGTTTCTAAAAGAATAATTTTTATTCGAAATGGCCAAAGATCGTAGATGAGTGATGCTTGAGTTTGATTTCAGGACGCATGAAATCCTCGAGTACGTGTCCGGAACACCAGAGGAACGGTTTACATCGTTTCTCATTGATTCCATGGGATCATCGACATCAATGATTTCAACCATCATCTTTGCGGTCAGGGATTCTAGAGGGGGGGCAACTTGGACGTCCGCAGTATTCGTATCCACCACTCTTTGCCTCGCCTGGCTTGTTTCTTTCGCTATACAAAAGTTGACATCAAAGTTGCCATGTGGAGGAACGACTCGAACATCCTCGTCCTTCCCACGTTGCAAACTCTTTCGAGACACTGTATATAACGTACGCCCAGTATCGTTTTTCATACGGATGACTTCATTTTCAACCTCTTGATTAACCGAAGACAAAGTTGCGTGCGTAGTCAAGCCCGTATTAGAGAAGCAGCGAAGAACAGAGTCCCTGGATTTACTGCGTTTTTGCGCATGTTTGATTAACATCCGCTTCTCTTTCCAAGATTCAGAAAGCGCAGAACTTCGATCTGGAAAAAGCTCTTTCGTCGCTACTTCGAGTTCACTCACTACATGAGAAGTAGCTGGAGAAAATCCATCGTTATCGGGGTAGGCAATGGACGATTGGTGATCGAGTTGAATCTCCCCTTCAGCGTCCGTATCAAAATTATCTCTCTTCCTCATGATTTCTTTCTTCGTCTCCAGTGCGATTGAAACCATGTCAAGAGCAAAATCTGTGGTCAAAGTAATACATAATTTTGTAGCTTGTATCGAAGCATAGTTTCCAGTACTGAAGCAACGTTCTCCGTGTTTGATTGGAACAAGATTTGCACCAAATACCCATTGCGGAGATACGAGTGGTTCCCACGCGTACTTGCGCCAATTTAAGTGCGCAGCGCCTAACGATGCATCAATACCAACGGAAGCAACGTCGCCGACTACAACGTTAGTCACGATTTCGGTTCTCATGAGTGATATTGCAAACACTGGAACATTTTGATGCATAATACCAGCGCTCTCTCTGTACGAAGAATCGTCTCCGACGTCCATCGGTGTATCCTCCTTTGCATCTGCATCATTCGCGACAATCCTCTGCGGCGCAGCAACGGTTACGGTTACGAGACCTACCGACGCCGAAATCTTGACAATTGGCTTTGGTTTTTCGTACGCAAAAGAAGTAATCCTGGATCCTTCGTCGGAAAAATCTAAAGATGAGATCGACGGTAGTACAAAAAGCGTGGGACCTTTGTAAATATCATTCGGCATGTCGGCTTTGGATATACAGAAAGTACCAAAACCACCAGGTACACGCCACATGCACATTTCGCTTGTACTAGACTTACCACCATGAATGATAAGAAGTGAAGATTCTTTCGTTAATAACGTGACATCCATAGGTGCTACCGCTCCGCAATGGGTTCTACTCAGACACCGGACCGAATCCAGAGATGGTTTTACATTAGCTGATGAAGTACTCACTAATCCGCAACTGACGTAATCTTCTGATGGAGAAACTGGTCGCCAAAAGGCAGCTTGAAGCTGCTTTTTCGAACTCTGGAAAACCAGTTCGAAATCAATTGGTTTCACACAAACATATTCGAGGTCCTCCACACAACGCGTCATGGATGGATGCGCCACGCCATCGACTACAACATCTCCAAGCGATGCAAAACCAGGCGGAGGCAGCGGTCTGAACCCTGTCAACATCTCCCCAGCGTTCCACACCTTTTCAAATTCTACCGCTGTAACTACGCATAGTTTGATATCCGCGATGTTGCCTTCGTAATCTTCATCTTCTAGAGTTATTGCGTTATCGTCGGCAATTTCTTTCTTTAAGAGACGGCGACGGCGTTTGTTTTCAAGTTTTCGGGCTTGAATGTTCTCCAAGGTTTCAATAGCGAGCCCGAGTGGCGTGCGAATATCAACAAAAGATATAGGTGGGTCTATCAGTGCGTTCGATGCTGATGATTTGCCTGCTGAACTCACCATGTGTATCCCAGTCGGGGAGTCCACAGCCCAAACGTGGACCAGATTGCCACTCCTTGAGTTACCCCAAATATCGCGCTTATGCACAGATTTATCATCATCTACATTCAAAACTTTACTCTGGCCACGACGCTGCGCATTATGTACTTCACTCCTGCGGTCATCAGGTTTATTACTCTCTTCGTCAGACATGGAAAACAATCTTGAAAGTGATCCCGTAGATTCACACAGCAAACTTTCTCTGACGCAACGCACGCAGCTTGGATCTGGCTCTCCGTCTTCTTCATAAGCCGCAATTAAACCAAGCGCCCTGTAACCTTTTCTAGGAACCGGTTGCCAGAGCACCAAATTAGAGCGAGAAGATGCATCAGACTTTTTGGACGGATTTATACGCTTGAATCCACTTGGCGGTGAACAGTAGGTCATCGAGTCGCGAATAGATGTTGCCGATCGTGTAGGCGAATCGGGGCCAAAGTTAGGAACATCTCCCAGTGAGCAGTATCCCATAACTGGCCGCGGACGCCAGAAGGAAAATGATGTGCTCCTTGCGCCCGTCGCTGCAACAGCTAGAGCATTCTCTTGTGGGATTAATTCACCAGTACTGAAGAAATCAGCTGCCGACGCTCCAAAGTCGGCATCGTATCCCGAACCCTCGAATGACGAATAGACAAGTGCAAAATGATTACATGGTAACAACGGCTGCGTTGCTACGATGGAAGAAACGCGTTGCGCCAGTCGAATCACTCGACCTGCTGCGGCTGGGGAAACCTCGACCCCGATGGGCGATATCATGACATCAATGGATGTTTCTCTTCTTGGCGCGGAAGGTTCAAGCGAGTTGTCGCTCCCCTCAGTCTCATTATAGCACTCATCACTGTCTAATGTTGCCGTGATTTTGCAAGGTTCAACTAATGGATTCAACCTCGCACTGTCCGGGAACGAGACACACATGTGCTCAAGTTCAAACGAGCTTTCTACGCTGCTCCCAATAATGTTAATTTTTGAGTGCACGCTGAAAGATGCGCACAACCCTTCATCTGGGTCGCGGGAAGGGAAAACTGCCACATCGATCGAGTGCAACTTCAGAACGCATTTCAAAGCAGATTTCTTTCTCTGTTTATCAACGACTTTTAAAATAGCTTCTTTCTGCACTTCTAAAAGAGCATCGCCTAGTTTATCCTTTCCTTTGAGCCCAATCACTGCCCTAGCTCCTTCGATGCGTTTGTTTGCAGAGATGGAGTAACCCGGCTTATTACGTAATTCTCGGAGCACTGCAACGACGGTTTTAACCCTTCCACGCCAGGAATTCATCAAGTACTTCATCTCTATTTCAGTTAAACGAGAATCGCGGAATTCTTCGACGCCTTGCTCTGAAAATGAATCCCCATCCCCATTTCCGAGAGTACGTTGTCTGCGAACTATTTTCTTTTTCTCGAGCATCATCTCTTGCCGACTTAAGAACTGAACTGATTCAGGATCAACGAAATATGAACCTCCTGACGCCATACGAATACACAAGTCAAACGTTTCCTTGTCGGGACACACGATGCGACAATTTTTAATTACTAGTCTATGATTCGGACCAATTATGATGCGAGGCGCGAATTGAAGCTCTCTTTCAGCTAAATGCACAGCTCGATCGCCAGATTTAGAGTTTTTCCCACTGTCGCCCTCTTTCTTCGTTTTATCTTTTTTCGACAGATTGTGTTCCAAGTAAATTGTATCGGAATAATCAAGATTAATGGTTTGTTCGCAACCATCCAGAACATATTCCTGCGCACCACTACTAGAAGTTGGAAAATCCGCTAAGACTCTCCTGGTGCGACTTAATGTCATATTTTCTCTTAATTTGAACACTTTCCTTTCTTCCGTAAACAATATATCTTGTGGGAGTATATTTTCGCCAGCGCCGAGTTTTGGCTGAAAGATTCGCGCAGCTTCCAGTAAGGAATCCACGGATGCTATCACTGCTACGCGACCACACTGACAGCTGACCTCAGATATATCGTTTGTTGTGACTTGTTCCAGGCTCAAGAACATAGACTGTAAATACTCATCTTCCTGCTCTTCAACGATTTGAAGTTCCTCAACGCCTTCCGCAGAGGCTTTTACTTCATTCGAAGAGTTCTTGTCTTGCGTGTTCACAACAGCTTCATCACAAAACCCTGCTCGTATCAGATCAATCTTATAGCCCTTAAATCTGCAATCTCTCGCGTATAAACCCTCTATTCCAACTGCCAATTCACTTCGTAATTCATTTCGTGGATTTGACACGTTTGCAAACGAAATGCCTCGAATTCCAGCCTCAACAACCTGTGAGGCTCTTCCCTTCCCGGCAAAGATGCCAAGTTGAATGTGGTCAATTCGCGCCTGGAAACACTGATGTATCAAAAAATCCTTCTTCGGTAGAGGCGGTGCCAATGGATACTTAGCTGGAGTCAGATAGCAGTAAGCAAATGGGGATTGCGTATAGGTCATCGTCGATGTCTGCGTGTATCCTTTGATAACTGAATTCAAAGTTTCCACATCAGAAGCCGAAATCTCAACTGTGAGAACATCATTTGCCGGCAACTGAACATTTATATCCACGCTCGGAGCGTTTGATAATTGTCTTCGAGCATCTAATCGATTCCAGCAAGTTGCTTTTAAAGCCACCGGGGCGTCGGACCTTTTGATGTGTGGACCAGAGGCACGAAGTAATGCAGATGAACGGTTCTTCTTTGCTTTGAGCGTCGAATCCCCTTTACACGCAACCGATAATCCGTGTATAAAGATGTCAAACTTGGCCCAATGCGCTCGATTTGCATCAATCGTGAATGATGTAGAGACATCAATTCCTTTGAACGACTCGCTCGCATTTTTATCAACAACACCGACGCAGAGAGAAAGCGATGGCGCAATCTCATCTCGAACACTACCCGGTAAAACCACGCGAGAACCCATTACATTAGCCGTAATCTTAACTTTCTTCGTCACGAAGCCAGGACGCGGGAAAACGAATGGTGGCAAGTTTGGTAGAAAGTGTGGCGGCGATAAAGTCTTGAAAATTGGCAACAAGCAATTTGCAATGTTAATGATGCAATTTTGATTTGCAAGCACTCGAAGAGGAGCAACTTTTGCCTCGAGTTCAATATCGATGTCATCCTCATGCTCATGAGGCAGCCATGTTTGACGGCGTATCCACAGAAACGGAATGTTACGAATTTTCTTACGCGCTGATTTCTCCTCCTCCAAGAAAAATGTCAAGAAGTCGCTTGCAGCGTTGTCCTTCGCGATCAGATCGCGATTAGCGTGACCAACAGGTAATGTGGGGTCAGATAGCGTCAAATTATCGCACGAAATTTCCAAATCTTTCGTGCCTTGTTTGCCTCCGCCCCATCCTTGCTTACCAACTGGTTTAGCGCGAATATACAGACGAGAATGGAAATTAGACACCGTCGCCTCTAATATTGGTTGTCGTCGAGTATCAGCAGCCAATACCGATTTCTTCGGATCGTCGTAAAGTTTAGCGACCAACGAATCACCATGAAATGTGAAATTGAGCTTAATCTTGTGTGCGAGTTTACTCGCATCCATTATCTTCACTTTTTGCAGCTTTTGTCTCATACTTTCCCATTCTTCACGGGAAGGTGCAAAGACGGAGTCATCATATCTCGAGGGCCACCCCTTTCCAACTGACACAGGGCTTTTAAAAAGGAACCGGAAGCTGGTGAACGCCGCAATTGGTTCTCTAGCAATGTGTGTTTCGATTGAACTGACAGCCATTCGTAAATCAGCAGCCTGTGTTCCATATTCAGGATGCGAAGGTAAAAACGCCTCGAGGCTGAAACCGACGCAGGACTTCTTCATAGCATCAGTTTTGTACCTGAGATACTTGGTTGAAAGTTCATCTCTTAGAGGTTTTTCTATGAATACCGCATCATGATCCTTGCCAATGCCTTCGATAGTCCAGCAGTCCTTAATTGCAACTCTTCGGAGACCGGCGCCCAATGTCACGCTACCTTTTGTGGCTTCACAACTCAGCGTTAGTCCAGTAATTTTGACATTCGCCAACGGTCGCTCTTGGAAGCAGTCAACGACGTACTTAATCTTTTCATCATCAGCCAGCTGATCAATAAAATAACTTTTCGACATGTCATTGACGTATAAATCAGTCTCATGATTGTGATGTCTCAAAGGAGCAGCTAGGTGAAATCCAAACAAACCCATCGAGAACGTAACGGAAGCTTTCTTCGTTTTATGCTCGTCAACTTTTAGAACTCGCCTGACTTCTTCATGGAACGGCAATAACCTCGCTTCCATGTTCAATCTACTTTTTATAACGTCGCAGATATCTTTCGACCAAAATCTGAAGACAAAACCATTTGGATGTTCGCACATCCTTTCAAAGTTTGACTCGATGGAACGATCCAGTAAAGCGTCGCCAACGATTAAAGTACGGTCATATTCCGAGTATTCTCTGTTTGCATCGTCTTTGTCGTTCATCTTCCTGAGAATCTCGTCGCTATCGGTTGATACATGTAATTTTACTTTTATTGTTTTCCTTTTTTCGTCGATCGAGAGAACACAAACTTCAACTTTTTCTTGAGTGCGCGTCAACGGGTTTCCGGCTCCTCGCGTTCCGGCCAATTTTAGGACTCTCGGTTCTAAGTGATGAACGGAACCTGCTGGTTTATCAACGACAGACAACGTTCCCTCTCGAACAAAGACATCGCACGACTCCCAGTATGGTAATTCTCCAAACAAATCAGCCGGCACGAGTCGTTCGCAGTTGAAAACATCAATATCTCGAGCGAAAATATCATCGGTATCCTTGCGCCCTGACGAAAAAGAAGAAGGTAAACTCGAAGAAAAGGTAATTTTCTTCTCGTCGTCGTCGTCGCCACTCTTTAAGATTTTATCAGATTGCGAAGACGCGATGTCGTTGCGTTGTTTCTTCTGTTCTTTGATTCTCTTTGCCTCATCTGCAACTTTCTTGGCCGATTCCGTGAACTGTGTGGCCACGCGCAAGGCCATGTTTATTCGTTCTGGCGACACAGATAATTGAATAGATGGCAGATTGACGTCAACGACGACCGGGGAATACTTCAACGCCTCTCGAGGAGATAGCACGTAATGTGATGCGAGGATTGTACACTGAACGCGAGATAATAGAGGAGTCTCGACTCTATTACTTTCTCCAGCTTCACTGAGAAGCTGCCACGACTGGTTACAGGTCCATGCAAAATTGTCCGCAAACCCAATAGAACAGTCCAAAAGCTTACCTTCAATCGTTCTCTTTCGCCAACTACTGCGCGCATTCGCATCTTGTTCCTGAACGTGTGCATTCTGGGCGCTTTTAAGTGTTCGCGCTGTAAGAGGACCAAACCTTGCAATTAGGGTTGTTCCTTTCTTCCTCCTATTTTTACGCTGGGATGGAACCGCCAGATGAACTTTTCCGACGAATACTGCTAATCCAATCTTTGGTAAGCTCAAATCACCAGAGGATGAAACTCCAGAACCCGCTTCGATAGATCCGCGTGGAATGACGTCCAGTTCAGGAGTGATTTGCGCAGAAGTATTGAAACGAGATTGCATACAACTACCCTTCATGCGCCTCGTGAAAACGTCGACGATGCGGTCAATTGGTCCGCGAAGAATTGTGATGAACATAGGTGATAAGATCAGAGCACAGTAACCAACTGCCTTTTCTACTTCTGTATTTGAGTCGCATTTCTTGGTGGCGAGTGAAGAACCAGCAATAGTCGCACTATCAGTTTCCAGCGAGATGGATAGCTCGGTATTTTTGTTCGTTATCTTGCGTTTTTTCGAAGCCGCGAAAGATACAGCTTTAGATACAGGACTCCCGCTAAAGCATCTTGGGCGACCATTCGAGATAGTATCTTCTGCATCGTTCAAATCTGCGTTAAATAATTTAGCGAGCATTATTGGGAGCGACATACCCATGCCATGAGTCGAATACGATGAATAATAATCTGTTTCATCTTCACCGAGCGCCAGTAAATCGCCCTCCGGCGCAGAGAAACGAATAGTATCTATAGTCGACCGAACGTCTATCGCATCTTTCACGAAAGATATCCCCATCATTTTTGCTCCTATCACGAAATTATTGATCGACACGCTGAACAATTCAGATTCTTTGATTGGTATTTCAGCAAAAGACGAAAAAGAAGTAGACGAAGACGGTGCTAAGCTATCCGAGAAAGCATCGTCGTGGTCATTGCGCTCGTTCGAAGAAGCGTCGAGAATTTTCATCGAAATTTCTTCAAAAGCGATGCACGTAGCAAACATTGGAATCTTACTCTTCTTCTCAACACTTTGCATCTCGCGCTTCTGGATCTCTGCATATTCTTGTCTCTCTTTAATATCAAAAGTGTCTCCAACTTCATCCCAGTCGATTTGCGACTCATCGTCTGAAATAGCAGCATCGCGATTATCGAACTCGCTCGGAGCGTTTCTCGGCGGACGACTCGGTGTTGCGAAGAGATGTTTGACCGGCGTCGCAGCGTTCTTCTTTCGAATTTGCCTGATTTGTCTCTTCAGATTCTCTTCGTCTTCTTCTGCGCGAATTCGAGCTTCTTCGATTTCGCGCTTTTTGATCGCATCCAATTCATCTCTCTCCTGCTGGTTCTTCCCGATGTTCGTAATGAACCGTTTCGCGGCGCCGAGAGGTTTAAACCCTACATTCTTGATAACTTTTACTCCCACAAGTAAACCTTTACCCGCGACGCCAGCAACACCCTTCACAATCTTCATAGGTATTGGCCCGCCGCCGCGTCGGGCAGCTTCGCGGCGAAACGCGCGTTCGCAGCCTCCATTTTTCCTCCACTCTACGTGTGCGAGCTGTCTAAAAAAAGCAATCATGCGAGCGTTTGGAATCTCACTTTCAAGCTCATCGAGTTTACGTATCTTTCCAAAAGGTTTCTTCATCGGCCAGTTGACGTTTTGCTTCGAAGACGGCGGTGGCGGCGCAGACTTTTGGAGAATCTCGTCTATGTAAACTTTAACATATGCTTTCCTTTGTTCGTGCAGAGTTTTAAGAGCTTTCGAGTCGAGGCTAAAGCCCAATCCGAGTCGTTCTCTCCGTTCTCGAGTTTCCTCTTTGACCGCTTCGCACGCATATTGCCACCAAGATTGAGCGTTTTTATTCGTTCTCTTCGTTTTTGTTCCCGCGGGTGATTTCTCTTCTACTTTTTCTGATCCATCGAAGACTGGAACGCCCGGTCGTAAGTGTTCAAACCGTCTATCGTGCACGCTTTTTTTCAATATTTGCGTCGCCCAATATGCCAAACTTGCGGCACCAGCAGAAACATTCGCGCTGGTTTTTGGAATATTCAGAGTTAACCCGTGCAATGCAGAAGCCGTCCCGGATTCGATGGCTTCCATACCAGCTCGTTCGTACCTTGCAGTTACTACGAATGGCTCGATGATACGATTTCGATTCTTTGACTTTGCGCACGCTTCCATAATCTTGCAAAATCGGATCGGGTCTTCGTGCGGTTTCAAATCTCGGTTCTTGACTTTCTCGAGAAGATGCACAGAGTTCAAATCGCAATACACCACGGCGTTGTTAATTTCGAGTTTTTTACGCAGCGTTTCCTTAAACGCATCGACGATAAATGCTCTCGAATCACCGAGAACATTAGTCGTTTCTAAAGCGATGCTTTCAAGCGAAGCTCCGACGGCAAATTTCGGCATATTCTCGTCTCCTTCTCCTTCGAAGCGAAAGTGTATATTTTTCACAGTGACTACGGCGTTTGCGAGAACAACGTCCAAGAGCGCTCCGAAACCGACCGGTTTCTTCTTCTTACTCTTGCTTTTTTTCCGAGTACTACCTCGATTACCTTCCTTTCTCTTCCTAGTAGATGACATCACATCGGTATCATTTTCTGGAGTTTGCAACGGAGGTTGATATTCTGGCGTCGCGAACATTTCCTCGCGTCGTCTGGTATCCGGCGAAGAGAACAGTCGTCGTTTCGAAGCGTTCGCGGATTCTTCTTCTCCTTCCACGTCGTCCTCGCTCTCATCAAAAGATGAAACAGACGAGACGTCGTCGTTGTCATCGTCGTCATCATCGTCCTCTTCCTCTTCTTCCTCTTCTTTCTCTTCTTTCGTGATATCGCCCCAAAACTTTTGTCTCAACTCCTCCGCGCCCGGCGTCGGATCTCCTCTCAACCAACTCCGTTCCAAACTCTCCGCAATTCTCCGTTTCTTCGCGTTCACCTGCTTCCTCTTCTTCTCTTTCTTCTCCTCTAACGCTCGTTTCATCTTATTTCGTTCGTTTTCGGACATTTCCTTTTGTCCGCTCTCGTCGTCCTCGGAGTCATCACCATCACCTTCTCCTCGAAATTCGCACAACACGTGCAACCGATCAAATATAACCTCCACTGGTTTCCTCCCTAACTCTCTCCACGGAATCTTAATCTTCAACTCCCCGACGTATCCCGCTTTCACTTTCACGTTCGAGTTAATCGACGATATCCCTTTCAAAGCGGTTGATTTCACTCGCACGTTTCTCAGCGTGACTTCTCCATTCAGTAAAGACAGTTTCAAATTCGACTTGTCTAAACCGTGCAAGCGGTCGCCGAGCGCGCGGTTCAACGCTTTCGCGATTTGGCCTTCTAACACCATACTCACGCGTTGTCGTTTTGCCTCGTGGTACTACTAAATACTATCTACCGGTATGTGTATAAATATATAGATGATGCGTGTATAAATATGAATGTATATCGAGAGAAACGAGTTCGCGAGGAATATTTATGTGTATGTTTTATGTTTTACGTCGAAGGTCGACAAGCAAACAGACAGAGCTTTTTCCATCGAATTCCTTCCTTTTGTCTACTTTCTCTTCTTTGCAGCGTTCGTTCAAAACCAGTCACATTTTGGCTCTTCTTTTTGGGCATTTTTCATCGATTCGGTTTGAAATTTTCTCGTGTGTTGCTCACTTATATAAATATCTCTCGAGCGCTGTAAAGACGGTGCTGTAAAGACGAGTCGTGCGAATAACACGCCAAAAGTTCTTTGATTTCTCCGAGCGTTCGAAAACCATCGACGAGAAACTTTTGTCGTTCAAGAATCGATACGTTACGAGAGTTAGTATTCGGTGGGGAGTTCATACCGCCACACGTAATACTACTCCAGAGGTAAAGCTTGAACGCTTTTTGTCGTCTCTCGGGAAGAACGAAAGAAAATGTTACCACCACCGAATCCGATAGGCGGTGTTGGGTGTAACAACCAATTTCCATTTCACCACCACAACCGGCGGAACAACAACAGTTTCAGAGGGAGGAACAGGAACTTTAACGGCAAGCGCGGAGGAGGGAAGAGCAACAACGAGACTCGGAGAGAAGTCATCAAATCGGATTCGAATTCCTCGAGGCAACCGAACAACGGCAATAAACCGACGAATTCGAATTCAAACGCAAACTCTTCTTCTTCCGTTTCGTCGTCGTCTTCTGGAAAGGAAATCGCTTCTGGTAGTGGCGCTGGGGGCGGGTGGAAAGAAAAACTTTCCGGTTGGTCCACCGCGGCGTCCTCCTGGTCCGCGAAAACCTTGGAAGGGAGTTCAAATTCGCTCTCCAAAGCGTTAACGGACTTTAACAAGCAGTTTAAACCGCAGATGGAAGTGGCGGTGGATTTTGTCGGCCCGACTTGGGACCGCGCGGTGGAAATCGCGAAACCAGTGACTGGACCGTTGAGGGAAGCGTGGTTAGGTTTGAGTCCGCAGACGCGAGCGTTCGTGAAACCGGCGGCGACCGGGACGGCGGTGGCGCATATCGTTCTCGGCTTCCCGAGTCGAAGGTACGCGAGGAAGTTGGAGAAGAAAATCACGGAGATGGAAAAGGAGCGAGTGCAGTTGATGGTCGATGATTTTTCGTTGGAGAAAGAGGTGTTGACGCTGAGCGCGGAGAATAGGCGATTGGAGAAGAGAGTTTTGAGAAGCGAGATGGCGTTGCACGCGATTCGAAGACGGGTGGCGGAATTTTCGTTGCCGAATAAGGCGAAGGACGCGTATGGGATTGATGCGAATCCGAACGATACGAACGGAGATGGGGTGAATGACTACGGGTTAGCTGCGAAGAATTTAGCGTCCAGTCAAGAGATGGCGTGGAGAAAGACGCAGGCGTTGAAAGATGCCGGGGTATTGCAAGAAAGAGGAGGCAACGAACAACACAACGTGTACGAGAATGGAATTCAAAAAGCATCGAGTAGTTCGTCGTCGAGTGGAGAGGGAGGAAATTGGTCAGTAGAGCAAAATATGTGGGCGTTAGGGGCAACTGTAGCGGCTGAGGAAGCATCGTCGTCGAACGATGGATCGGCTGGCACGTTCCTTCCCCCAAGATATTAAAAATTATAATACGAACACACACACACACACACAAACACACATTGTAACATTTGGAATATACCTCATAATTACATATATTTAAACTGGTTTTGTCTACTGTACTTTCTATCTACGTTTCGCTAGATATTATTACTTGGTTTATTGCTTTTGTCGCTCTTGTTCTTGGAGAAAAGCATCAATCTTTTCTAGCAAGGCATTGGCCGCGTCGTCGTTTGGAGAAATCAGTCCTCCGTCGATTCCTTTCTGTACGCGTTTCACGTGTTTCTGAATGACGTTGTCTTTGTTATTGATGCATCCCAAAGCTTCGGCCGCTACAGCGACGTTTAATATTTCAAACGAAATCTCCGGCTTCAAGCCGTCGTTTTGCGACTTCTTCTGCGACGCTCGAAGCATAAACTCCACAGTTCTCGCGTTTGATTCGTCAACGAATTCTTTTCCATACACCCAATCAAAAGCGTCTAAGGTTTTACCGACCGCTCCGACATCGTTTGCAACTACTGCATCATCGTTAATACCCCCAACATAATCACTATCCTCGTCGTCACCGCCCCCTGTGGTACTACTTCTACTACTACTGCTGCTAATACTACTACTGCTGTTACTACTACTGTTACTTGCATTCCCCAAGCCTTTGGCGAGCTCGATCAAAAAAACAGCGCGTTCCAATCTCGTCTCGTACGTTCGCACCCTGAGTCCGTTCATTTCCTTCACCTGTTCGGAAACCTCTCGAAACTTACCGTACCCGATTTGAGGATCCCACTCCGCGCTCTCTCTCTTCATCTTTTTAATCTCTCTGGTTGAATCCACCGCGGATTGAAACTTCGCGTCCGCCTCTTCGATTCTTTCGTTCGCCTCTCTCAAACTTTCCGCCGCTCCAATCGGCGGTTCTGGACGCCGTTCCATTTCCTCCTTCTCTTTCCTCTCTCTCTCTTCTCTTTTCAGTTGCATCGCTCGCGTTTCCTCTCTCAGCTGTACTTTCCTTTGCTGCTTCGACGACGCTTTCCGTTTGGCCACTATCTCTCGCGTTTTGGAGAAGAAGAGACTGTTGTTCTTTGACCATCCATCGTTGGGTTTTCCAATCAAAGACTGTGATGCCACGAAGGCACACTTCCTGGACGACAACACCATCGACGACGTCGAAGAACTTAAAGACGACCCCGACAAAATCATTCACCTCTCTCCGCTCAATCACTTCGTCACGCCTTTCGCGACGTACGCTTTCAGCGTAAACGCATTCAATCCTTCCGGAATCACGTACGTCGGTTTCTTCCAATCGAGCAAAACGAATCTCCCTTTGCCTCCTCCGCCGACTTTCTTCTCGTGCCACCCGGGGGAGACGCTTCGTTTCCCTTTGTAATAGCCAGATTTCTTGCTCAGTTTCGTCGTGAGAGCTGTGAAGGATTCTCGGACCGCTCGTCTGCCCATGAGTGCCGCGACCGACGCGTGCATGTTGTTTGCTCGTGTGAATGCAGACCCTTTTTTTTCTGGGGGCGTTTCCCCACATAAAAGATATGTTCGCTCCTGTGTCGTTGTCTTCCTCTTCCGGG
>Ga0181600_10001996_pt1 | contig 15872 bp, 9 predicted proteins | sample 041ome_2_FD_132982 | JGI IMG/M metagenome (GOLD analysis project Ga0181600, IMG submission 132982) | Coastal salt marsh microbial communities from the Groves Creek Marsh, Skidaway Island, Georgia - 041406US metaG (megahit assembly) | ecosystem: Environmental > Aquatic > Marine > Intertidal zone... | reverse complement strand
GGCACGATGCGCGCGCGCGGACGCCGTGCGCGCGTCGGCACGCGCGCAGTTGCAGCCGCGGCACCGACGCTGTTTTGCATCGACAGAGACGGCGTGATTAACGTGGACGTCGGCGCACCGGGCGTGATTGACGTGCGTGATTTCGTGTTGCTGCCGCGCGCGGCGATGGCGGTGAAGATGCTGAACGACGCCGGCGTGCGGTGCTGCGTGGTGACGAATCAGACGTGCGTGGGCAAGGCGCTCGCGACAGAGTCGTACGTGCGCGACGTGATACACGGGGAGATGCGTGACGCGCTCGCGCGCGAAGGGCGCGGCGCAAGGGTTGATGGGGTGATATATGCCACTCGGACGAGAGAACAGGCGCCGGCGTGTACGCGACGCAAGCCGGCACCCGGGATGGTTTTGGAGGCGCTGGAGACGTTCGACGAGACGGACGCCGCGCGAGTGGTCTTCGTAGGGGATACCGTGACGGACATGCAAGCTGCGGCGCGCGCAGGAGGCTTGCGACGAGCTTTGGTGTGTACGGGCTACGGGGAAGTCATGGGTAAGGCGTTGCGAAAGGCGAATGTGAGTCTGCCGACGACTTTAACGTGCGCGGCCGACGTGCCGTTGGGGACGATGATGATACCAGACGAGTGTTTCCCAGTGGACGTTTTTGAAGATTTGTTTCACGCGGTGACGTGTATATTAAACGAGACGCCGTAGAGCGAATCGTTGTAGCATAGTGAGATCTAGAAGTACTGTAGAATTGTTTTTAGCACATTTGGCGCTCTCTTCTCATGACGATGTCGTTGAACATGGCTGCATACAGCAAAATGAGCTGTTGCAGCGCCGCATGAGCCGCGTGATTTGCTTCGCTATCTTTACTGCTCATCGTACTAAACAGTTCGTTTTGCGTTCGCGTGATTTCGCCCAGACGCTTGAGATGTACAGCACCACATTCATCGGCGGCTTTTTCGGCACGCGCCGCTCGTTTTTTCAGTTGATTTTTTAGCAACATCACTCCGGGCAATACGTTCGCGAGCAATTCTATTTTCGGCCAATACATCAAGAACGGGCTGTCAGCTTCGACAAGCGCGACTTCACTCGGTGAATCTCTCGTCGTCGTCATCGTCGTCGGCGGCTTGTCCGTATTGGTGACGTTCATCAAATGCGTGTCTCTTTCCAACGTTTCCAACGCGAGTCGGCTCTCGGCACAGTTGTCCATAGTTCGCTGAATTATAGCTCTATCTCGTAAGAATGAACTTGCAATATCCAAGACGACCTCAGCACTTTTATTTGCCACTTTTGACCGTTTTAATGACACTTCTAAGATGTCCTGATCGACGCTCGTAAAGTCCCTCTTGTTTCCTTTACTGCGTCGCATAGATTCCAAGTGTAAAATCTGTAGCTTCAAACGCGTCATCTCGCCTTCGATCTTGTCCCCTAGTGCAAGCGCGTCATCCACTGGTGACGATGACGCAGAATTTGGTACCGTGGATACTCGTCCAAGTCGTGACGTCGGCGCTGGAGTTTTGAATATAGAATCTGGAGGCAGCCGCTGCCCGCATTGCACGCTAGACGATGTCAACCTCCGGCAATCTCGCTCGCGCTCAGCATCCGTGGGCGTGTCCGTGTCGTCTGTCGTCGTAATTGAGTTCGGACGCCTGCGATTTGTCGATCCATGAAGGGGTAGCGGGTCCGAGAACGGTCGAGGCGCGCTCGCCAACGCCGTTAACCGCGCGCGCTTCGCCGACAAACACCGCTCTCGCGATCCCGCGCGCCCACTCGCGATCATCATGTCCACCGCGCGCAGTGGATCGACAAAGTGTACGGCACGGAGCCCTACGCGCGCGCGTAGCGCGTCACCGGATACGCACAAGCCTCCGCATCGCGCGCAGCACCGCGCCGGACGCTCCCCGCGCCTCCCGCCCCTCGTCTCCACGAGCGCCTGACACACGTCGCACGGCGCAACGCTCGCACCGCACGACGCACACGTCAGCGTCACGAGAGTTTGACACGCCTTTGCGACCTCGACGAGCGCTGTGTGCGCGAGAAAAATGACGGGTACGGTGAGTGCCTGGTTAATTGTGAGCACCGATGACGACGCGCATGGCGCGCGATCTCGCGTGTACGACGGCCGCGCGAGCGAGGAAAAAACGACATCGGGCGACGCGGGTCGAGATCGCACACGCGTACCTTCGCTCGTGGCGTGATCGCACGACGGCGACGCGGCGTGCATCGCGTGTGTGGGTATGAGGCGTGAGACGCGCGAAAGTTGAGCGTATTACTGCAACACAAATGATTTCAATAACAAAGTGCAACACAAAAAAGCAATCAACATACTGTAGTAGAACACAACCCGGTCAACGAGAGATGACACTTAAACTTTAACTAATGGGTGCTTACGCACCCTTGACACCAGTTAAACCCTTGGCGAGTTGCTGGACATTTTTCACGCCGGCGCGCGTGTATTGGTTGTTCTCCCACGCGGCGCCGCCCGCGCGACAGCCGCCTTCCCAGACGTGCACAAACTTGTCCATGCCGTGGTAATGCTTTTCGAAGATGCGTCTGTAGTACATTTCTTCTTTGCTGTGCGGGGGATTGATTGGGTAGATGGATTCAGCTTTGGCAAAATCTTCGTCAGAGACTTGTTCATCGCAAAACTTTTGGAGGTCTTCGACCCAGTTCAAGCCGACGCCTTCGCATTGCATAGCCTTTGTACGCCAGAGCACTGGATCGGGAATTTCGCCGTCGAATAACGCACGAAGGGCGTGCTTTTCGGGTTTAGCTTCACCCTCAATGCGCTTGAACTCGGGATCAACCTCCATGACGGCGTCGATGACGCGCGGGTCCAAAAAAGGCACTCGCGCTTCTAAGCCATGCGCCATAGTCATACGGTCCGCTCGCTGGCAGTTGACGTTGTGCAAAGCACCAAAGATACGTCGAAGTTCGTTATGAATATGCTTGGACGACGGTGCGTCGCGGAAATAGAGGTATCCTGCGAAAAGTTCGTCAGAGCCTTCGCCCGTGAGAACAACCTTGACGTGTTGCGACGTGAGTTTGGCCAGAAAGTAGTTGGGGATAGCCGAGCGAATAAGCTCAGGTTCATACGTTTCCAAGTGATAGATCACGTTTTCAATGTTCGCGCACGCCTCTTCGGAGGTGAAAAGGTATTCGTGGTGCGTTGTGCCCAAATATTCGGACATCATGCGCGCCGCCGTGACGTCGGGCGAACCTTCTTGACCGACGGTGAACGACAAGTACTCTTGACCAGACTTTTGGAGCATGGGCTTCAACACCGTGCTGACGACGGCGGAATCCAAACCTCCAGACAATAAAAGGCCGATCGGGACGTCAGCCATGGTCTGGTCGATGATGGCTTCCTCAAGAATGGCGCGAACGTGAGACGTATCCTTGGTACCGACGGCGGCGTCATCGTCGCTATCCCAAGATGGATTGTACCACTTCACAAACCCATCCTTCGGGGTCCAGTAGTGTCCAGCGGGGAACTCTTCGATGCGTTCGCAATCTTGATCGCAAATCGCCTTCAATTCTGATGCGAACCATTTGACGCCGTTCTTGCCGTAGCCAATGTACAACGGTTTGATACCCGCGTGGTCGCGCGCGGCAATCATGTGGTCCCCGTCGTCGCCGACGACGACAAAACCAAAAATGCCATTCAGCTCCTTTACAAAATCAACACCAAGGTGTTTATAGAGCTGAAGCAACACTTCAGAGTCACTGCCAGTCTTCGCCGCGGTGAGCCCATACTTTGCTTGAAGCTTGCGAAAGTTGTAAATTTCACCATTCGCGCACACCGCGTACGTCTTCGCTCCATCCTCATACACAATCGGTTGCTTACCACCTTCCGGATCCATAATCGCCAATCTCTCGTGCGCCAATCCGTATCGCTTGGAGCCGAAATACCCCGAACCATCGGGACCGCGCGTCACCATGCGCGCGCTCAACTCGCGCATCAACGTTTCGCGTCCATCCTCCATGGCGCCGTTCGGGTCATACATCGCCAACACCGAGCACATTTGCGCACCATACGCGCGCCCATTCGCCTACACACACACACACAAACCGCACACACACATCTCGTCAGTTCTCATCATTCACACGGCGATCACACCACGAACGCGACGTCGATATCTATACCCGACTCGCTCGCGCGCTCGCGCGACGTCGACGCACCTCGCGTCCACCGACGCGCGCGCGCGCACCGACGCGCCCATGAATCAGCGCCCCGTTCGCCACGCACGCGCGCGCACCGCGCGAACTCAGCGCCTTCCCGCGCGCGTCGCTCGTCAACGCGCGACGCGGCGTCGACGACGACGACGACGACGGCACCTCGCCGCGCGCGAGGCGGCGCCGCGTGCCAATGGGCCCCGGCGTCGTGCGCCCGGACGCCACCGTCGTCGTCGCGAACATGGCGACGGGAAAACACGCGCGACGGCGACAAAGAGGAACTGCGGCGGCGGCGGCGAGCGCGAGTCGCGTCGTCGAACGCGAACGCCGCGTGTGACGCGAGCGACCTTTCGCGCGGTCGAACGACGCAACCGGCTAAACCCTTGGGGGTCGGCCGGACACTTTTTTCTGGCGTCCCCCCGTGCCTCCTGGTCGTGATTGGTGCACTCGAACGTCATTATCCGAATCGCGATGGCGCTCGCGCGGTCGACGGGCGCCGGGGCTGGGCGCGCGCGCGGATGGCGCGTGCGCGAACGTCGCGACGTCGCGTCGTCGTCGTCGTCGTCGTCGGCGGCGGCGTCGTCGGCGGCGGTGGCGGTGTGCGAGTCGACGCGCGACGCGAGCCGAGCGCTGAGCGCGCACCCATCGTGGCTGGAGCGCCGAGGAGATGGCGCAACGACGACGAATCCCGCGCTCAAAGGGAACTTTGCGCCGGTCGTCGGCGCGATCGAGGGGGAAGTGCGAGATTTGCGCATCGATGGCGCGCTGCCGGCGTGCGTGGATGGGGTGTTTATGCGGAACGGGCCGAACGCGGCGCGCGAGCCCGCGCTCGGGACGGAGAGGTATCACTGGTTCGACGGCGACGGTATGGTGCACGCGGTGCGTTTAGGCGGAGGACGAGCGTCGTATACGCGTAAGTATGTTGAGACACGCGCGTTTAAGCGCGAGGAGAAGGCGAACGAGGCGTTGTACACTGGGTTGAGGGATATCAATCCGATTTGGAGGTACTTGCTTCCGCGTTTGGTGGAAAAGATGACGGTGGACGTGATGCAGCCGGATTCTCCGTTTTGGGTGATTCAAAGCAAGAATACGGCGTCGAATGGGCTGACGTATCACGCAGGTCGATTGTTGGCCACGTACGAATCTGGGTCGGCATATGAGCTTGAGCTCGGGCCGACGCTCGCGACAAAGGGCGTGTGCGATTTCAATGGGACATTTTCAACGAAAGATTTCTGGCTCGACAATATGTCGGCGCACGGGAAAATTTGCCCGCGCACGGGCGAGCTCATTTACATCGGTTACAACCTCATCGCCATTGGCGACAAACAAAACGAAACGACGGTGACGGTGGGTATCATTGACGGTGAGACTGGAGGCAGGACGTATCGCCGAGAAGTCAAAGTCGAACGGCCGTCGATGCAACACGACATGGCTATCACGTCAACGAAGACTGTGCTGCTGGACGGTCCGTTGGTGTTTGACTTGCCTCGAGTCATAGATGGTGGACTGCCATTTTCGTTCGAAAAGGAGCTCACGATGCGCGTTGGTTTCATGCCTCGTCGCGCACGCGATAACGAAGGCCCGTATTGGATCGACACGAAAGAGACGTGCTTCGCATATCACGTCGTCAACGCGTACGATGAAGGTTCTCGCATCGTGCTCGATGTGTGCAAATCAGACGAAACGAACGCGCTGGGCATGTGCCAGCAAAATGATTCGCCGCGGTCGTCGCCGACGAGCAATCCGGTGAACGCAGGGCGCGACGTTGCCGCGCTTTGGCGATGGGAAATTGACACAGAAACGAAAACTCTGGTCTCGAGTAGGCGTATGTGCGACCAGACGTCGGATTTTCCATGCATCAATCGTGCTTACATTGGTCTGAAGTATCGCTACGCGTACTCCGTGGCGTACAAAGAAGGCACCGAGCCCAAAGAGCGCATGGACATCCCGGCGTTCGATGCCGTGCTCAAGCACGACTTTGAAACGGGTGAAGTCGTACGTTATGATTTAGGCGATGGGAAGACATGCGGCGATATTATTTTCGTGTCGAGCGACAGTCCAGAGAGCGAAGATGATGGGTACCTTCTCGTCCTCACGCACGTCTTGAACGAAGACGAGCCGCGAACCGAGTTGCTATTATTGCACGCTCGCACGTTCGCAAAGCAGTGCGTAGTACACATACCTGTGCGCGTGCCGTATGGCTTTCATTGCGAGTACGTTCCCGGTCCGTTGCGAAACTGGCCGCTGTGAGCCGCCCATAGAACTTATTTATTAGATGGATTGTATAACACTCAACGCTGCTTTGTTTACTCGGTTTGATCCGCGAAGAATCCACCGCCACTGTCACCTTCGACCGTAGGCGCGGGGCTCGCGGCCGGTACGCTCGGTGCCTCAACACCAATAAGCCTAAGAATGTTCATCGCGCGACGTTGCGCCTCGATGCGCTCCTCGGCGAGCGTTTCCAACTTTGCGAGCTGGTCATCCCAACCCGCCTCTTTAGCCTTGGCCACTTCCAATTCGAACGACATTTCCTGCACTTGCAAGTTTTTAATAAAATCACGCAACACTTCGGCGACGTCGTACGTATTAATACCGTCGTTGTACGCCTCTTCGAGTTTATCCACCAACTTGCGTTCTTCATCCACCGCAAACTCCATGAGCGCATCCATAACCCTCTGCGCCGGCGACGCATTCAACGTCAACACCGCTTGCGTCAACACCTGAATAATATTCTGCAAAATCATCAACGTCTGCTCGTTTTCTCCTCGCTTCTTACTCTCGCTATACACCAAGTACGCCGCGCCCAACACGCCCGTCGTCAACCTCCCATCATTCGCCGCCGCCTTGACGTTCCCCACGATCGCCTCCCATGACCCACCTTGAAGCAACGAATTAAACACCTGCACGTCCTCATCGCTCGGCTCCGTGGACACGCCATAGAGCGCATCACCACCCGCCGCCGGCGCCTCCATCGCGCGTCGTCCCGAACCGCGCGCGCTCGTAAACCTCACCCACGTCGCGTGCTCGCGACGCGTACGCCCCCTACGCGCGACGCCTCGCGACTCCGTCGACACGTGCGTGCGCAATACCCCGTGCGCGACCGTCACGAGCGCGCTCGCGCACATCAACGCCCCGAGCGCGCGCGCGTGTGCCGCCGCCGACGACGCGCGCGTGCGCTTTTTTGTTAGCGTCGCACGTGTTCCCGGTGTCCTCGAGACACGTCCGCGACGTCTTCGACGCCATTCAGCGCCGACGCACGCCACGCGACGCCGCACCCGGCGACGCCAACGCGTGGACAGATATTCGCTGCATATTTCTCGCGCGCGTGCCGTTGAAGTCGCGCGTCGCATCGTCGCGCATTCCGCGTCGCGCGATCTCGCGCGCGAGAGAGGCAGGCGCATTGCGCGCGCCATCTTTCCGCGATGCGCGGACGGAAACGCGCGGCGGAGGAGGGTGAACGCGCGCGCGAAGGCGGTGTGAACGCGCGCGAGGGGACGAGCTCGGCGAGAGTCGCGCGCGCGCGCGATGACGGCGATGGGCGCGGAGTGGAGGACGCGGTGGAGGAGGATGTGGTCAAGGTGCGGCGGTCGCGGGGCGCGTGCGCGGGGCGTTCTCGAATGTTTGTTCGCGTGTGTGCGCGTGCGTGCGCGCGATGACTGACGGTGAGGCGTGCGCGGTGGTGCATGTGTGTGTTTTCTCGCAGCGGTTGCGCACGATGGCGCCTGATATGCGCGATTCGGTGCTGAGCAAGTTGTTTTCAATTTACGGCGCGGGCGCGTCGGGTTCGGGGACGCCCGAGCGGGGCGGGACGGCGGGGGAGGAGGGTACGCCGCCGAGTCGCGTGCTTGAGGTTGCCGTGCCCGAGGTAAAGGAAGAATCGAAGAGGTGGGATTGGAAGACGCAGGCTACGGAGTGGCAGCTCAAGTCGTTGACGTCGGCTTTGGGGATGTCGAGTTCAGGGACGCGCGAGGAGCTCGTGGCGACTGTGCAAAAACAGTTAGCCGAGCTCGCGGAACCCGCGGAGCAGTTGAGCGTTTCTTTGGAGAAAATGGCGAAGATTTTATCACACAACGAACGACATAGTTATCTGAAGCTCGCGAAAGGTGATTCCGTGAAGCGTACGGTTGAGGCGTTGTCTCGGTTGCGAGAGCGCGCCAAGTTGCAGGCGACGAGCGTGCTCGAAGTAGATCCTTTTGAGGCGATGCGCAACCGCGAGCAAGGACCTTGTGTTCTAGATTTGGCTTATTTGTACATGGATTTTGTTGCAGATGCATTCGATTCTATGTTTCCTTTGCTTCGCGCAGAAGCGACAGGATGCTTAACTCCAGGGAGCAACGTGACTCAGCAACTCAACCGTTGCATGTTTCTCATTTTTAAGGTGATTGGCACTTCGACAAATGAGGGTAATTTGTATGATCCACGCCGTGCGGGGCGATTTTTGATAGAACTAGGCAATTTACGAAGCGCTTGGCGAATGCATTGCGGGAAGATTGAAAAATTGAATGCGCATTTCTATGAGTTGGTCGACGCGTTGGACGACGGCGCCGAAGTGAACAAGATCGGCGACGCGGCGGGGACATCAATGGATGGAGAAGACGCACCGACGAGTGAATTTCAGGATGTTATTCAACTCACGCCGTATGCGTTGACCGAACTCCACGAAAGCTATCACGGCCCTCCGTCGTGCGCACCACACAAGGATCGCGACGAGACATTCAGTGGCACCCCAAAGTCTTGGGCGACGGTGTGGCAAGCTGGATCAAGTTCACCTGAAGTTGATACGAACGCCGATGCGAGTGCCATTGTGAGTGTTGAAATATCTCGACAACGCACACATGAACGCATGTTCTCAACGGGCTCACCACCACCGGAGAATATCGACGACGCGGTTCCACGAGGAGGAAGCAATGACAGTTTGGACCAGCACCGTGAATATGCTCACGGAGGAGATTTGAATGCAGAAGGTCGCCGTCAACATGCTCTCATCAGTAATTCACGACATTTCGCGCAGCGTGCGTTTCGTTTCGAAGTGAACCCGCAGACTAACGTAGAACACATGGCATCGCGAGGAACGCAACACGTCGATCTCAACGAGCTTCACAACATTACGCAAGGTGGAAATTTAGACGATTACGACGATCGTTCATTCATCGATTGGGTGACGCAAGGTAATAATGCTGATAGTAGTGCGATGGTCAATCGGTTAGCTGGAATGGATGCTGCCTTAGTTGGTGATGCGTCGGAGGCGCGTTTACACGCGTCGCGTTTGGCGAACAGTACTCGAGTTCAAGCTCGGTTAGCGTTCACTGAACGTGGTCATACGGTCCGTGTATCATCCACACCAGCGGTGAGTTCAAGTCGAATGCGGGATGCGACGAGTATCACGCGTCTCGTTACGAATCTTTCGACGCGTCTGAGATCGGTTTCGACGCCTTTGCTCGACACCGGACGCAGCAAGACGACTTCGCCAAATACCATCAAGCTGTTTGAACACATCTCACGCTGGGAGCTGTTAGGGTACAGCCATTCGTCAGAACTTGAAATGATTGGTGTGGGTCGTCCTACGCTGCTCGCTGAGCGTTTAGGTGCACTCTCTTCAAAGGATGGACGATGGTGCGCAGTGCTCGGTCGCGCGCTCACTGTGCATTGCATGCCGATGCAAATTTGTATCATGAACGGTTTGGTCAGCGAGTCGCATGGCGAATTCAAAGGTTCAGCGGCAGCGTCTATGTTTTGTACCGCGGTTACTGTCGTTATTCGTATGATTCTCAAGTCTTATCACGAGAATGGAGGACCCCCGAAACTGCGTGAGTCCAACTGGTGGAAAACGCTCGCGCATCTCTCTGATATTCTCATTACTTGGAGCTGCGGTGGTACTAATATTTCCAGCACGTTTCCGAACACCGATGAAGCTGAAAAACCTGAAATGAGCAACGTCGCGGCTAAGGCCATTTTGATTGGTTTAAAGATGCCCGGTGGCGACGCTCAGTATTCGTACGGAAAATTGTTTGCGATTGTCGCGCCAAAACTCTTGCACGACGTCGCCGCGGCGGATGTTCCGAGCGCCGTTGTGGACGCTATCAGCGGAGTGTGCTATCTTTTTGGTAGAATCATGTGTCACGAAGCAAAAACGCAACCATTGTGGACTGGAGCCGTGGATCTTTGCTCGACAACCATTCCCGCTCAGTTGCGCGCCAGTCTCGATGAAGCGTGTGAATGGGCGAGACACGTCCGCGACACTTCCAAACATGCCGAGAGCGCGTGCACAGCGTACGTTGTTGAGAGCAGCTTATTGATGACTGATGAACCCGATGCGCCGGCGGTGATGTTTCGAGGTCGCGCGAACGTCCGTCGCGGCGTTCGTCTCGGTCTCATTCTTGGCTTGGCGGCGGCGATTTCGCGAGTGTCTGGAAAGCGTATCAAAGCTGTGTCAGACCTTGTTATTCCTCCTGATGAAGACGAAGAGTTACAAGAGAACGAAGAAGATGTTAAGGACAAGTCTGGTATCTTAAAGCGCAGCAGCGGTCGTACGAATTCAAAGCGCGCGTTACATGACGTGATTGATCTCAATCCAGTCATCGGCGCTCTCGACGACTGCGTGAATGCTCTCGCGTGCATTGGTGTTCCACTCGCGATGTTAGGTTGGGCTCTTGATGGCGGGAATAAAGGCATTCGTGGTGGCTTACAATTACTTGGCAATTCTCGATGGTTGCATGAAACTGCTGGCGAATTTCCTGTACACAGTCCGGCTCAGCAAATCGTGGATATGACACAATTGTTTTTGCACACTTTTGCTGAGCTTCGTCCGAGCGGCGCATCTTCAAAGAGCGCAGTGAACGCGTTATTAAGTCAGCGCAAGTGGTTTAAGACATTCTCATTGTTACACGCAGTGTCACCGAACATGTTCTATTTCGGAAGCTCACTGGACTTGATCGGTGCGTCCACGGATGCATTTCCACATTCGTTCAAGATTGCTCGGTTGCGAAAGGATTTGAGACGTCACGCCGCTGAGTTCCAAAACACAACCTCTTTGTCTGTGGCTATCACTCGAGATTCTCCTTGCGGCAATGTGTGGCTTGCAGTCGAGTCCACGTGTCGACGTGCGCTCATCGGGCGATCGTTAACGTTAACATTTGAAGGCGAAGATGGTTTAGGCGACGGCGTCAATCGTGAGGCAATGCAAGTTTTGATCGATTCTCTCGCTCGAGGTCCCGCTGGTAAGCCCGAGGAAGCAGTGTTGTGCAGTTTGCCCGCAAGTGATGCATCGATGAAGTCATGTGTGTTCACGTTCCGCCCTGAAGTCCCTCTCGCGGCTGCGAGATTCTTTGGTCGTGTCATCGGATTGATCGTCGCGAGCGGCGTTAACATCAACCTTCCGCTCGCTCCGTGGATTTGGAGCGCTCTTCTCGGTCGTAAAGGGTCTGTATCTCAGCTCGCCGCTGCCGATGAAAGTTTTGCACGAACATTGATGACGTTATGCACGCACCCTATTACACATGATTCGAACAAATGGATCGAAGCTACAGGAGGATTGACGTTCGTTCGAACAATTGTCGTCGGAAACGAAGTAGTAAACATCGATCTCGTTCCAAATGGTAGCACAATTCGAGTGACTGAAGCGAATCGCAAACAATTTGTCAGAGCGTACGCTCGAAATTCAATGCACGTGGTTGATGGCAAAAGCTGCGAAGCTGCGATGTATGCAGCCCGTGAAGGTTTATGCGACATTATCCCTCCGGAAATACTCGCGTCTCTTTCACCAGTCGACCTTGAACGCGTAGTGTGCGGGCTTCCCAAAATTGCCGTCGCAGCTTGGAAAAGTGCGACGGTTTACGAACCCAAAATTACATCTGCCGAGGAACAACGACGCGTCGACTGGTTTTGGGAGGCGATTGAAAGTTTCACCCCCTCTGATCAAGCGCTCGTGTTACACTTTTGGGCCGCGTATACTCATTTGCCTCACAGCGGATTTGAAGGTCTCAATTTTAAGGTTCGGTTCGATGAAAAGCTCTCTACTGATCATCTCCCGATGGCACAAACATGTTTTTTAACGCTCCGTATTCCAAAGTACACAAGCGCAGAGCAGTGTGCGACGCGCTTGCTCCACGCCGTTCGTGCTGGATGCACCGGTTTCGGCTTTGCGTAAGCGAAACCCGCAAACCAAATTTTATGAAAACAATTTTTAGCACGCAAATGTACTCATGTACTAGTAGAAATTCTTGTTATGTTTACACTGTTCTTTTTTTATAATGAACCCGAACGCTCGACTCGCGTCGATGAGAACTTCAGACATAATCGCGAGTGTCTCGCCGACAGCTGACGCATAGTTTTCAAATCCTGAGTCACAGGCAACGACTTCACTCGCCACCGCCTGACTCGTGTGGCGGCGGAAGTCACACCGACGATAAAAACGATGGCGGCGGTACCATCGACATCAGCGCCGATGTCTATCGCGCAGCAGTTCGAGCGTTACATCCTCGAAACACACGCGGCGGACTTGCACGCGATGCTACACGCGCCCGATCCCCGCGCGCCGTACTCGATCGACATTGACACCTTAAAGCTGTTCGTCCGCATACCGGTGATTGCAAACGCACTGTTACACCGTCCGCTATCCTTATTACCGGCGATGGATGACGCCGTGCGGTCGGCGCAGGGAGTGATTGTTCAACAGTTGCGCGAACGCGGCGACACTGAAGCGAACGAGCAACTTAAACGTATGAGCGTCAAAGAGATTGTACGGGCGCGATGTGATGCGTATAGATTTTGTGAGACATATCCGGAATTGACGCCGTCGATTGGTGAGATTCGAACGAGGCATGTAAATAGGATGTGGTGCGTTTCGGGGGTTGCAGTCCGCGTCGGCGCGCCAAAATCGTTGGAAGCTGAACACGTGTTCGAATGTGTCAAGTGTGGGCATCAGTTCTTGATTCCTGTCAACGTAGAAGAAGGAAGTGGTGGTGAACCACCACCGGGATGTCCGCGAACGAAGCCTTGTAAAGGCAAATCATTTCGCGCTGTGCCGTCGGCGAAACGTTTGGTACGCGACTATCAGGAGATTCGTATTCAGGAGCCAGTCGGTGGGAACACAGGCGGGAGCGCGCGAGCAGCCCCGCGAGCGTTGCTCGTAGTTTTAGAAGATGACTTAGTGGATAAAGTTCAAGCGGGAGATGATGTAAAAGTGGCTATTGTGGTTCGTCGACGGTGGCACAAGTGCTCGAAGGAGCAACGATGCGAAGTCGAACTGGTTGGACACTGCGTGAGTTTGCACGTGGCACAGAAGCAGAAAAAAGTCGCTCGAGTGATTGAAACTGAAGAAACGGCTGCGTTTGCAAAGTTCTGGGGTAATCACGCGACGAATGCGTTTCATGCACGTGATATGATTTTACGCGCAATGTGCCCACAGTTATTCGGCATGGCTGTGCCAAAACTAGCGCTGATGCTCGCGCTGATTGGTGGCGTCCCAAGGCGAGATTCGAGCGGAGGACGCGTTCGAGGAGAATCTCATATACTTCTAGTCGGAGATCCAGGCATGGGCAAGTCACAACTACTAAAGTACGCAGCTGCCGTCGCGCCGCGGGCCATATTAACCACAGGGATGGGATCGAGCGCCGCAGGTCTCACTGTGGCTGCCACAAAAGAGTCCGGCGAGTGGACGCTCGAAGCGGGCGCGCTCGTGTTAGCCGATGGCGGTGTTTGTTGCATCGATGAGTTTGATTCGATTCGTGAAGCTGAGAGGGCGACCATTCATGAGGCTATGGAGCAGCAAACGCTTAGCGTAGCGAAAGCCGGTATGGTGACAACGCTTCGCACTCGAACGACAGTCATAGGTGCCACAAACCCAAAAGGCGGTCAGTTTGACGTTGGTTCGAGCTTGGCTGTGAATACTGGATTAGCTCCTCCTTTGCTCAGTCGCTTTGACTGCTTGATTGTGCTTCGCGACGATCGTCGTCCATCGTGGGACCGGGCCGTGAGCGCGCACATTCTGGAAACGCACGCTCGACTGGGAGTCGTTACTGCCGATCATCCGCCTGGATCTTCGCAAGACACTGATATGGGGCGATCGTCGTTGTCGTCGACGGATGGGACGCACCAACACCCTGGTAGTTCGCAGCTTTCTGATGGAGCGAGATGGGGACGCGCGCTCGAGAAATGGGGCGCCAAGCCGCAAGACGTGAGTCATCGAGAGACGATTGCAGACGAACCCGATGTTTCTGCGAAAACTGCCAATAAAGAACGTAAGTTGCAAGAAATGGCCGAATCGATGTGGCCGTTCGAACGATTAAGACAGTACATCGCGCACGTAAAGAGCACGATTCATCCGCAGCTCACGGAGGATGCCGAGCGTCTTCTCACGGCGTACTACCAAGCTCAAAGACGTTTTGAAGGTCGTAGTGTCGCGCGAACAACAATACGTATGCTCGAATCGCTCATTCGTCTCACTCAAGCGCACGCGCGCTTGATGTATCGAAGTACGGCGACGCGTTTGGATGCTACGGTGGCGGTGTGCCTGGTTGAAGCGTCGATGCTGTCTCTCGCGCCGTTCATCACTCTCCCGGCGACGAACGCAGGATTTGAGGAAGATCCTGACGCACAGATTCGTGATATCGAAGTACGGCTAATGCGACGCCTGGATGAGGAGTTAGGTCCGGAGTGGCAGCACCATCCGAGCGAACGTGAGGAGATGCAACGAAAGCGCGCGCGCGCTGACGACGACAAAAACGACAACGAAGAAAACGATTTTCGTCGTGGCAACGCGTGAAACAAACATAAACGCATGTAAATCATTAACCAATCATTTACTCACAACAAACAACATATGCGGGTAAAACACGTAGCATCATTTCGCCTTTTTCGGGTTTCCGGCGGCGCGCTTTTGCGCCTTTTTCCCTTGTCCGGGCGCGACGGGCTCTGGAAGCTCCTCACCGTGAGGGACAATGTTAAATCCCTCGGTGAAGGCCGCGAAGGGCGACTTCACGGGTTCAGGCTCCCACGGTCGCTTCAAGTTTGCGTGCGTCGCCGAGGTGCGCCCGAGTACGTGCACTTGAAACAACTGCGTCTCGCTCAAATTCAACGGCATCATGATCGACTGCAACAACAACGGCGGCACAACCTTCATGTATGAGTGCATCAACGACACCATGGCCGCACCCATCAAATTCGAACTCAAAACCTTCTTAAACTCTCGGAAATCATGTTCATACAACGTCACCTCTTCCTCCTTCGTCTCTCCCGTGGCTAAATCCTTGGACTTGACCCGCACCTTGTCCTCCTCTAATCTCTTCTTCGCCGCTTGCAATCGGAAATACACAATCGAAAACAACCCAATCAACAGCGTCATCGACGTCACGAAACACATCCGAATGTTCGTAATCGTCTGCGCATCCTTATAATCGATCCCAAGTCGTTTACCTCCGAGCAAAAGCACGGGGGCGATGAACATCTTCATCTTCAGCGCGGGCGTCTCGGGCGCCTTGGTCACCGCCCCGGTCGTCGTCGTCGTCGTCGTCGCCCCGGTCGTCGTCGTCGTCGTCCCGGTCGACGCGTCACCACCACTACTCGACATCTCCTCAATCTTCGCCATCGTCCCTGCTATACCTACGGCGTCGCGCACTGTCGACGTCGTTTAAACCATCCACGCACCCCCGCGGCGATCGCGCGCGCGCGCCGTTCGCGCCCCGGGGGATCCAGGGCGCGTG
>Ga0181600_10001990_pt1 | contig 15891 bp, 11 predicted proteins | sample 041ome_2_FD_132982 | JGI IMG/M metagenome (GOLD analysis project Ga0181600, IMG submission 132982) | Coastal salt marsh microbial communities from the Groves Creek Marsh, Skidaway Island, Georgia - 041406US metaG (megahit assembly) | ecosystem: Environmental > Aquatic > Marine > Intertidal zone... | reverse complement strand
TAGTTTTCGCTCATAAAAATGTAGAAAAAATGAGGTTGTCTAATGGTTATCTTGGCATTGGCACTAATACTGACGCATCTTATAATTTGCACGTTGTTGGCACCGCATATGCCACTGATATTAGTACCGGATCCCTTATTGTGGATGGCGATGTTTCTATGAATTCTAATTTGGCGGTTGCCGGTGAGATTTCCGCAAATACCCTTGTGATTGGCACAAACTACACTGAATTTTCTGTGGCTTCTACCGGGGCGACATCTATTGCTAGCACATTGAACGTGGCCGGTGATACCACAATTTCCGGGAATATGGCTATTGGTAAAGATATTTCTAATGATTATGCGTTGGATATTAGCGGAGACTTCAGGGTTACATCAAAAGATGGATTCAACGCAATAAGAGTGGAAAGGAATACAGGTAATACTAACCCTAATAATAACACTAATCCATACGTGATTATTGGAAATGGTTTGTCTGGAACTACTGATCTATCTTATGTTTGGGGAGGTAATGTGAGTTCGACTGATGGGGGCAACAGATTAGTTGCTAATGTCGAATTTGATAGAATTCCGCTTCATGTAGGTATTGGTTATGAGAATGATACTGTTTCTTTTTGGAGGATAACAGAGTTTTTGGAAGATAGTATAAACTATAATGATAATGATATTAATAGAAGATTTTCAATTATAGCAAGAGAATCCATTATGGTTGGGGGAGATGGGTTATACATTTATAGTGATAAACGCATTAAGAATAATATCCAAATTATTAATGATAACCAAGCATTATTGGATTTCAGACAACTCAATCCTTGTACTTACTCTTATGTTGATAAAATTCAACGTGGAAACAAAACGGTATATGGTTTCATCGCCCAGGAAGTGGAAGAAGTATTACCTTATGCATGCACTACACAAGTTGAAACTGTTCCAAATGTATACGGAATCGCAGATGTTTCCGGAGAATACTTGATACTTCAAAATGATGCTACCTTCAATGATTTGGATACTGACTTGAAAGATAGTTCAGGTAACAATTATAACATTATTACTCTTCAAGTATACAACGATAATGATAAATTTAATGTATATGTAGATAACATTATAAATGAAACAACATTAACACTCAATGTTCCATTAAGGAGTGAGGATTGTGTATATGATAGTTCATCGAATAAATATCAAATATTCGTATACGGTCAAAGGGTAAATAATTTCAAAGCCTTAGATAAGAACGCCATATGGACGGTGGCCGCTGCGGCCACCCAAGAAATAGATCGCCAACAACAGGCGGACAAGGTGCGTATTGCGGAATTGGAAACCAACGTATCTTCGTTGCAGTCCGAAGTATCTTCGTTGCAGTCCGAAGTATCTTCGTTGCAAAGTCAATTGTCAAATGTGCTTTCGCGATTAAGTGCCCTTGAAAATCCTTAATCATTTTGCGTTCATCACCATTCAACGATGAAAAATAAATAATATGTAAATCAAAATCTATATATTATTCAGAGGTCCTGACGTCTACCCTGTGTGTCTAATGCGATGTAGCGCAAGCACAAGGGTTGCTCGTTGTTCTATATAACGCACAATCACACGCGGTTTTAGCATTTGCTGGCTGCTTCACATAACCAGGTTTCAAAAAACAACGCACACTTCCATCAGGATTTGTACCAAGTGTATGTGGTTCACGATTAGGACGGGATTGGGTATCTTCACACAATTTAAACTCAGCACACCCAGAGACGCTTTTTTCCATTCCATATACATTCTGTTTTGTTGGTGGTAATAACATACTATATGTATTATTAGTGCTAGTGATACTGTTTGCCAACTGATAACGCTTGTATTCACTATATTGTTTGCTTCCCAATATAGGGGGTAAATGCGCTTGCTCTTGTAATACGTGGCTACTTATTTTATGTTTTAAATAATCTCCTTGGGACATACTCTTTTTGACTCGGGGGCTATATATTATATAGTTGGAATATATTTTATTCCACGATTGTTGTTTGATATTGTGTTTGATATTTTTGCTGTAAATAATACTTGTATCCATAGTAAAAAACATACGCAAATACTACTCCCAGAAGAGAACCCAGAACCAACTGTTCTACACTATGGGCGTTATATTTCCATCGCTGTATCATCGTTAGAATGGTTAATCCCACACTCCCAATGAGCCAATATACATCATTTGTTAAAAAGAAATAATATGCGCTCGTATACGAGGCCACTTGTGCGTGGCCCGACGGCATTCCATAATTGTCATAATTCTCATAGTCCTCAAAATCATACAATTGTTTGGTGTGACACGGTCGTGGTTCTTTAATCCAATGCTTCAATAGCTTGTTGATTCCCAAATTCAATACTATTGTTGCTAAAAAAAACCAAAATTGTTGTGGCGTTTCATATGTTTGTATGAGAACCATTATTACTAATATTTCAGGAGCCCAAAATCCGACAATATCATAATATATTTTCATCTTCTTTTATCTATTATTTGGTGTTGTTTTAGTATATAGATTATAGATTTGGTGGTGTATAGATATTTATATTAACTGGTGATATAAATATCAAAGGGTTCCAAACTTATTGGGTTTGGTTCTGATATAGTTGTTCGGCAACCAAAGAAAAATTCCAATCCGCATTGTTCAAATCCACAGGGTCACCGCGATCCGTCATCAATCGAACAGTAAAACGTTTTATATTTACAGGTCCAAAATAAATGCGTTCCTGATTCTGTAATGTGCCACCAAACTCTGTATATAAATCTCCATTTTGTAATGAACTTACTTTAATTGGTATTACTGCAAATGTATCTTTTGAATATGGATTTAATTTACGATTTGCTGTGATGTTATAACTACTATTTGCTTGTTCGTTATTAATTGCATTGATTGAAAAGAGTTGGCGTTCTGTTAATCGATTATAATTCACTTGTTCGTTGGCACTTACACGTGATGTTTGGGAACCTGGATCACATAATATGCTATTTCTCAGCGCATACGATGGCAATGTGGAAATTTCTTGTGTTGGAACATTTGTAATCAATCCATCATTCAATCGGTTTTGGTTATAATCGTCAATGACTAAAAACAGTTTATCGTATAATTCAACGGATACGGTTGAATCTCCTTTAATTGTGATGATACCATTAGAATTATTTGAATAATTTTCAATCGTTGTATCATTCAATTCATAGGTTGTGCGATTTCTGAACCCTAATAACCACCCGAGTGTTGCGTCAAAAGTTGTGCTTCGAACACTTGATACGGTTGCATAACAACTTGTGAATGTTTCTTCACTGTAAAATTCCAATTTAAAGTCTTCGGATGTATATTGTTTCAATACATTGGTATGAAAGCGAATATATTCTCTATTCTGTAATGCATCCTCTATAATATTGAAATAGGATGATTGTGTTAGATTATTTGTTAGGAGTTGGGCGTTCATTTCGGCAATCAATTCTGTGCGATTATATGTATCTGGGGGTATAGTAATGGTAATATCATTTTCACCGTTGCTTGATGTTACGCCCGATTCGTGTGGTATGAGTTGAAATGTATTATTGGTTTCATCTAAGGTAATTTGATTGACTGTAATGGGTATTAAGCTTAATGTGTCTGTGCTATACCCCAGGCTTTGTTGATATATACCGGATAAATCAATTGGAGGGGTTGGTATTGACGAATCATATACATAGTCAGGATTGAACTCTAAATCAGATACATAATATGTATTGCTTATGTCTATTTGTTGTGCTGAGAGTGATGGATCAAAAAACTGAATGGTGAAATCAGTTTCATCCAAATATTTTTCAACGTTTACAGTTAATGTTGCTGTCAATAATGATTGACCTGCTATTTCAACAGATAAATTACAATTTGATAATACGTTGTCACCATCTGGATCTGTGAACTCTGTAAATAAGTGATTAAATAATGGTGGTATTTCATCTATCGCATTATTTAATGTAATCGGAAAACTATGATACGATACATCTTGGGACAATACAATAGGTAAACTATCTTCAATATTTACTATATATGGATCTGCTTTATTATTACCCACACTTGTAGGATATAGTGCTAATACAAAACTGGTGTCAATAACATATTGATTGTTTGTTGGAAACACAGCACTAAATGTATTTGTTGTTCCCAAATCAACAAATGAACCATCTATATATTCTCCTGGTTCTGAACCCTCCGCAATATTAAGTATTTTCGTCAAGAAGGATTGTCCGTATATTGCATTGCTGATATCCCCATGATAATCATTATCATTAAATGTTTTTAATATATCCATCTTGAATTCTACTTTTGAATCATTTGTTAATGAGAAACCTGAATTTGAAAAAATTATTTCGCCATTCGGATTATTTGTCGTTATACTATTTGTTATTGTGGTATTCAATCCAATATTGAACGCATCTACAAATTGTTCCAAAGTATATCCATTTATATCAGAATTCGGAATATCTATTGTATAATCGTTAACATTATTATCATATATGAGATTTGTTGAATTATTTCCGTAGCCATATGGATTCACGCATTTTATTTCAATATATAAATTACGGTTTACTACTATTTCTTCTTCTTCTTGTTTAATCACCGGTGTTTCTCCTGTTATATCATTCATTTCGTAGCTTCGTGATGCAAAACGAAAGCATGATGAACTTCCGGTCCATATGCGTTTTGTGTTATCACTAATTGATGTTTCATCTGGAAATTCAATATACACTTTTGAATTAGGTCCCAAATACACATTACTGCGATTCAGAAAAATGCTTAAAGTGAAAAACGATGAACCGTTGTCTATGACATCGACATTATTTATAATTGTTTTATAAAAGCTTGATTCACTTGTTAAGTTGCTATTATCATTTAATGCATTATTTATTTCTTTAAATATTTCATCGCGACTATACAGTATATTTTCATCTGTATTTTCCAAATCCAAAGTAACATTAATGGTGTATTGAATGGTAGATTCTGACGAATATTCATTTGGACCTTGATATACAATAATATTAAATGTCTTATTTGTATCTTCTATGATAAACCGTTGTATTTCATCATTTTGTGGACTAAACCGTGTAGTTCTTATACTATTAATATAGTATGTATCAAAATTAAATCCCAAGAACCCAGGAATAGATTGAAAGCGTTTTCCTGGATTTATTGGATCATTTGGTGTAGGGTCGTTGGGTGACGTCCATGTAGGAAAATAGACATAATAACTCAATTCATTGTAAATTTTTTCAATATCTATGTCAAATGTTGCCTTAGAATCATTGCTATTATAAGATATTTGTGTAGTGCCAAAACTTACATCGGTATTATTTGCTTTGATTGTGCCTATTTCAGAATTGATCGCGAGTATCATATTTTGTTGTGTATAATTACCTGCACCAATTTCAAGCTTGTAATCATAATCCCCGTTGTTTATACCTGCAACATTTCCTTTTAACAAAATGAAATTGCTTCCGAAATTATTATTTACAGTATACCACGTATAAGGTATGGAGATTGAATATAAACGCAACGCCAAAACATCTTTTAATGGTTCTGATAAATTAAAAGTGAAATCTGTGGAAAGTGGATAATTAGTATCACGGTATTGACTATCTATACTCATTATTCGTTTTACTGTTTGCTGCAAGACAGGATTCAACGTTCCACTTGCTACTGTAACTGGTTTTGATAGCTCAATATTTTGCTGGGTGGCTTCAATCGTTTCATTTTTCACTACGGCATTATCATCAGTTACTGTGTCAGTATACTCAATCAACTTGTCATCTTCATCTTCTTCTTCATCACCATATACTTCGTCACCATATACTTCGTCATCGTCTACATTACCCATTACATCTGCATCAAAAAAATGGTCGTATACTGACGAGAAAAAAGATGCAAGTAGTTTATCATTCTCTTTAATACTATCTTTATACTGATTTATTTTTTGAATAATTTTTGCTTCTAATTCACCATCTGTTGGGTTATCTAAATCCAATATTTCATATAACTCTTTATCAGTATAAGTACTGATATCTTCGTATGCCATTTACTAATATATTATTAGTTTTTGTTTTAATCTTATTTACCCATAAATAATTGTTTTATGGTTAGTGGGGGGGGTATATTTAGAGGGGGTATATTTATGTTATCCGATTTTTAAACATAGACCGTATATAATCCACCAAATCCAACTTCTCTTTCCATTCATATATTGTCGCCATCGGAAAGAGTGTTAATCCTTGACCTCGCTTCATATGTTTGTTTCCACGAAAACACACGCTGTCAAAATATTTGAATAACATCATTTCTTCTACGTTACAATCGCTCCTATCTATCCTGTGGCTTCCCATATAATTAAATCTATTGTATTTCATGTTCTGATACACATTATATTTATATGGACGCTTTACTTTGTTGCGAACCATTCCTATACCTAATATTTTATTTGTATCATTATTCATTTCCAATACAAACATTATGGAATTGGGTTTAATACTCTGACTTACATTATATGGAGAACAATACACACATTTGAATTCCCCCTTTTTTTCGCGATATTTTATATTTTCACTCCACGTGCTGTTACTGAAACGCGATGTGAGTATATAATGCGTTTGTAATTTCTTGAATTGTCGTAGTGTTTTGTTGTATCCGGATTTCTTATGGACCCTTACATTTTCTTCGTGTTTCGTTTCTTCTGTCATACTATCTTCTGGACGTATTTATGAATTTATTGTATTATTCACTGATATTGGGTTCTCTTATGTTTCAATTTTATTTGTTGGGAACCTACATAAACATTTAATTCCATAAGTATTATTAGTATTTTGATAATATCCTTGTTTCTGATACTTATATTAGATAAATATGGAAGATACCTACATTTCAATACAGAGTGTTGGCGTTACTAACGATACTAATATGACTTCTTTATTAGATAGAGAACAAATGAATTATAGTCCAACGTCATTAAGTGACGACGAAAAAAGTATGCTCGAAGGTCATAATAGCAGCGAAGACGAACATATTGATAAAAACGCAGAAAAACACTTCAATAAATATTATTATTACGATAAATCCCAGAGCAATAAATTGGATATATTGCTGACGTTTATTAAAGGACAAAAGCATTTATTCAATCATTGCAGTTCCGTTTCTAAACATAAAATGAACTGTCTTATGATTCCCACCATTATTATTAGTTCATTCAATACTATTTTCACGCCATTTTTCAAAGATACAAATTGGATCAATAATGTTAGCTCCGGATTGAATTCAATTATATTGTTGTTTTTATCGATGATGGGATATTTCAAATACGAAACGTCATCGGAATCCTTTTTCCAAATCTCTAAACAATATGATCGTCTTGAAACAAGTGTTAAACTCATGCATAGTTCCATTTATTTCAACAATAATATGGATTTTGATTTATCCATCCAAGAACCTAAGACGCATATCCAGGACTCTCGTTCCGGCTCATCCATGTCTAAAAAAATGTTGGATAAACACTACAACGATAAAATCGTTGCAATTGAAAATCGTATCAACGAAATAAAAGAGAGTCAACAATTCAGTATTCCCAGTGAAACACGGAATATTTTTCCGATTATTTATCATGTTAATATATTCACACTCATACGTAAAATGGATAATTATCGTAATCAATTACTTTTCAAATTCCGTTCGGTTAATCACGAAATAAAACAAATTATTATGAAACCGTCACATCATTCACATGATGATTGTGAAAATAATGACACTAGCGAACAAACACGACTCAACGCACTTTATAAACTGAAATCACAGATTAAAGATGAACTATACAACACTCTCAACGTATATGGGGATATTGAGGATATTTTCTCACGCGAGATAAATCACGCAAATAGTCTTTCGTTATGGGGATGTTTATTTCAAACACATAAAAAAATGGATTTTTCCCACCTTCATCCTGTGATTTCCAAACATTTTACCTTTGTTTTTGAGGAAGATTAGGATATACTCGCCAATATTCCGGGAATTTATACACCAATTTAAAATACTTCTCATTTTTCAAATAGTTTTCTATATATTTATATTTCTCCGATAATGCATCGCAGTCCATTTTTATTATCGAACGACAATAGTCACTTTGATTCTTTAATGCAATATTTTTTACATTTATTACTTTACCTACATTCATTTGTGACATTTTATTTGATATGAAATCTTCTGTTATACTGCGATGAATACGCGGGATACACCATTCTTTATATACCATTTAAACCTATGTAGTGTTCTTGTTTTTTATATTTTATTATCTTCCGTCTTTGTTAATCAATTTTATAAGACTATATAAGTTAATATTGTCTTATAATGTAGTATAGGGATTAGGAATTTGATATAGGGATTAGGCTATTTATATTGAAAACAAAGGGTTCGTTGTTTTCAATTCTATTTTGAATATGATAATTTAATTGACACTCTTCTAACAAACTACAGGTTTATACTAATATATAAATATGCTGTTTCAAAACAAGGTTATGTATTTTACATTTTACGAAAACACCCTCCACTCTCTTTAACGAAGAATCTTTATGTTTGTTTTTTTTATATTTTTTATCACCACAAGTTAATATGTCCGCTATTGAAAATTGGAACACTATGGAAGATTTATTTGATTCATCCAAAATTCACGACACCGAAGACCAAGACAAGATTTCGTTCTTCTTTTTGTATGTTGACGAACAAGACGATATTATTAAGGTGACAAAACATTGTCAAGAATTTAAACACAACACCCATATCAACGGTTTAGTTGATAAAGATTTGATTATTAAAATCATTCAAGACCATACTCTCACTCGTAACGGTTCTAAATATATTTTTGACAAGCTACTTTTATACCACGTTCCTATTCAAAAGGATGAAATTAAAAACGTCCATTTAGACGATAATTGGAAAAGCCATTTTAATGACAACCTTTTTGAAGTGAATATTTATACTGATTGCATTATTCCCAAGTCGCTACAGCTTTTTCATGACATTAACTCCTTTTTCGTGTTTTATCGGGAAAAACCTGTTCTTAAATCTTCGCTCAAAAAGGGAAGTAAATCAAAACATACCAAACGCGTCAGGTTTAATCATCACAATTTTACCAAAAAGAAGTTATAAATGTTGGATTTGATTTTGAGCTTGGATTTGATTTTTGAGTTTGGATTTGATTTTTGAGTTTGGATTTGATTTTTGAGTTTGGATTTACTATTTGTTTCGTGGTTGGATTTGGGTTTACTATACTTATATTCATAATTATATTAATATAAACATTTATTGGTAATATTTAGCAGTATATACCATTATATTTCTTAATGAGTCCACACGCTATTTCCCCAAAAAGTGTATCTCATCATCACCATATTTTGGATTTCTTATATAATCAATTGTTTATGTTTGAATTTAATTCTATACGACAGCGCAATTTGGTTTCATTTCAAAAACAATTAGACCATTTCTTTAATGTATTGTCAACTCATAATAAACAGTGTAACGAAGATGATTACAACCTTGTTTTACAACGCTATATTCTTCTTACTGTTTTCATTCGCAATAAGCATCACGGGAAAGGACAAAAACTCCAATTTTACGCAATGATATTTTCACTCTATACATTCAATCCGTCATTTGCTACTCAACTTATCCAATCTATTTGGAATAACGCGATTCAAAACAGTATCCATATTGGCTCTTTTCGGGATTTTAAACACCTATGTTTGTATGTTTCCGAAATCACACATAATAAACGTCATCCATTCATTGAAGAATGCTGTAAAATATATATCAGGCTGTTATGTCAGCACAATGACTATTTTATGGCAAAATGGACTCCACGCGAACATTCCAAATATCAATGGCTTTATAATAAGTTGACTTTTTATTATGCAAAGTATACAAGTAAAAATATTACATCATATAAGCGTAAACAAAACAAATATAAAAATGCTTTCCGGCGGTTTGTATCTTCTTTATGTGTGGGTAAAACCGAAACGAATTTGTGTTTGAATATTTTTCAGGATAAATCGTGTTTCTTGTTTCTACCGTTTTCCAATATGCTTACCTATAAACACCGCATTATTCAATCTCCTTCTTGGGGATTTCAATTCTTGTCTACTAAGAACAAATTGGTTTCGTCAGCATTTGAGCCAGGCAAGCTTTTTAAACACCTGTATAAATTACTTGATAGGAATAACATTTTGTCATATGATACACATTACGAACATAGTTATGGGCGTCTATTGGACCATTTCAACTCTATTTGGAAGTTCAATGTTGATAAATGTTCTAAATTTATGAGAAAACGTGACTTTATTTTGTTCCTTGATGTTTGTTCGTTGAATTTTAATGATGATGATAATACCCTTTACGATATGGTAGGGATGGCACTGTTTTCAATGCACTTTTCAACCGCCCATAAACGTATTATGGTTTCTTCAAATACTTCGCATTGGTTGAATTTTTCACACTGTAACACATTTGTTGACTGCGTTATTTATTTGAGACAGAATATACGAAATATGTGCTGGTTTACTTCTTGTGAGCTAACTTCTTCCATTTCTACTGTGTTACAGGCATTTCAACAAACATCGCAGTCGCCTTATAATATTTATACCTTTGATCTTGTTTTTATACACGGAAATAAAAATGTCTTTACACGCCGTTGTATTGATTGTGTTAAGCACTTTAAACAGTTCTTCAATCGGTTTGTGTTTTGGAATTTCTGTAAATCTCATTTGTTTAAAGACATAGACGAAATCAATAACTTTGAGAAGAATTATTCTTTCATTAGTGGTAACAATGTGAACGCACTTTTTGATATATGTAATTCGTCTTGTGTGCTCCAGCAATTTTTACATAAGATACGCAAGCGTCATTATATGAATATTGAATGATTATAGATTTTGAATGATTATAGATTGTATATTATTTATATTGCATTAAATAATATATATGGCAAATGGCACTTCATATATGGATAGATTATTGATGTCTCAGTTTATTTTTTGGAGACCTTTTCCAAATATTTTTCATAGTGCTTTTTGGAATCTTGTTTCTCCTTCACGTATTCTTCTTGGACTTTCGCTTTGACTTTATTCTTTTCTTTTTGACTGAGCGTTTTCAATTTCTTTGACACCTTCTTCTTGCTGTCCTTTAATGATGTTAAATCATACAATTCTTTTATTTCTGAGCGCATTTCCTTTCCGTCTTTACGCTCTGATGGATGCGAGTAAATTTGTTTCTCCAATATGCTTACAAATTCAGACATCTCTATATCCAATTTATAATGATGTATTATACGGTAATACATGGCGCTTACAGCATATATATCCCACGTATTCACATTTTTCATCAATTCTTTGTATAATTCTTCGCATTTCTTACCAACATATGCTTGGAAATATTCAGCACATTTTTCTTTGTAATTCTTCAATGTGTTTGGTTTTTGGTTCAAAGGGCGCATTAATGGATTTTCATTTTCAAAATCTGTCATTACTCTGTTTACATCTTCTTTTGTGAGTAAGGTATCTTCCCATTTTGTCATACTTGTGCCTTTCTTATTTACCATGTATGATATCATGGTTATGTCAATGCACCACGGCGAATAATCGTATCCATACACAAAAAATACATCGCTTGCTTTGAATTCATTTGTGTCAAACGATAATCCAAAATCAATGATAATTGGCTTATTTGACGTGTCTTTCAACACAATATTGTCTTGCTTTACATCCATATGAATGATTTTATTGTCATTCAATAATTGGAATTGTTTATATACATCCATACTGCTATTAATGATTAGACGGATAAATAATTTGGGATATGTATTTGCCAGTTTTTTTAGTCCACTATATAATGTATTTTCACCCACGTATTTCATCTTATTTGTTGTGAATTTCGTGGTCTTATCATAAATCAGACATTTATTCATTTCACTTTCATCTATATGCGATACATTCAACGGACACGTTTCTATGATGGGCGAAAAATATCTACTATAATTAGGTATTTTCATTACTTTTTTTCCTATGTTTATTTCGTTATATGTCGCGTGCTCTTCTTCTTGAACTTTTGTAATGTATTTTTGTGTTGATTTTTTCCCATCACACGTTATCCCTGGTTTATATACACATCCATATGAGCCTTGGCCCAGTAAATTCATTTCTTCTTGTGTTGGCATTTTTATATGATTGTTAATGATACTATATTTATACTATATATTACAGTATCATTTTATATAATTTCATTTCAATATAACAACCAAAAGATGGTTATATTGACGTCCTTAAGAGGGTTCGAACCTCTGACCTCGCGATTAACAGTCGCACGCTCTAACCAGCTGAGCTATAAAGACTCTTTTTCATATACTCTTACTAAATTCATTATCATATACTACATTCACATATTACATACAAACACGATTGTTGATGCAATCACAGGGACTTGAACCCTGGACCTTCGGCTCATAAGACCGACGCTCTAACCAACTGAGCTATGAATGCAGGGTAGGTCTCACTGGGAATTGAACCCAGATTACGGGAATCAAAACCCCGGGTGATAACCATTACACTATGAGACCACACTTCATATCATATACTTTTTTTAGCGTCGAGAGGTTTCGATCCTCCGACCTTCGGGTTATGGGCCCGACACGCTTCCTCTGCGCCACGACGCTTAATTATTATTAACCACATATTTACTACAGCGAGTGGGATTCGAACCCACGAAGCTAATGCAACAGATCTTAAGTCTGTCCCCTTTGACCGCTCGGGAATCGCTGCTCTATTTTATTGGTATGGTTCAGGCTATATTGCTTTCCCCCTACACACTATATTTGTATTTGTCTTTATATTGTCTTTAGTATATATATATTTTACTCTATTACTGTATATAATGTCTTCATCCACACACACTAATACTATTGGATATTTATCGTATATACCCTATTTTGACGCATATACAAGTAGTTATTATAATGTTATTTGTATTAACGATTATATTTCTGGACCGCTTGGTTCACTAGTTAAACATTTACATATGCCGCCCATTTCTAATTATAAAAATTATACACAATCCGATCGCTGTTATTTTGTTCTACAAAACCATTATTCATCTAAGTTCAAATACTATACACTCGACCAGCTAGAAAGTCTATTCTTATTTATGAAACAAAACAAGTATATTATTCATCACGAATTCTATTCTCAACACATTCCCTTGGCACATAATCACATTTGTATGTTCTCTTATTCGGAATCTTCTTGATTATTATGTTATTATATATTAATAACATCAATTAAATCGTTTTTATTACATACATTGTATTTACAATATGGTTTTTATACAACACAATAATACCTTTGATTATGCTGTTCTTGGTTCAGGGATTAGCGGCATATACACTACATATCTACTTTCAAAACAATTTCCGGATGCAAATATTTTAGTTGTTGAGAAAAACAACACAGCAGGTGGGCGAGTTTATACGTTTAAAAACAAACATATGAACGTAGAAGCGGGGGCGGGACGTTTTTATAGCGGACAACACTACATCTTTGATTTAATACAACAACTCGATCTTTCTAAACGCATTATTCCGATTCATAATACATATGGTTACGCTCCGAGTGATAACACAGATAGCATACATACTTCGTTATTTGATTTTCAAGACAACGCTGATGGCATGAAACATATGAAATCCTTTTTCGATCAGAACATAGGTTCCCAACAATTGCTTACACATTCTATTTCAAATTCGTTTATCAATTATGATACCTTTGTACCCATCATTAAACAAGGCCTTGATATGTTTCTTGGACCAAATACCCTTCCGTCCACCGAACTCTTATTACAAGTGATTATCAAAAGTTCCGACTATGATGCTAATTATCTTCGTTCGATTAATTTTATTGAACTTTCACAGCATTTTTTGACACCCAAACAAGTTGAATATATAAAGGATTCGTTTGGATATTATGCTAAGCTGGTGTATTACAACGCGTTTGATGCTATACACGTGTTGACTCATCATCTTAATCCATTTAACACATATTATGCAATGAGTGGAGGCTTGTCTACTATTGTTTCACATATGTTATTGGATATTACCAAAAATAAAAATGTTGTATTCAAATACAATCATCGCGTTGATGATATTCGCTTTGAATCATCATCGTCGTCGTCATTATTCAAGATTTTTTGTTTACACAAAGAGAACCATACTATTTTCCAAGCACATAAATGTATTTGTGCTCTTCCCAAATTCGTTTTGAATAAAATCAAACTTTTTCAGCCCATACATAAGCATCTTTCATCTATCCAATGTTCTCCCCTTTGTCGCATTTATGCCAAATATCCGAAACAAATGGACCGCGTTTGGTTTCACGGTATTAAAGGCAGAATTACCACCAATAATGATTTGCGTATGATGATTCCTATTAACGAAGATGACGGTGTTATTATGATCTCTTATTCTGATAGCCATTTTGCTCGCAATTGGAAAAGCATTTATGATAAAAAAGGTAATGATGGCGTCCATACCCATATTGCAAAACTTGTCAAACAGTGTTTAGATATTGATATTCCGATGTTTATTGATATGAATGTGTTTTACTGGGAATGTGGTGTTGCTTTTTGGGGTATTGGTTCACACAGTCTAGATGCTTCCCATACCATTTCCAACCACTTTAACGACATTCCGTTGGCGATTTGTGGCGAGCATTATTCCCAACACAATCAACAATGGATCGAAGGTTCCCTAGAAACCGCACAGTCCGCGATTTCACATATTACACGTTTTGATTAAATTGTTTTTTATATGATTATTATGTATAATGGTATCCAAATCTTTATTTACCGGACAAGTTTCGGACAGTGGTATTAAAAGTGATAATATTTCACTTTTTCAATCCAATACTGATTCTACTACCAATTCTATTTTTATTAATGTTTTCCGGTCTACTCAGCAGATCATCACGCAAGATAATCCCGATTTGGTAAACATTAAAGACAATTATTTGGCTCTTTTACAGCAAATACACGACGATTATGGCGTCCACGCCGCTTCGCGCAACTACGAACTCATTTCAATTGATAATACTCTTTATATTGACCTATACGACCAAATTACTACTCTCATTACCTCTATTACCGATGAAGCACTTGGTTTACTCCTTACTTTGTCAAAAGAAACGCTCATCACTGCTTTCCATTCCGTCACCCTACACACCGGCAATATTACACTTCAAATTGAGAAAACGATACTTCAACAGAAAGTGAATGATCTCATTTCACAAGCAAACAACGAAATTATACAAAATGCTAGCACATCCGGACAGTTCGCAATTGTTCGTAACTTCCAACTTGCTCCCGTTTACAACTATTACATACAAGTGTATGGTGTTCCCGTTTATGGGGCCGGATTTGATCCCATACGTATTTCATTTTTGGCGGAAATTTTGACGTCTCTTAGCATCAATCCTTATAATTAAATTGTATTGTTAATGTATTTTTTACATATATAAACATAATCCTTGTTGGAATTGTATACCACTTTCTTTTATATCTCTTATTTTGAATGATTGAATTTATTTGTAGGCGTCGGTTTCTTATATTGATTTTCTTTGCTCTCCTATACTTTGTTTTTCTTGTATTATTTCTTTATTTCTTGGCGCATACTATTCTTTCCATCCTTTTTCATTCTTTCTTGGATTGACATCGGATTTACAAATATGGAATTTATATAAAAAAATAATAAAGATGTAAGTCATTTTTATTATTTTGGATCTGGGATTGGATGCTCTCTATTCGAACAATGGTTTTGTTAAGAACTT
>Ga0181600_10001989_pt1 | contig 15895 bp, 19 predicted proteins | sample 041ome_2_FD_132982 | JGI IMG/M metagenome (GOLD analysis project Ga0181600, IMG submission 132982) | Coastal salt marsh microbial communities from the Groves Creek Marsh, Skidaway Island, Georgia - 041406US metaG (megahit assembly) | ecosystem: Environmental > Aquatic > Marine > Intertidal zone... | reverse complement strand
TGCGGTTTAACATAGATCAGCTTACTGTAGGACGAGGCGCGTTTGTCAATATGTTGAGCGAAGCGCTTAAAATAGAAGAAGGTGAATGAGGTTTTTATTTTCTTTATCTCTTACGCTTTTTATGTTATGCTATAGTAGTACAGCAACTATAGCTCAAGATAACTATTTAGTATGTCTTGATGACGTAGAAAGCGTAAGAGAAACTTTAAAAAACGAAAATAAAAAACTAATTTTTACTGGTCTGTCTATAACACAAGTTCCATTTGAACTTTGGGCTTCTACCAATAGCTACATTATTTTTTTCTTAACGTATGATGGAAAAATGTGTACCTCTCCTGGCATGACTGGACAGACTATTCAAATCAATAGGAATATATAAGCATGACCGTAGAATCTGCAACATACATTAGTCAGCTTGTTCCGGCTAATCCTTCTTCTAGCGACAATATTAGCGAAGGGGACGATCAGCTTCGCCTGATTAAATCAGTGCTGCAGTCACAGTTTCCCAACATTGGACCAAATGCTGTTAACCTTACTGCGTCGCAGTTTAACAAACTTGGTTTTGAAACCGGAACTGTTTTGATGTATGCCTCTAATGCTATTCCGGTTACACAGACAATCACTGGTATCAATGACTGGTTGCTTTGCAATGGAGATGCTTACAGCACCTCTACGTACTCTGCTTTGTACGGAATTATTGGAACAACCTTTGGAACAAGTGGTTCTAACTTTAAGGTTCCTGATTATCGGCAGTACAGTCCTGTCGGCGTAGGCGGCACGTTTGTGCTTGGCTCTGCAACCACGGCGCAAGCTGCTACAGGAACAGACGTTATTAAACTTCAGCCAATTAACTTCATTATTAAGACGTAATACAATGGTTGTATACAGAGGCGAAAAGTTCTCAGGGTACAACAAGCCGAAGCGTACCCCAGGTAAGAACAAGAAGTTTGCAGTTTTGGCAAAGCAGGGACCGACTGTTAAGCTAATTCGTTTTGGCGACCCAAATATGTCTATCAAAAAAGACCAGCCTAAAAGACGCAAGAGTTTCAGAGCGCGTCACAAGTGCGATACCAACCCTCCTAGCAAACTATCAGCTAGGTATTGGTCTTGTAAAAAGTGGTAAACATCAACTAGGAGAAAACCATGAAAAGTTACGCAGGTGGTAGCCACGGTAAAGGAAACCGTCCGGTACAGTCAGGTATGGGCAATAAGCCTGTTGCCAAAGCTGGCGGTAACCGTTTCCCGGCTGGCAAAGGTAAATAGTATTGGACACTAGAGAAAAAGCTGCTCAAGCTTCAGTCATTCTAGGTAACGAAGCCTTTCAGGAAATGGTTAAGCACTTAGAAGAAAGTTTGGTACTTGAGTGGAAAATATCTGACAATCCTGAACACAGAGAATTTTGTTGGTTAAAGTTGAACGCTCTTAGTTCAATTTTGGAAGACCTAGAAGCTTTCATACACAACGACAAAATCGAAAACAACTAACAAAGAGGTAAAAATATGAGCGACGGTCAGACCAATCCGACTGAGTCGGAAGTCACTACGCCACAGCTTAATATGCTTGATGTCATGTTTGGAAGTGAAGAAAACACTAATCCAGAAGTAACATCATCTGAAGAAGTATCTGATTCAACTGTGGAGTACGAAACGGAAGTTGAGTACGAAGCAGTAGACGATGGCGAAGTAGAGTCATCAGAAGATGATAACGAGTACGACGTATACGAAGAAGAGGAAGTTGTAGAGACCTCACCTAGCTATACCGTAAAGGTAGACGGCGAAGAATTTGAGGTTACCCTAGACGAACTCCGAAACGGATACCAGCGTCAGGCGGACTATACCCGTAAGGCGCAGTCTCTAGCTGAACAGCGTAAAGCTTATGAAGCTAACCTAGAAGCAGTAAATCAGGAAAGGCAGCAGTACGGTCAGGTTCTAGAGAACATGGCTCAGTACCAAAACCTTGAACTCGCACAGTACCAAAATATCAACTGGCAGGAACTCAAAGAAAACGACCCCATGGAGTACATGGAAAAGCGTATTGAGTTCCAAGATGCTAAGGATAAGGTTGTTCAAATTCAAGCAGAACAACAGCGAGTTCGTCAGCAGACCGAAGCAGAATTTACTCAGCGTTTGACCAATGTTGTCAAAACTGAGGCTGAGAAACTTTCTCAGATTTTGCCAGAGTATGCTGGTCCCGATTCGACCCTTCGCAATGAACTGAGAAGTTACGCCCTAAATCAGGGTTTTTCTGAACAGGACATTGACGGAATTACCGATCACCGCGTAGTCCTCGTGTTGCACAAAGCAATGATGCAGGACAAAGCGACGAAAGGCTCCAGTCAGAAGGTTCGCAAATCTGTTCCCAAAGTTGTCAAGTCTGGAACTCCTGAGTCTAAGAAACAACGGAGCACCAAGGCAGCGCAGGTTAAACGAGAGAGGCTGGCTAAGACGGGGAATAAGCGAGACGCGACAAATGTGTTTCTTGACTTAATCTCTTAAAATAGGAGGCCATTATGGCTCAGCCCACAGGTGTTTATGTAACCTTTTCCGCAGCGGGTCTGCGGGAAGACCTCGAAAATGTGATTTACGATATCTCTCCGACCGACACTCCCTTCATGTCGATGGGTGGTCGCACGGATGCGGTTGCTGTTAATCACGAATGGCAGACGGATGCACTTGCTGCAGCGTCGGCTACTAACTTCAACGAAGAAGGTTCGACGCTTACCGCTGCTGAACCGACCCCGACCACTCGCATTGGTAACATCTGTCAGATCAGCCTGAAAACCACGCTGGTTTCCGGCACGCTTGACGCGGTGTCGAAAGCCGGTCGTAAGGAAGAACTGGCTTACCAGATGACCAAGCGCGCTTCTGAACTGAAGCGTGACATGGAAACCTCGCTGGTCGGCGTTAACCAGTCGAAGACGGCCATGGCGGCTGATACCACGGTTCGTAAGCTCGGTTCGCTTAGCTCCTGGGTCACCACCAATGCCAGCGTTGGCTCTGGTGGCACGGCTGCTGGTGCTGGCGGTAACGGTACTGCTCGTACCGACGGTACGCTCCGTACCTTCACTGAGTCGCTCCTGAAGGCTTCTATCCTTCTGGCGTATGACAACGGTGCCAACACCAAGTACCTGATGATGGCTCCGTCGCAGAAGCAGACCTTCTCCAGCTTTGTTGGTGTCGGCGGTGCTTCCGGCGTGTCCAACTTCAACGATGTTGCTGACCAGCGCATCATTGGCGGCATGGACATCTATGTCAGTGACTTCGGTGAGATGGCGGTTGTTCCGAACCGCTTCCAGCGTAGCCGTGACGTTTGGCTGCTTGACCCCGAGTACTATGGGGTTGCGTATCTGCGTCCGTTCTCGCAGCGTGAAGTTGCCTCCACGTCGGACGGCGAACAGCGTGCGATCATTGCTGAGTACACTCTTGTTGTTAACAACGAGAAAGCTCTCGGCGCGGTCTACGACGTTAACTAGTCTAATCGGGGAGGGGGCATTTAGCTCTCTCCCCATTTTAGAGGTTACCTATGTATAAAAATCCTATTCAAACTCAGTTCAACTATGACCACTCTGAGGACAATGTTGTCCTTAAAAATATGCAGGACGTGCAGCCTATCCTAGAGATGAATAAAAAGGAAATGGCTGGTGACTCGCCTTACGGAGCGCAGAACAATCCTAACATGCGAAAAGTGGCTAGTATCCCTCTGGTGATTATTGAAAAGTGGAAACGTGAACTTGGCATCGACATCATGGACAAGAATGACATGCCAAAGATTAAAAAGCTTCTTAATGACCCTGAGTATCGTTGGCTTCGAACACATGAAAGCAACTTGTAATGGGCTTGGCTACTTATTCAGAGTTGAAAACTAGCGTTGCTAATTATCTCAACCGGGATGATTTGACCAGCTTAATTCCTGACTTTATCTCTTTGACAGAGAACCGCATGAACCGCGACCTGCGTGTTCGTGCAAACATGATTCGTGCAAACACTACGACTACAAGTGGCACAGCGTTCTACGACTTGCCCAGTGATTTGATCGAACTTCGGAACATTACCTACAACTCTGGTTCTCAGGTGTATGCCTTGGCTTACCTTTCACCTGAGTCAGGTAGCCGCGAGTACGGCAACATTGTTTCTGGTGCTCCTAAAGCTTATACAAACTTGGGTAAAAACATCGAACTCTACCCAGCACCAGACGGTGAGTACTCCATTGGTATCAACTATTACCAACAGTTGACACCGCTGTCCAACACAAACACTACCAACAACATTTTGCAGGCTTTCCCAGATTTGTACCTCTACGGTTCATGTTTGGAGGGAGCTACCTATCTTAACGATAGTGAACAGCTTCAACGTTTTGCAGGACTTTACCAAAAGTCTTTGGAAGACATCAAAAAAGCAGAAGATTCCGCTCGCTACAGCGGAACAGTTATGACCATGTCTGTCCAAGGTGATCCTGGGTCTCTTGTTCGTAGGGGTGCGTAATGTCTACAAATTGGGTTTTAGATTTATTTAACATTGTTCAAGAAGATGGCGGAAACATTCTTACAGAAGATGAATTATATATCTGCCTGCAAGAATTTAATAGCACTGAATGGGAAGTAGATTCGGCAACCGGCAATGGCTAAAGAACTCTTTGACATCAACGGACAGCAAGTCGGCTTTTCTCTTAACACAGATTTGTCACCCTACGACATGCCGCCTACGTTTTTTACAAGCGCAAATAACGTAAGGTTTGTTGATAAAAAAGCCAGTACTATTTTAGGGAATACTCGCGTTTTTGGAACAGCCCTAGACACACCTTATTGGGTCACAAGCTGGACTCAGGGCAGCACACCTTTGTGGATTTACGGCGGTGCTACGTCTCTGAACAAGATTACGGGTGCTACCCACGCTGACGTTACCAGAACCTCTGGAGCGTACACCACCATTGCAGGGACTACGAAGAACTGGCAGGGCGGTGTGCTTGGCGGTGTATTGGTAGCTAACAACACACTGGACGTACCTCAAAGCTTTACGCAGGGTGGCACAGAGTTTACAGACCTTCCTGACTGGCCATCTACACTCCGATGTGAGGTTATTGTACCGTTTAGGAACCACTTGGTTGCTCTTAACCTAACCGACACTGGCACCGCAAAGCCCTTTACAGTGCGCTGGAGCGACGCTATTCCTTCCGGGGCAGCTACCAACGGTGCAGACACTTGGAACTCTGCTAGCACCGCCTCTGAGTCAGGAGAGGCTACTATAGGAGGCACCAAAGGCCATATCCTTAACGCTCTGCCTTTGGGTAACGAACTTATCGTGTACAAGGAAGACAGTGTCCACTCTTTGTCCTATGTTGGCGGTACGTTTACCTTCAACCTTCGAGAGAAGTTTAAGAACACTGGTTTGTTCTCCAGGGACGCTGTTGTTGATCTGGGTGATGGCAAGCACGTCTTTATGTCAACCAACGACGTTGTCGTCACAAACGGTAACAGTCTGACAAGCATCATTGACGACAAAGTTAAAACATTCTTGTTCTCTCAGATCGACAGTACCTATTACTACAAAACGTTTCTGGTAAACAACCGTATCCAAAACGAAGTTTGGATTTGTTATCCTCGCACAGGTGCTACTGACGGTTTGCCAAACACCGCACTGGTCTGGAACTATAGAGACAACACCTGGGCTACTAGAGACTTGCCCAGCGTTAACTATATTGGCGTAGGTCTGGTAGACCCTGAGCTTACAAACACGTGGGCGGCTGCTACAGATACATGGCAAAACAGCACAGTTGCTTGGTCTCAACAGGCCTACAACCCTGCTGTTGATTCTCTACTGATGTGCTACCCAGCAAACTCAGCAGCAAACAGTCGTTTCTTTTTAGCAGATTCAAGCACCACGTTTGACGGAACAACATTTGTAACAACTTTGGAACGAGTTGGACTACACTCTGGAAGAACTGATTCTATTAAGTATATAAGTAGAATTTATCCTAGAATTAGTGGTACAGGGTATGTTAAAATAAGTGTAGGGGCTGAGTTAGAACCTTACGCTGGTGTTACTTATGCTGACCCAGTTGAGTTCAATATTGGCGTAGACAGTAAAATTGATTGTCGAGTTCGCGGTCGATACATCGCTATCAAGTTTGAACACGACACCGATACTTCCTTTAATCTCTCTGGATATGCAATTGAGTCCGAAGTGGTGTCGGACCGATGAGCAGAGAGTTCCTTCGGTTTAACCACGCTAACCCGCCCTCTGCTCCAGAAGAGCTTCCAGGTTATCTTAACGAAACTTTTATCGAACTTGGTGCTGTTGTAGACCTATTGCGAGACGGACACTTAGACGTAGTCTACTCTCCTCCTACAAAGCCAAGTCAAGGTGACATACGATATGCAGACGGAACTAGTTGGAACCCCGGAAGCGGAGAAGGTATATACTTTTTCAACGCTGCCGGTTCATGGGTTAAGTTATAGGAAAGTAAACCCTAAGAGTAAGAACTTTAAGACAATAGTGGGCCAGTGTTGGGAGTACATAGAAAACTCCACAGGTAGGAACAACACAGACGTTATCAAAGCGGTAGATATTATCCAGCGAGTAGTAGACAAGGTTTCTGATCTCTGGGTTACTATCGATTCTGAAAAAGGTGAGATCGTCGGTTGTTTTGTAATAGGGGCTGCAGCGTATCCTCAAGCAACAGGGATTAACGCAGAAGCCATTGGCGGTAAGTTTAACTTTCCAGACGTGGTTCCAGTGGTGGAGAAGTACTACAAAGCTCTTGGTTATAAATTCTTTGAGATGACCGGTCGCAAGGGTTGGGAAAAAGTAATGGCCCCCATGGGTTACGAACTAACAAGCATTACTGTATATAAGAGGCTATAAAATGGGCAGTATTTTTACACCTAGCAGCACGGTGGTTCAAGCACCATCGAGTTCGCAGACGCAAGGGACAAGTAAAGTTGAGCCGTGGGAAACCGTTACCCCCTACATTGAAACACTGTTGCCACAGTTGGAGTCAGGGTTCAACGTTGCTCCACAGTTGTACCAAGGACCGCTGGTTCCGGGTACGTCTAGTCAGACCGCTGCAGCTAGGGGCTTGTACAAACAGGTAGGTCAGACTGCCGCTGGGTTTGCTCCCGGTTTCCAAACTGTCTACGATCAGATGTTCGGTCGGGCTACCGCTGCTCCGGGAACTAGCGAATTGTTTCAGGCGCAGACCGGAGAGATTGCTAATCAGGCTCGTCAACTTACCGAACGTGATAAACAGTTGGCCCAGCGGCAAGCTATGGAAGCTGGTCAGTTTGGCTTAGGTTCTACTGCCCTAGGTGAGCTTCAGACTCTCCAACAGCAGAAGCGCGAAGAGACTGTGCAGAGCCAGTTGGCCAGTGCTCTGGGTGCAGAAGATCAGCGTCGAATGGCAGCAATGGGGCAGTTGCCTGGAATGGCTCAGTCAATTATTCAGGCTAAGATGACACCGGCTCAGTTGCAGGAAGCCATTGGCCGAGACATTGAATCTCGTCAGGGTGCTGAACTTGCAGACCTTCGTCGTCTTGCACAGCAGCAGCAGGAAGCAGAACGTGCTCAGGCTATCACGTACGCTAACCTGCTGGGCGGCTTGGCTGGTCTTGGTAGCTCCACGCAGATGCAGCAGACTTCCTCTGGCATGACTGGTCAGGTTATCCCCGGTCAGTCTATCTTCCAGCAGCTTGCTGGCGCAGCGGGTACAGCGGCAGCTTTGTCTGACATTAGGCTCAAAACTGAAATCAAACGTGTCGGAGAGCTTGAGAACGGTATTCCAATTTATCGTTGGGAGTGGACCAAGAAGGGTAAAGAGATTGCAGGTGAGCAGGGAACCCTTGGTGTTATTGCTCAGGAAGTTCTTAAGATTATGCCAGAAGCTGTCTCCATTGGCTCTGATGGGTACTATCGAGTTGATTACGGGAGAGTTGTAAATGGGTAAACTCTTAGCACAACTGGAACAAATGGCTTCCTCAGAGTACTATAGGGACACCCCGTCTACTGTAACTGTCAATCCTATGATGGATGCTGGCTACGAGGCTACTGGTGGAGAGCTTCCAAAGCAAGACCCGATGGCAGGAATGTCTGCAGCAGAACGTGAAATGTACGGCGAAGCTGACGGCATTACTACTGATCTTGGCGAAGCACACGACATCACGATCACTGGTGGTTCAGAGGCTGGTTACAAGAAGGATATTGATTCATTCTTGAACAATCTTGCCAAAGGTGGTTCTGGTGAGGGACCAATACCAGTTAAGCCTATCACGGGTCGTCTCCCTCCTATGCCGGGAGTACCGACTGGTAGGTCAAGCTACCGCCCAACTCAGTCTCCCTACGGCATCCCAACTGAGCTAGGTACACAGGCTGAGATACAGCAGGAAGTTGCTAGACGTATCGCTAAACAACTTGAAAACACTATTGTCAAACGGCCTTACCTCAATTTCCAAGGCTTGATTTAAGTAGGATAAGAATATGGCTAATGCACCTATTAATATGGAAGTGCTTTCTCGTTTGCCTCTTCCCAGTAACGCAAATCAACAAAGTAATGTAAACCAGTACCGAGAAGCATACAATCAATATATGCCCACTGTACCTAATTTGAACCCAGTGTGGAACACAGGTGTTCCTGCTCCGGCACCTGCGGCAGTTATGCAACCTACTCCTGTAGCGACAATTACACAATCTGCTGTTCCTGCTCCAACAGTAGAGCAAAACGTAGCCAATAAAAATAAAACTTCTTTACAAATTGGTGCGAACATAGGAAACCAACAGGCAGAAGCCAGTCGAAAAGCAGATATGACCAAGACCCTCATGGGCGGTGATATGGGTAAGTTTATGGCTAACCTCCTACGCATGTTTGCACAGCCTGAGTTCCAACAGGCTGGCTTTGCTGGTCAGGGATTTGGGCCTACTGTTTTGGGTGCTACGCGAGCACTCAGGGCAATGGAGACTCAAGATATTGAAGCTGCTAAACTACAAGCTGCGGCTGATAAAGAAGCTTTGGAACAGGCTGCGGCTGCTCGGGCAGAAGAGCGTGCTTTGCGTGGTTTGGATATTCAGCAACAAAGAGCAGACATTGCCCGTTCCACCGCTGAACGAGATAGGATTAGAGCGGCAAACATTACTGGTCCTAAAATTGATTCTTTTGTACAAGCCATTAAGGGAAACAAAACCTTTATAGAATCAATTGATAGTCTTACAGGCGGTAATTTTTTGCAAAGGTTAGCGCCAGGAGTACAGGGAGGTCCGAGTCAGGAAGATGTAGTTCGCGCAGTTGCTTTAGAAGCAGCTAACGTTTCTAATCAAAATCCTAGACTTTCTACACCTGATGCAATTAAGCAAGCTATTGCAAACATTAAAGGTGGTGGCTCCGCGCCTACACAATCTACTAATAATAATGGTGTAGACCCGTTTGCTAACGTTGGTGGGTAAGCATGGCTGAACCAATTACACTTACAATGAATGACATCTTGTCTTCTCCTAAACTTAAAGAACTAGGAGCAGTGGCGGGAGATCAGGTTGTAAATAATAAAATTGTTCGTAAGTTTTCTGATGAAGGCAGTAGGACTGACCTTGGTCAGCGTTTAACCGATCAGGACATAGCGTCTTCGTCAAATCTACAGTCTCTGGGAGCAAGGCCTGGGGACAGAATTGTAGACAACAAGCTTATCTCTAGTGAGTCTGACGACGTTTATCGTCAGTTTATGTATGGCTTTGATAAGACGGGTACGTTTACAAACTATTTGAGTGACGCTCTAGAAGCTCGTATTCCACTGGGCAGTTTTGATATCACATCATTTAACTACCTGTCTCCAGATGAAATCTACGGGGAAGGGTTTTCAGATTCAGATGTAGCTACACGCAGAGAGATGATTGAGCGGAAGCGTGAGCGCGATCTGATGTCTAAGTATGGCCCGTACTTTGAAGAAGCTAGTGGATCAACAGCGAACACTATTGGCACTATTGCAGGAGCATTGGCTGATCCTACAACATTGCTTCCTGTTGGATCAACTATAAAAGGCGGTGCTGCTGTAGGCGCTGGTCTAGGTGCCGGGTATAGTCTCGCCCAGGACGTAGCAACGACTGGTGAGATTGACCCAATAAAGGCAGCATTGTCTACAGCATTGGGTGGAGCTGGTGGTGCTGCTTTTCCTGCGGCGGGTAGGGCTATAGGCGCTGTTAGAAATAAATCAGCTGCCCGCGTAGCTAACAAAAACATAGACGAAGCAGAGCGTATTGCTAATGAGCACATAGCAGCAGGCGGTAGTGTAGAGGGTGCTCTAGAAGAAATTGCAGCAAGTCCTATTGGTTCAACATTGGGACGAGATGTAGAAGTTGCAGGTAGAAAGCCTAGAATTACTCCGTCAAAGGATCGTGCAGAAGAGGCTCTTCAGTACAACATTGCTGAAGACAGTGCGACTGCGCGGGTTATGAATAAGGGATTAGATAGATACATAGGAGCACTGTCTACCAGAGTTGGTAACATTTCTCAGCCCGTTCTCCGCAGACTTCGGCAGTTTGAATACGATATCCATACTAAGACTAATGCAAGTATGAAGGAACTAGAGCCGTTTTTAGGTCAGTTACAGAAACTTAAAGGTCCTGCAAAACAAGCTGTAACACGACACCTGTACAACGGAGAGTTTTCAGCAGCTAAATCATATATGCCTAAAGAAATGCAGGATATGCTTCCAACTGTTGAAGCAAAACTTGGTTCATTCTACGACGAGTTGAAGGATGTAGGTTACACTTTTGACCCTAAAGAAAATTACTTTCCACGTATTGTAAAAGATTATGACGGACTGTTGAAGGCTGTTGGTTTAAAAAAGAAGTCTGCAATAGCTAAAGCACAACAGGAATACGCACGGGCTAAAGACCTTACAGTAAGTGATCTTGACATGGCAACCAAGTCCAACATTGCCAACATGGTTATTAGAGGCTTTGGTGTAAAGACTGATGGAAATCTTCCTAACTTTGTAAAGCCACGTACAATTGAAAAGCTGGACGACAATCTTTTAAAGTACTACTCCTCTCCTGAAGAAGCCCTGACCATCTATGCTCGTAACGCTGTTAACAATATTGAACGTCGTAACTTTTTAGGCCGTAGCTTGAAAAAAGATCAGCAAGGCGTTGTCGATCTGGATAGTTCAATTGGAAGACTGGTTGAAGAAGAAAAGCTTGCTGGTAATATATTGCCAGAGCAAGAAGACGAACTTGTAAGTCTTTTGAAATCTAGGTTTATAGGTGGTGAGCAGACAAGTGGTAAACTACTAGGCTGGACTCGTGATCTAACCTATATGGGAACAATTGCTAATCCTATTTCTGCGATTACTCAGCTAGGTGACATTGGTCTGTCTGGTGCTCTTAACGGTTTTAGAAGTACAATTGGAGCCATGTTTGGTCCTAAGAGTATTAAAATCGTTGACATTGGTATTGACAATATTGGTCAAGAGTTTACCGATGCTAGAAAGACTGCCAAATTGCTTAACAACTTGTTCACAGTTTCTGGCTTTAGAGCAATTGACCGGTTGGGTAAAGAAACATTTATGAACGCGGCTCTTCGTAAGAACTTTAAACTTATGAAAACTTCTACTGGAGAAGCAGCCTTTCGTAAAAAGTGGGGTAAGTTCTATGGTGATGATATTGAATCTATAGTAGCTGACCTAAAAGCTGGTAAAGTTACAGAGCCTGTTAAGTTCCACACGTTCAACGAGCTATCAGGTGTACAGCCTATTACCATGAGTGAGATGCCACAGGCTTACCTGGACAATCCAAATGGTAGAATCTTGTATGCTTTAAAATCTTTTACACTAAAGCAGTATGACGTAGTAAGGCGAGAGATTGTACAAGAGTATCAGAAAGGAAACAAGTTGGCCGCTGCTAAAAAGGCTGCGGTACTTGCCGGTTACCTATCAGCAGCTAATGTCGGGACACAGGCAACTAAGGACATTCTTCTTGGCAGGGATGTCTCTGTGGACGATCTTCCAAACAAAGCACTTTGGGCACTAACTGGAGTCTTTGGTGTAAACAAATATGTAAGTGATAAGTATATCAGTCAGGGTAAAATAACGGACGCGGCTATTGAAACTCTTGCACCTGCTACTCCAATTATAGATGCTATTACTGAAGGAGCGGTAATGCTAACAGACGAAGACGCTGATGCTTCTAAGCTTCTACGTAGTGTCCCGCTGCTTGGTCCAATACTGTACAATTATTTTGGTGGTGGTTTAGAGAAGTACAACGAACGTATGGAGAAGGAACGTAGAGGTGATTAATGTTACGCACATTGTTGATCATATCGGTAATACTTCTACCATTACCAATTCTAGAAATGCAGTACAAGGATAGTATAGTGGCTAATGATTTTATAGGTGTGTTAGCTAGACTTGGTATAGAGCAACCACAGGGCAAAGGGTTGTTGTCTGCTGTAGCTGCTATGCCTAAGCCTAGTCCCGTAAAAGAGTATTTTGATAAGTATGTCGGTCCAGAAGAACTTGGAAGTTCGGATATGAAAAAGTATTACAACAAAGACCGAGGAACTTATAAAGTTTATCAATTAGCAGGAGAAAAACGGCCCACGGTGGGCAAGGGGGTTTTCTTGGACGACCCAGCTTTGGAACAGCTTGGTCTTGCAGAAATTCCTAAAGAGGGTGTAGAAATTCCAGCAGAGCTAGTAGATAATATAAGTTATAACCGTTGGGGAGATGCTCTAAGAAGGGCTAAACAAGAGCTAGAAGGAACGAAAGGTTCTGTGGCTGCCAATGCTTTAGCGGAAATGATTTATCAAATGGGATCAGGAGTTGTAGTTCCTGGCAGTGAAAAACATTTTACAGAAACACTCCGTCTTTTAAAAGAAGGTAAAATTAAAGAGGCTCAGGAAGAAGCTAAAGATTCAAAGTGGTACAGACAAACAAAGAATAGATCAGGTGAAGTTATATCAAGATTTAGTGGGGCTAACTAAGATGAACGATAAAACCCCCATTGATGTCACTGCTGGCATGGTTGCGTTCGGAGCGGTCATGGATGTTCTACCAGCTCTAGCAAGTTTGTTCACCATTATCTGGATGGCTCTGCGTATCTGGGAGACCGACACGGTTAAGCGGTGGACGGGTCGATGAACGTAAACTCGCAAGCTGTCCTGACAGCGCTTGCTCCGGTTATGTTCGCTGCGGTCGGCTACCTCATCATGCATCTGAATGATCTTGAAAACCGCATGTATAAGACCGAGAGCCGCATGATGCAACTGGTGACGCCAGAGGGGCAGATCGTGCCGTCGCCGGACAACGCTATAGCGAGACAAAATCTACGTGAACAGATGATGAACATCATCCACGATCTTCAAGTTCGTATCTCTCTTCTGGAAAACAAGGGGCAGTAAATGGGTGGTTTACCTTTAGAACTCATCACTATGCTAGGCTCTGGCCTTATGGGCGGTGTGATGTCCATGTGGTCTCAGAGCATGAAGGCGAAGCAGGATGCCTTTCAGAGGGCCATAGACGGCCTCTCAGCGCAGTCTGAGGCTACTGACCTAGCCAGACGCTACGAGAACAAAGGCTTCCAAATGACGCGGCGTATAATCGCTCTGGCTGCTGTAGGGGCTATCATTGTTTGGCCGAAGGTTGTGTCTGTATTTTGGCCAGATATTCAGGTTACCGTGGGGTACACAGCTTGGAACCCAGGTTTCTTGTTTTTTGAAGGTAGTGAAGAAATAAAGTGGCAAGTAGTTAAGGGGCTAGTACTAACACCTCTTGACACACATTTGCTCTCTGCTATAACTGGTCTGTACTTCGGTGCATCTATTGTTAAAAACGCTAAATAAACTAAGGGAAGTACTATGGGAAGTCTAATCACTGCTCTTCAGAACCAAAACATTGCTGCGGCTAACCAAGAAACACTTGGCGATATATACGCGGCTAATCCACAGAACCTGGGGTACACCGAGAACCCCTTTGGATACACTTCTTCTCCTGCGGTAATCCAAACCGCGTATCCTCAATATGGCTATAACGCCACTGCTCCTATGATGCCACCGTCATACGAGGACTACGATTTGACAACGTTGTTCGGTATGCTTCAGGGTATGCAAAGTTCTGCGGGGACACAAGGCGATGCTGGTCCGATGGCACCGCCAAACTTATACGTGAATACTCAAGGCGATGCTGGTCCGATGATGCCCTTGCCGAACATGCCAAGTCCCTATTTGGAGCCGATGGTGCCGCACATGCCAAGTCCCGATTTGGGGCCGATGGTGAAGCCGATGGTGCCGAACATGCCAAGTCCCTATTTGGAGCCGATGGTGCCGAGCATGCCGTCACCTGGACCAGTTACCCCTGCCGGTATCTTGGCACAGTTGGCGGGCGAAGTACAACAGCAAACGGGCCAAACAACGCCTGTTCCGGGAGCCTACACAGTACCGGGTACAGAACCAGTTGTGGCTGAAGAAGAAGAAGACACTCAAGCAGCAAGTGACGAACGTATTAGGCAACTGATAGCAGAGAACGCGGCGAAGCAACAACGGCGCGAACTTGAGCAAAGATATGCAAGGACGACTGGTCTTGTGGTAAACCCAAACCAATCAAGCGGGGAGTTGCGTCAAGTTCTAGATGACCCGTCGTCGCCGTTTAATGTGACAGAATAAAAAAAAAGGGAGCTAACCTTGGCTCCCCACGGGACTATTTAGCCTCCAACCTAAGCAGGAAGGCGAGACCAGTATATCTGGAACTCTCTTTCCTGCTTTTTCTTTTCATAAGCTAATTTAATTTCCTCTACTGTTCTACCGCAACCTATACAATAGACGTGGTCTAGGTCTAGCTTACAAGCACCTTTGCATTTTTTACTAGTTGAGATCGACAACTTCGCACACTCCTGCAACACAAGCAAGTGTCTGGGAACCAGCGGTGTTATCTTCTTGTTCATACTCGCCCAAGCGTGACCAGTCGATTGACTTGGGCATACGAGAGAGAAGCTCTTCATACGTCTCCTCGTCACAATCCTGGTAGGGAGCCTGTTGGTAGGTATGGTCAGAATGTGGCAGGAAGCTGATACCGCTGCACAGGTCGAAGTTTTTGTAGACCCAAGCACCGACCTCTAGCCATTCATCGTCCCGCACGCTGATCGTTACAGACGGCTTGTGCTCACACCAGTTCACAGCGTAGAGCTTCCAGACTTCAAGCTGTTCCAACGCTGTCATATCGTTGCGCGTAACAGCGTTGTCAGGAGACTTCACAGGGAACGAGAAGACCATCGTTGAGTCAGGGTGAAACACCTCTGGCTCTGCTGGCACACCTTCGTCGATCATAAGCTGAGTCAGCGGGTCTTTCACGTCTCCACGTACCGTGCGGATGTAGTAGGGGCTATGCCTAGCGTGGATACCTGAACCAGCATCGACCAACTGTGACACAGTGCCAGAGGGCTTCACACAGGTGATAGCAGCGGACTGAGGGATGCCCAGCTTGTCTGCCCATTCCTTGTTTGTGTCTACAGAAATATTTCGAAGCTCTTCCAGAAACTCAGGCTCTGGTGCAACGGTGATCTCACAGTCCATGATGCCTGTCAGGCTAACTCCCAGAAGACGCTCCTCCTCAGTGTTCTTGGCCCAGACCTTGCGAAGGTACGGAAACTTCGTATAGGTAGACTGAATAGTACCCAGGATAGTGGCCAAGCGCACCTTGTTCTGCAGTGTGGCAAAGGTGTCGGTAGAGCGTACAACGACCTCGGTGAGGTTACAGAACTGGTTGTTACGCAGAATGATTTCAGAACAGGGATTAGTACCCCACTCGTAACCAGTCTTACGACGACCGTTATTCTCTACGTGTTTGTCTGCTGCATATCGTGCAAAGAAGCCACGCTCTCCAGACTTGGACTCGACCAGTGCTGTCCATTCACGGAGGAAAGACTCG
>Ga0181600_10001980_pt1 | contig 15940 bp, 8 predicted proteins | sample 041ome_2_FD_132982 | JGI IMG/M metagenome (GOLD analysis project Ga0181600, IMG submission 132982) | Coastal salt marsh microbial communities from the Groves Creek Marsh, Skidaway Island, Georgia - 041406US metaG (megahit assembly) | ecosystem: Environmental > Aquatic > Marine > Intertidal zone... | reverse complement strand
GAATTGGACATTGTGTAAACCTCGCTTGTACGGTCTCAGACATAGCATGGCGACGAGGACGACGCCAATGGAGAATTGAGCCATCGATATTTGCGTCGCGCCGTTGAATTCGCTCGAAGTGTCAAAGCCAGAGCTCTTCGAGCGGAGCAAGCGCTCGTTGGCGAAAACTGGGATTGCAGCCAAGAGAAACTTTAGGAATAAACCCGTCAGTTCCCAAAATGGGACTTGTTCGCGCAAGTTTTTGTACAGGAATCCAAAGTTAGCCTCCACGGCGGGGTCGTCGAGCCGCTTGCGATGTTTGAGTAGGAGCGCCGTGATGACGACGGGAATACCGATGGGATACATCAGAAGCGCGATGTATCCCGTGATGCGGTACCTCATATGCTCGCTTCCTGATGCATTGATGGAGTAGTCTCTGCGCAAGTAGATACCGACGTCGAGATGACGTTGGTTGTAAAGCTGAAGCACCGTCTTGGCGACGCCGGAATACGAAAGGACGACCAACCACATGGCGTTACGTCTGCATTTGGAGCGCGCATCGCGCGCCAGATTTCGAATGCGTTCAAAAGGTGCTCTGTTTTCGACGACGCCGGTGAGCGCGTAGATGAGCACGCAGAAGGCGGTGACGCCCGGAGGCACGATCACGGCGGTGACGTACGTGGAGTAATAGTTTGACTCGCTGCCAGAACACCCCGGCGTCAAGGACTCCATGTTGAAGTTTGTAATGTCGAGCACTTCGACGAATCGGCCGATAGAATCGGGCCAAGCAATGTCGTACTCTTTGAGCAATCCAACGATTTGAGCGACGAATAACATGGCGGAGAAAATCACCGTGCCGACGGCTTGCTTGAGCGGCTTTTGGAAAATGTACACGAAGAATGCAATGAAAACCATAATCCCAAGAGCCGGGACGGCGAGAGACGCGTCGGAACCGCATTTCGAACATTTACCACCCCAGTGTCGATAACCAGGCGCGCAGAGCGCGCAGACTGGGCCTTCGTATCCTTCTTCGCACGCGGCGACGCCCGTGCTGTTACCGGCGGCGCAAGCGTCTTTCACCGGACAGGAGAATAAGAGGTCAGAGACATCAGATGAGCGCCACCAACCTGGAAGCGAGTCGAGTGAAGTACCGCCACGACAGTAACCACCTTCTGGACATTCGCGGCACTTGATGCCGTCAAAGTTGAAGGTGCGATCCTTGCATACTGTGCATTCTCGTGCGACTGCGACGCCGTCGGCGTGCTGAACCACTAGAGGCTCCGATCCAGGAAGGCAAAGACCGATGCCGATCGTCAACTCGAGCTGAGCGATGTCGACGAGATTTGAGTTGGCTTCTCTAGTGCAGGACACGCGAGCAGCGTATTCTTCACCGAGCTCACCTCGCAAGATGGTTCCAGAGAATGTTGCGACGCCATCCTCGACGCTTGCCGAGTCGGAACCTCCGATTTCAAGAGAGTCCCTCACCGCCACGTTGGAGTTTTGGACGGGTCGTATCTCGCACGTCGTCGGTGACATTTCGTTTTCGACGGCGTTGGAGTAGAAATCGATGAGCTTGACGGAAAAGTCACTTGTAACTTTGCCAGATTCCACGGCGGATGGTAAAGCTTTGGCGGATTGCACGGAGAGCGCTTCAGTGGCAATTTTGCCATTCGTCGTCCCGTCTGCGTGAGAGTACACGCAAGACGCGCAAGAATACTCGGTAGTCGGACTGGAGGAGCGCAACCAGAACGCATCTTGACCAGATATTGCACGATTCGTGCTGAGGCTGAGCTGACGCAACACGCCGAGCGCGACGTTCGACGCGAAGAAGAATCCTCCACCTCGCGACGCGTCGTTGTTCGTCAATTGCGAGCCGAGCACCGCGTATTGAGGAGGCGCGTTCGCGTCACCACCGATGTAGACCCCACCACCGTTGACGGCGCGGTTTTCACTGATTGTGCCCATCATGACTTTGAGCTTTGCGCCAGTGTGCGCGACGGCGCCGCCGTGACGCGAGGCTTCATTCGCACTGAGGTCGGTCGATTCGATCGTCATCGCGGCGTCAGCGGCGGTGAAAACAGCCCCACCGTCATGCAACGCAGTGTTCGAATCGATCGTGGTCGCAGACAAGGTGTGGTTGCCAGCGACAACGTGAAGCGCGCCGCCAGAACCTCGAACGCTTCCGTCGCATCCCGAGGCGACGTTGTCGGCCAAGGTCGCAGATGTTATTCTCACCTGGGCCCCACGTGGAGAGTTCACATCCGCGGCGACCGGTGCGGGAATGACAAAAATACCGCCGCCATTCGGGGCAGAGTTTTCGTTCACCGTCGTGGGACCGTCGATGGTGAGCGTCGTCGGAGCGGCTTCGGTGTTCGGCTCGAGCGCGAATGCGCCACCACCAACGGCGTGCTCAGCGCGGCAGCTCGACCCGCTCAAGGCTTGGTTTTGATTGAATGCTGACGAACCACCGATTTGGACGCCACACGCGCCGGTGAGATGCATGGCACCTCCGAGACCGTGAGCCTTGTTTTCGGTGAACACGACGTCAGACATGATGACGTTGCCGCCGCCGTGATCACCACCGTCACAAAGAAGACCGGCGCCATCCGCAGCTGTGTTGTTGACAAAGCTGACGCCACCGGAGGATGTCAGTTCAGCACCCGTGGTGACGTGCCCGCCGCCTCCACCGAGCGTGGCGACATTGTGCGAGATTCTCGTGTTGGAGACGCTGAGCGAGGAACGGTCGTCCAATCGCAAGCCGGCGCCAAATTTCGAAGCCTTATTCGATAAGACTCGCGAGTTGTCGACGACTGCAGACGATTGAGAGTACATGAAGATACCTGCACCGATTTCGGCCTCGTTCTCTTCGAAAGAGAATTGGTCAAAATACGCGTGCGCGCCCGTGTACACGATTGCGCCGGCGCCCCAAAGGCTTGCGGTGTTCTTCGCCACGCGTCCAGTGGTAAATGTCGGTCTACCACCGATGAAAACACCGATCGCAGCGCCGTAAGACGCCTCATTGCCGGTGGCCAAAACGTTGTCAAAGGTACCATGACACCCTTGACCGACGAATAAGCCAGCGGCGAAGAAGGCGGTGTTGTCGGCGAGAACGATGCCATTTGCCGTGACGTTTGAGTTCTCGTCGACATTCAAACCCGCGCCTTTACCGCTACCGACGAGACTGTTGCCGATGAAGCTCACATTGAAAAGAGTCGCGTGCGATTCCTCTTGTAAATACGCGCCACCGCCTCGAACGTTGTTGCCGGTTTCATCGTTACCGCCGCTGTTGGAGATGAATCGAGAGTGCCGAACGATTGGCTGAGAGTTTTTCAAATGCATCCCACCACCCATGGTTTGCGATTTGCAGCTCACCACGTCGACGGAATCGATGACGACGGACGGGGCGTCCTCCATCATGATGCCGCCGCCCGTGCTCGCCAAGCCTCTGGTGATTGTCAAACCAGAGATGAGCACGTTCGAGGTACCGGCGATGGTGAATCCTCTGGACGCTTCGGCGCAATCGACGGTTGTTTGCAAAGCCCCACCGACGGTGGTGATTTCGACGTCCGCCGATCCGAGAGTGGACCCGCACGATGTCGCGTGTACGCCCGGGAGAAGTAACACCGTACGCGTCGCCGCCGTGGAAGAGGTTGCCGCCAAGGCGGATGGAATGGAATCGCACGGCGCGTCCCACGATCCGCACGAAGCGGCGCTCGAAGCCGATGAAGACGTCGACACGATCAGCTTGCTGCGCGCGTCGAGCATGGGAACGCTCGTCGGGGAAGAAGACTCACTCGCTGCGGTTTGAGTCGCAGACTTGATGCGATACACCATCGTGCTCGGGGTCGAGACACTCGAGAAGGTGTAAGAAGACCCAGCCGACGCGAGCACCGTCGTCCTCTCAGGCGTCGCGCACGACGCAATGTTCGCCGCGTCGCACGCGTCGATCGCGTACGCGATGACATCCGAAGAAACGCTCGGTGTCCATAGTAGGGTAACTTTATCTTCACCCGTGCGAATGGCATGCACGTGCTCCGGCGGAAGTGGACCCGCGGGCGGCGGCGGCGAAGCCGAGGGAGACGAAGAGTCGGATGCTTGATTCGCCGCCGCCGCCACGCACGTCGCATCGCTCGCCGACGTCGTCATGTCGACACCAGGACACTGCGATGCAAAATACGCAGCACCAGCGCTCTGCGTCTCATCCAGCGCCGTGTCGACGCCATCACAAAAGCACCCGTTATCGTTCCAATCGCCGATAGCCGCGCAACACGCCGTCAAATCGCTCGTCTGACACGGCGCCAAATCGTTCGCATTCGTCAAGCAGTGCGTTCCCACGGCGCTCGCCGATACCGGAACCGCGATACTCGACGCGACGAGCGCGACGGTCACGATCACCGCCTGCGCGATCGTCGTCGTCCTCACGCGAAGATTCGGAAACACCAATCCACGCGAAACCACCCGAGCGCCGTTCGCGTCGCCCTTCCCATCGCTATGCGTACCGGCGCGCGCGCCTCGCATCCTCCGTCGCTCGTCCACCGACGACGTGTCCACCGTCGCGCTGTCGAAATACGTCGCGAAACCGTCGCTGTCGTCGTTCGCGTCGGCGTCGCGCGCGCGTCTGGTAGTGACAGCGCTGGGAGATGAACCGACGCGTGTGCACACGTGATACTTTTTACACAACGGACCAACACGCAGCGCAACACCAATCATCATCGCGCGTCGCTCGACGGCGAACGACAGACGACGACGACGGTCTCGAACGAGCGAACGGATCGAGCGGATCGGATCGCGCTCGTTCCGGATCTCCCATCCTTTCCGATTCGTCGAGCGACGACGTCGACGACGGCGGCGGGGAGGTTTCGGTGCGTTCGCGCGAGACGCGCTCAACACCAAACGCACGAAACCTGATCGTTGGAAGGCGGTCGTTTCGTCGTCGTTCGTCGAGCGAACGGCGCGATGGGTGGGCGTCGACGTCGTCGCGAAAGGATGTCGTCGCTCGGGGACGCGGGGGAGACGGCGGCGCTGTTGATGCGGGCGGAGGAGGGCGGACGACAGGGGGAGGAGTTTGAGTCGCCGAGCGCCGCGGGCGAGGCGTTTGGGATGACGACGGTGGGTCGGACGGTGAGACGGGTGGCGCACGCGGTGTCGCATCCGATATTCGTGGCGTGTTGCGTCATTTTAGCCGTCTTGGGTACGGTGTGTTACGAAGAGGCGGGGTCGGCGGGGACGGGGGGGTACGTCAAGGTGGCGCACGAGATTTGGCTCGGCTCGGAGGTTCCGGGGGTGAAGCGCATGATTTTCGATCGTAATAAAAAGATTTTAGAGAGCGAGGGGTGGACGATGAAACTGTGGACGGAAGGGGACATTTCGAGCAGGTACTTTCCGATGACGAACGCCGTGCTCGAGCGAGGGCGGGCGTATCATCAGCTGAGTTCGTCCAACGTGTACTCGATGCTCGTCGATTTGATGAAGTACGAAGTCTTGTATCAACACGGCGGGTTGTACTTGGACACGAACGTTGAATTGTTTAGAGGAGTGGATGCGCTGTTTCAGAAAACGGCGCAAGGAGGAAAGGAGGTTTTCATGGTTAAAGACCCGGGGGATTCTAGATTTTATAGTGCGGGTATGCTCGGCGCCGTCGCGCCCGGAGCTCGCGTTTTCCATTCGTTGCTCAACGACACTGAGTGGTTGGATAACATAGACTTTGGCAAGAGGTGCATCGCGAACGCCGTCACCGGTCCGGTGTGGCTGTCGCACCATATTCGCGAGGAGAAGCTTGAAGACACGATTGAAACGTTTGAGCGCGAGGTGGCGTATCCCCTCGGGTGCGGCGAGAACGAGTTTGACGTCTGCGTCAAACACATCACGGATGACGACGTCAAGTCTGATCCCAGACTCAAGTGGATGATGGATCATTCGGCCGTAGACGGTAGAGATTTGAGCGGGCACCAGCAGTCTTTTACGAGGTACGTGGCGCAGACATGGAAACGCGTCACCTCTGGCTCTGGCGCCTGGAATCCGCTCGAGCTTTCGCACGCCCTCGTCCAAGAGGCGGATGGGACGTACTGGAACGTCACTTTGCCGTGCGAAACGATTTCATCCAGTTATCCAAACTCTTTCGCCATAGATCACTTTTCGTTTCACGGAGCGAGCTGGCAACAGGGATGCACGGCGAAGGAGCGGCAATCCATGGTGCTCGATTGGTTGGAAAAGCAAGTTCCTCCGAATGAGGATTTATTGCACAAGTGGAGCATGTCTTTCGTTCGCATGCTTTCCGCGCCCGCACCGACGAGCTCGCTCATCGCCAAGGTTCGCTTGCACGAGTCGCAAGGGGTGTATAAAAAGGCGCGATTGCTCCTCGCGAGTTCTTCGCTGAGAAGCGGCGCCACGCTCTTGGGAGAGGCTTTGGCGACGACTCTCAACCACCCGGTGAACTCGACGATGTGGGAGCGCGAGGGGTTCCCCAGGACGGATTCATACTTTGCCAACTTTATAAACCTCGGCGATTGGTGGTCGGTTGAAAAGTTGCCAAAAGAGGACGAAGACACGTGGCGCTCGAGACTGCGAGCCTACCTGCTCCAAATAGGCGTCAAAGAGTCGACAATCGACGCCTCTCTTTCGTATCCGGGTGAGTTTGTCAACGAAGTGCGGAGTCGCGCTTGGGAAGCCGGTATCGATAACGTGTACACCTCTGTCATTGGCGCGAGCGTACACGCCGATGCGAAACACGTCCAACGTTCGGCGCACATTCTCCACTCGATTCTCGAGGCGTCGAGCGACGACGCCCTCTTGCTTCGCTTGCGTCGGCACAACAAGCTTGACATGTACGCTTCAACGCTTCGAGCGAGCGCGGGAATCATTCCCTTCCAGCAAATTCGCGAGGATGCCGAACCGTACGACGCGCAAAATATCACCGCGCGCGAACGTCCCGACGACACGGCGCGCTTAGCCGCCGTTCGTTTCAATGAAAAGGCGTTTGACGATTTCCTTCGCGTCGAAGCCGCCTGGGATCGAGCGACGTCGCACTTCCCGGAGAAGCAAACGGTGGTTGACATCGAGTACGAGCAGCACTTATCCACGAGTGCGGCGCTTCAAAATACGATTTCTCGCTTACGCGACGAGTTTGGCTTGGATTTGAACGAGCACGCCTTGTCTCTTCTCAAGCTCGAGCGAGTGAGTGACTACGTCGACGCTCGGGACTTTACCGCTCCGCTTCCGGCGAACGCTCGCGTCTTTCTCAGGCGCGACCGAAACTAAACACAAACGCAATCACCGCCGTGATTAGCACACGGCTCGGTCGATCACATAACGACGATTAGAAACAGCGAGTTGTAAAGATTTGCCAACGTACTAGGTACCTACCGAACGCGACGACGAGGGCGCGCGCGCGATTCGTTCGCCGCGGCGCACCGGGACCGGCACCGGGACTGTTTGTTTGTCGTCGCTTTATGAATAACTCTCTTCTTCTTCTTAATTCGGTTTACATCGTACGCTAAACCACACCAACCCTACGAGCGCGATTTTGCTTACAACAACTGTTGCGCAGACTGGGAGGCGAGCGCCAAGAAACCGACGGCGTGTCCGATGGAGCCCCACGCGAGAAGGTCCACGAGCGTGAAGCCCGCCGGGTCGCGCGTCGACGTGACGAAGCTCGCCTCTTCCGCGCGAGAGTCACCCGCGGCAAAGTGCGTTTGGCCGTTTTGCGTCGGCATACCCACGCGTTCGACTTGCGCGCGCTGGTACGGGAGGAACACGAACCGGCCGAGCGCCAGGCAAATCGCGTTCGCGCTGCTCACGACGAGGTTGACGTCGTCGTACGCGCGCGCGACGGCGCGCGCCCCGCGCTTTCCGCGGGTTTGCTTCGCGACGCGTCTGTTAAATCGCACAAAAAAAGCCACCGCATCGTCGTCAGTCTCGTCGTCGTCTAACTCGTCTAAAACCCGTCGTTCGTCGTTCGTCGTTCGTCATGGGATCGTTCGAATCGTTCGCGAACGAGATACTATGAGAAAAAACCGTATCCCCGGTGATATCGATCGATCGGGGATCGATCGGGGATCGATCGATCGCGTCGTTCGTCGCGCGTACCCGTTGAAAGTCGCGGTCGCGCGCGTCGGGATGGATCGAGCGGTGAGCATGTTTCTTCTTCTTTTTCGGCGGGGTGAGCGCGTCGTGGTGTGCCGTCCAGTGAGTGTCCCGTAGGTCCGTCGGTCATTCCCTCATCATCTCACTCATTCCACTCATTTCACTCACTCGTCCCGCGGGTGTGGTTCGGCAGAGATCGACCGACCGACCGACCGACCGACCGAGCGATCGACCGTCTTCCACGACTGTCTCTCTGTCGAGTCATGAACCGCGTTCAAGGAGAAACACCCATCCCTCCATCGGTCCCTCCATCGATCCATCATCGATCCCGTCCGATCTCGTCCGTTCCGTGTTGTAAAACTCAGATGCACCGGTAAAAGTCTCAGTCGGGGATCCTGGCCGGTCTCGTGTTGTAAAAGTCTCTCTCATGGTTATCCTGGTCTCGTGTTGTAAAAGTCTCAGTCATCGTGGTCTCTCGCGCAACACCAATTCGAATCGATCAGTCTGAGCCGGTCGCCCGGTCGTCATGGCCGGCGGTGGGTTCGGGCGACGACGACGGGGTCGACGTCGAGAGGGGGACGACGCGTCGACGGGGGAGGGACGCGTCGGTGACGGTGGTGATGGTGGCGACGATCCCGGCGTGGATGAAACGTCGGCGCTTTTGGTCAACACCAATGACGCGATGGGTTCGGTGGGATCGTCGGGCGACGAAGACGACGAGGATTGGGATTCGGACGCGTCGGAATCGAGGTACGCGTCGTCGAGTTCGTGTTCGAGCTCGAGTTCGAGCGAGGAACGGCGGAGGCGGCGGAGGAGGCGACGGAGAGAGGCAAAGGCAAAGTCTGAGAGACGCGCGTCCGTCGAGGAGGACGAAGAAGACGACGTGGAGAAGGGGCGAACGAAACAGCGGCGACGGAAGAAGGAGAAACGGGAGAAAGCGGGGAAACGAAGGAGGCGACGGTACGATCGAAGCTCGGTGGTGTCGACGATTGGGGATTGGTTTAGGGAGACGCCGGCGTCGACGCGCGTCGTCGTCGCGTGCGCGGCCGCGGCGTGCGTCGTCGGATTTGGGTTTGTCTCGCTCTTCAAGGATTCAAAAGGCGCGCTCGCGCTGTCGCACGCGATATTCGGTGCGGATCCTCCGCCGCCGCCGCCGCCGGCGCCGCCGAGCCCGCCGCCGAGTCCGAGCCCGCCGCCGCCGGCGCCTCCTCCTCCTCCGCCGCCGAAACCGCCGCATCCTCCGCCGCCGCCAAAGGTGGATTGCGACGCATCGCACGGCGATCGCTCGACGGGTCTGTACCAGCAGTACAACCCGGATTGTTTGAAAGATGAGGGCGTCCCCGGGGGATGCGTCGGGGAGGATGGGTGTCAGTTTTGTCACATCGCCGACTCGGACGCGGCGAAGAATGGAGCGGCGACGCATCGATGCAGTCAGTGGGTGTGCGAAAAGTATGAAGTGACGGGATGTAAAGGCATGTCGCGCGATGAAACGCAGGAAAAGAAGACCTACGACATAGGTGATTGTTCGACGGATGTGGGGAACATTGACGCTGGGAGGTATGCGTTTAGGGATTGGGATTGCGCCAACGACGAAGGCGTGCCGAGCGCGTGTCAAGATCCGGGTTCGACGCCGTGTCGGTTGTGCATGGTGAAATCGACAGATGATCCGCTGGATAACTGGCCGTATTGTCCGAGCGTCGTGTGTGAGGATAAGGGCTTACCCGAACACGAGTGTCCGGGGTTGGACTACGTCGCGCCGATGGGTCACCACCACCACCATCACCACCATCACCGTCTTTCTCACCACTCTCACGCGTCGTCAGAAAAATCGACGCGTTCCAGCGAGGAAGCCGAGTACGACGACGACACAGAAGACGACACAGAAGAACGTGATGAACGATCTTCGTCCCATCATCATCACAAGTCGAAGAAGAGCGATGCGCGGGAGGAAGACGACGAAGAGAAACCGTCTTCGGGTTCGCGAGACGTCGACGTGTTTGACGACGACGAGATGGAAGCGTTTGAAAAGCTCAAATCGAATTAGTCTTATTAGCATAATTAGCACACCGCGTCACGCGCGGCGCGTACGTGATGATGAAATATTTGAACATTTCGTACCACCATTTGATACGAACGGCATACTCGCGCTACAGTACTTACAACGACTATTACGAAGAAGCGTCGCCGTTTCGAACGCGCTGGCGGTGCGTTCGAATGAGCCAACCAAAGTTTCTAGTGAAATCCTCCGACGAAAGCTCGTGCGTGGCGTACGCAACGTTGAGCAATTCGCGCACATCGCTTTGATCGGGTAATAGGCTATCCCATTCCGGCGCGTGTAAGCGTAACGCGTTGACGTGATCGTCGTCGAACGATCTTGGATCATCCGTGAGATATCCGTCGTCGTTCACGAGGTTGAACGTGCTGAGCGTGTTGAGCATCGCCGCGCTTTCCTCCTTGCTAATTTTCCCAAAGCTTTCGTGGTAAAAGTAATCGGCATCTATCGCCCGAGGCTTGAGACGGGACTCTATCGTCGTCACGCCCGCCTTTTTAAACTGCTCGATATTCTTGGCTATGAATTCCGCCGTGCGCTCGTCGCGAGGCATGTGCGAAAATACCGTAGGCGGGTACGCCTGCAATTCCTCCTTCGTCAACGCCACTGGAGAAATCTGCACAATTAACCCGGAGAGCGTGCGACGGGGGAGAATCGTCGGCAGCATGCCAACAAAGGATCCACCCGAAGACGCGCCGAACGCGTAAAGCGGTAAATTACTCAACGCCGTCTCGTTATAAAACGCCTTGAGCACCTCTCCCACGCGCGGTCCATCAATCTCCGCGCTCCAGCACGTACCGAACGATGAAATTGCAATCACGACGTACCCGTGATTGAGCGCCGTTCGCGTTATCATCATCTCCTGCGGCAAGCCTTTACACTCCGTGCACTTTGCGTTGTTGGCGAAATAATCCTTGGCACTATGATGACATCCGTGCAAAACCAGCAGCGCCCCTTCCGGCTGCGCCGCGTGCAATTCACCGTCATCATCCTCCTTACCCGGACCTTCCCAAATCGCCTCAATCTTCTCCTCACCAATCAGTCGCCGCTCCGCGTTCCACCCTTTCGCCACGTACGCCACAGACTCGTCGCCGATGACCAACTCCTTCTCCACCGCCTCATCCTCCGTGTACGCCCCAGAGCTCGGCGGCGCCTCGGCCTCGGCCTCCGCCCTCGCCGTCGCTTGCTGTATCACCGCTTCGTTCGCCGCTAAAGCGCCCGAGCGCAACCCGAACCCGGCTGCCCACGCGGCGTCGAGCTTGGTCGCCAACGCCGCGATCGCGCCCAGCGACGTCAACGCCAACATCGCCGCCCTCGCCGCGGTCCCGGACGTGCCCCGACTCGACGCGACATGCGTTCCCATGCCTCTTTTCGCATCCTCCCGCGCGCTCCACGCGCGTCCGCGTCGTCGCGTCGCGTCATCGAAACGCGTGAACGGAACACAGTCCGAGTCTCCTGGTAACCCGACTTCCCCCGCCGTCGACGTCGACGTCGCGCCGAACGCGGACGCGCGACGCGACGCCGCGCGCACGGATGTCGTTTCCATCGCTCGCGGTGGGGTTCGACGCGCGCGTCGATCGATGGGCGCGTCGGTGTGTGCCGAGCGAACGTAAAGCGGAACGTTTTTTGGTGTTACGTTGCCGTCGCAGTCGCAATCGCGTCACAGATCAGCGCGTGAACGACATGGTGGAAGACGGCCCGGACGCCGCTGAACGCGGTGAACGACGGAAACCGACGCGTGCGATAAAACCCGCGCGTTCTTGGGCGTTCGCGACGCTTAACGGGGCGTTGGATTGGGCGAGAGACCCCGTCGCGTTTGTCGCTCTGAGCGTCGCGTGCGTCTTTCTCGTCGCGTTGTGCGTCGCCGCGGCGACGAACGGGGGGTTGGGCGAGCGCGGCGGGGCGAAGACGCACGTTTTCGGGTTGCACGGGCGCGCGGCAACGCGACGGGCGAGCGGTGTCGCGGGTGTCGGTGATACGAGAGTCGCCGACGCGACGAAGCGTTGGGCGGCGTTGCGCGTGCCGCCGAGTTGTTTGCGCGGGGAGTACAGCCCGGCGGCGGTGATTCCGGGGTTGGAGTTGCACGAGCTCGACGGTGAACCGGCGTTTTATCTCACGAGGAAAGAAGAGACGACGCTGAGGGAACGGACGGAGGATGAAAAGGAGGAGACGTCCGAAGTGAGAGAGGAGCTCGACGAGGCCAAGGAGGAGATGAAGGATGCAGAAAAGACGCTGGAGAGCGAAATCGCAACGGAAGAGGAAGAGTTGAAGATTATAGAGGGTAAGGATGCGCTTCCGAGCGTTGATGACGAATCGTCCACGGCGGGGGGTGGACGTAGACTATTGGACGACGACGACGACAAGGAAGACAAGGAAGACGAAGATGAGCGATACGGCAAGCTCAAGGCGCGATCCACAATCATTCGTAAAGATGGTAAGATTGTTCGGAGGTTCCGATTCGCGAATCCACTTCTCATCGATGGCGTGAGTGAGATTAAGGATTGGAGACGCGCGCCGACGGAGAAGCAACTGTTGCTTCACATTGCCAACATTACCGGATATGACGCGAGGTGTCAGTTTAAAACGATGCAGTGCGCAAACATGGCGAGCGATTTGCTCGCGCGCGCGCTCAAGGCGGATGCGGAAGCGGTAGTGAACCCGTCAGCTAGTGCGGAGACGCTCAAACAATTGTCGTCGACGTTGATCAAGTATACAAATGATCCTCGTACCAAGCTGAACGCGACGGATTTGCCTTCGCTCGGCGGAACGCCGCAAGCCATGGGATCGTGCGCGTGGACGACAGAGGCTGAGTACAACCCTCAAAGCGGTGTACGCTACGACCAGACGGTGAGCCGATTCGCGAGCGCGATCGATCATCACGACACGGCGGTGTACTGCTCTGTGCTCAGCGAGCACAAGTATTGCAAATTTACCAATCTGAAGACGTCAGAAATGGTCACCGTCGAGTTGGACGAGCAGAGCTACGAAAAGGCGCGCGCCGTAGGCCGACTCGTGCACGATTCGCTGTCCGCGGACGTAGAGCTCGGTTCGAACGTAGTCGGCTGGGGATATCGCGGCGATCCGTCGCCGGCGTTTGTCGCGCTCGTCATGCTCTTGCGCTCAAACAGGTGTTCTCGAGTCGACGTGTACGGCCAACCCGGCGTGCCCATCGACTGGTACCACAACGCGAGAGGCTATGCGCACATGGTTGCCGTTCCGGGCACTTCGTCCCGCGACGCCGAGCTCTCGCGAGTCCTTCTCCAGGAGAAGTACTTTTACAGAACGCTTATGTCGTTTGGAAAAATGTGCTTTTACAAGTGAGTGAGGCGACGATGACGTTGTGGCAAAGGCGATACACGACGCATTAGTGGAATCAATTCTTAATTTTTAACCGTAGATGAGCGCTAGAAAGTTGAAGTGCGTATGTTTGATTTGCGTGAAGATTACATACATCCGACTCGAGTCGCTTCGAACTCGAGCGGACTCGCTTTGAAAGGCGCACGCCTTTTTTTATTTTATAGCACAACTTAACGCCTCAATTTTCCTCCTTCTTCGGCTCGATCCCCGCCGCTTTGGAGTAATGCTCCGTCACCGCATCCACGTTACACCCGTATTCCGCGTAACACGCCTCGAGTCGTGCGCCTTCCAGACCTTCGCACTCCTTGATCGCCTCTTTGATGTCGTCGTAATCGCAAAATCCATCCGCACCACCACCGCCCGTCGTAAACTTTTCCGCGAGCTCTTCCGACGCTTTCGTCGTTCGTCCATCTTTTTCCATCGCTCGCGGTCGCACGTCGTTTCGTCGCTTAAGCATCGTCGTCGTCGGCATCATCATCGTCATCTTTCGATCAGACGAACCGTTAATTCTCGTCGTCTTTGAGCAACGCGTCGTCGTCGTCGCCAAACTGTGCGTCATCATCACCATCGATCAATGTACTCGTACACGCGGTTTTCTTCGTCTTTCCCTCCTTTCGACGTTCGTTCGTATCGACGCGTCTTGGTGTGTCGCTCGATCGTTTCGATCCGGTGTGAACCTGGATTGCTGACGAGGATTTTGCTGATTTGGCGCCAATTTTTACACTAAAATTTACCTACGCAAACGATCGAGCACGGCCGCCGACGAGCGTTTATCCTTACCGCTCGAACCTCCGTCGGTGTCGTCGTTGGCTCTTTTGGCGCGCGCGGCGTTGGACGCCTTGACGTCGACGCGATGGGCGTCGTCCACGACGCATGCGTGCGTCTGGATGAGGTCGGTTTCGCACGCGTCGGCGTCGGGAAATCCAAGCGTCGACGCGATGAAATCGATGGGAATCGTCGGGGCGTAAGCCCGGAGCATGGCCCGGATAGCTCGGTCGCGGACATCGGGAACCATGATGTCCATGAGGTGGGAAGCCATGCGCGGGGCGTCTCTTCGGAGAACGAAGAAGCGATGGAAATTGGACGACGCGCGCGCTTCGCAGACTTGCAAGGCGTGTCGAACAAACGGGTGCGACTTGAGCGCCTTGGGCACGTCACGGAGCTCGCGAAGGAGCACTGCGCTTCTTTCATTTTTGTTTCCAGCGCCGGCGGCGTATATGAGCCTGTATGCGGTGAATTCCGCGTGGTCGTCCGAGCCCTCGAGCGTTTCTTCGTGGCTGTCTCGCTTGCGCTCGCTAAATGTCCGCTTCCTCTTCTCCGTCGCCTTTTTCTTAGATGACGATTTGCTTGCGTTTGCGAGCATGCGTTCCAGCGACGCGGCGTGAAGAGTCTTTAAAACCGCCTGACACTGGTTGTACTCGGCTAAATCTCCGCACTCGAGCGCTATTCTCGCGTGCGTCTGATACGTCTCTCGTACCAAGTCTCCATCTGAAATGTGCTGCACCGTCAAGTCTTGCCGAATCGACTTGAGCTGATCCTTAGCGTACTCATAATTCTTATTCGCCACCCACTTTGATTTAACTAAGCCTAACGCTTGATCTAACACGTGTGGCGGTCGCACCGTCGCCATCGACGGCGCTTCCGTCAACCGAAGATACGACTTTTCCAATGAAGTATTCGTACCCACGGCGCCTGCGTCCAGGCGTTTCATCTCTTGCATCGTCGGCGCACCTCTCCCTTTCCGCTTGGCAATCTCCGCGGTAAACGCCACAGCTTCCCTCGCAAATCTCTCTGCCCGATCGACGCGCGCGGACGAGGATTCATTGAGAATTCCCGGCGAAACACGTCCTGAAAAATCCAATCTGTCTCTCAACGAAGCCGTCTTGGCCCGCTTTGCCGCCCGCGCGTCGTCTTCCTCTACGACGGCGTACGACGTCGACGGACGCCCCGCCCAATCCCCGGTTCCGAATCTCGGCGGTTGAACACCACTCGTCGCCACCGCCGGCACCCCGACTGCCGCCATCGTCGCGTACGTCGGTACGTTTGTATTCGCAGTGGCACGCTCCGCCCGTTCGCAACGCTTGCGCAACTCAGCCGCCAGTTCCGCCTTGGTCTCCTCGTCCTCCGCTGCGAGTAACGCCTTGGCGATCCGCGCCAACGCTTTCCGTTCATCTTTCGGCATCGATCGAAGCGTCGCGACGTCGACGTCGACGTCGGATGATCCCACCGGAGCTGGTTGAGGCTGTGGAGTCGGCTGCGACACTGGATGGAATTGATGATGTTGATGTTGCTGTGTTGACCACGACGAAGGGGGCGGTGGAGGCGCGGGTGCGGGCCAGAAAGGTAACGGCGGGTGCGGAGAAGCCCCTGGTGGGGCGTACGGCACCCCGCGAACGGGATGCGGGGGCGGACCCGGGGGTTGACCCGGCCGTCCTCGACGCGGATCCATGGTATGAGGCGACAAGCTGTGTT
>Ga0181600_10001975_pt1 | contig 15959 bp, 13 predicted proteins | sample 041ome_2_FD_132982 | JGI IMG/M metagenome (GOLD analysis project Ga0181600, IMG submission 132982) | Coastal salt marsh microbial communities from the Groves Creek Marsh, Skidaway Island, Georgia - 041406US metaG (megahit assembly) | ecosystem: Environmental > Aquatic > Marine > Intertidal zone... | reverse complement strand
TGTCTTGCACCAATGTATGAGCAGCATGATGACACCATTGTTTGATAGTACTGTAACCGTACCCTGTACTATCACGCGTCATGCCGGCACGAGTACCAATCGGTATGCCCCAATGGTTCGAGGCGGATTCAAAACCCATCGGTATATGCGCTTTTTCTTCCCGAACTACTTGGAAGGGCTGCTTGAATGATTGTTGTAGCCACTGTTCATTGAGTTGCTGTAGATAATCTAAATTAGCGGCTTGGGTGGTGAATTGGGTGTGCTCGACCAGTAGTCTTGATGAGGTCAATGGTAAAACATACAAAAATTCAACACCAGTATCAATGGCTCGCAGGTTATCCATCAGGCTTACTGTGGTGATGCCATGTGGTTTTGAGCATTGTACTTCTGTACCAACAAAACTCTGAATAATTCGAAATTCATCTATTGTAGGTGGACGGCTATCGAATATATGTTCTGCCTCGGGAGCTTGCTTGAGTTCAACATCATTAAGTGTGATTTGTGAGTGTCGTTGAATGCTTGTGTGTGCTTCTTTATACACCGATAAAGCACTACGCGAACCATATCGCATACGGTCACCATTATGTTCGATATGTTTTGATGATGTAGACAGACTCCAATGACGATATTCAACTTCAGGCGCCAGTAGAGTACGTTGGAATTCATCAAACCAAAAGCTATAGGTTTTATCATTGGCTATCTTTGCTTGTGGCTCTGAGATGATCACTGGGCCTGGGAGCTGTGGATGCTGGGCTAAGGCGCGAGCAAGTGATAAGCCACTGAGACCACCACCGATAATGTGTACCCAAGGTTTCATCAGTTATTATGCCCAGTGTACCCCGGGACTATGATTTAGCCCGCGGTGCAGAGCTGCATTATGATGCCCTTGATAATGATGATATTTTTTGAAACTTATCAATGTAGCCATTCCTTTCAATGAAGTGCAGATTTTACGCAGCTTGCTGGTATACGCTCTTGGTAGCCATACATTGTAGTTGCGGTGTTTAATGATTATTCCGATATCACGGTAGATTAACCCAGCTATCAAAATAGCGAAACGAGCGCGTATGGGTAAAAAGGCTAATCCTAGAAATCCTGATTGATAGCGTAAATCTGCTTGCTTTAATAAATATTTCAATGCATTTTGAATGCGTTTAGCTTGTTCAGGGTCAGGATTGAGAATCTGTTCAGGGCTGAGTGAGCCAACTAAACTAGCAGGGAGATAACGACGACCCATGTTGGCATCTTCACATACATCTCGCGAAATATTAGTGAGTTGCATGGCTATACCTAGATCAATTGCATGATGCCGAGCTTGTGGGTCATGGACATCAAAAATATCGCACATCATGAGACCAACTGTACCGGCTACTCGATAGCAATACTGCATCAATTCGGCTTCATTTTGTAAATTAACTTCGTGGATATCTTGCATTACCCCTTCAATTAATTCTACGAGTACGTCCATGTTGATCATGGGTGATATTGCAAGTGCGCGACATGCTAGTGGGTGCTTCAAGTCATGTGTTTTTAATGCTTGTTTAAGCTCTGATAGTGTTTGGTGAGCTTGCAATGAATCTTCATTGAGATCAGCGATGTCATCTATTTCGCGACATATCCCATATAGCTCTGCACATGCATCTATTTGTGTTGGGGATAAAAATTGACTGGCAAAGTGAAAAGTTGTTCCATATTTCTTTAGTAGTTTCTGACTCATTGGCTCAGCCTTATTTGAGTTAGGCAGCCTTGGCCTTGAGTAAGCGTTTTACAAGTGTCTCAACGACTTTAGCGGATGAAATCACGCCCGGCATACCTGCACCTGGATGAGTGCCTGCACCAGCTAGAAATAGATTTTCAAAGCCCTCTGCTTTGTTATGGAAACGAAACCAAGCAGATTGAGTCAGTAATGGTGCAACCGAAAATCCAGCGCCCTGATAGCTAAGATAATCCTCGGCAAAATCATCTGGGGTCATCGAAAAAGGTGCACGAATATGTTGTGTGAGATTGGGTAGTAAGGTTTTATCCAGTGCGGAAATAATTCTCTCCCTTAGTTTTGGCTCCTCAATTTGCCAATCGATGTTACCACCTTGATGTGGGACAGGAGCTAGCACATAAAAACTGTCATGGCCTGGTGGCGCAAAAGAGGGATCTGTGGCTGTCGGTCGATGCACATACAGAGAAAAATCATCAGCGAGAATCTGACGATGAAAAATATCATCCAATAAAGCTTTATAACGTCTGCCCATCCAAATAGTGTGATGAGCAACGTCAGAGTATTGATGGGTAGTGCCAAAAAATAATACATATAAGCCCATTGAAAGCTTGCTGTGTTTACGCTTAAGTCGAGTGGTTATGGGCAGACTCTTTTCAGGCATCAAGTGACGATACATATGCATAGGGTCGCCATTGTAGACTACACAGTCGGCTTCAATGACTTCGCCTGATGTGCACTTAACTCCCTTAGCGCGTCGTCGTTGAATAAGAATCTTATCCACTGTGGTATTGGTTTGTATTGTAATACCTTGCTTTAGCATTAACTTTTGCAAGGCTTTAATTAGCGCACCCGTGCCTCCCATCGCAAAGTGGATGCCATAGGCCCTCTCCAAGTAATGAATGAGTCCATAAATACTGGTTGTATCAAAGGGGGATCCTCCCACTAGCAAGGGCTGAATCGAGAAAGCCTGTCTGAGTTTATCGTGGGTTAGATGTTTACAAACAATATCCCAAACAGTTAGGTCGCTTCGCAGCTTAGCTAGCTGAGGGATCTGTTTGAACATGGTGCTGAACTGATGGAAAGGCTCATGTGCAAGCTGCTCAAAGCCAACATCAAATATTTTTTTTGAGTGTGCAACCAGCGCTTGATAGCCTGCACAATCTACAGGAGAGAGTCGCCTTATTTCATCTAATGTATCTTCCAGAGTGCCGCCATAATTAAAATGATCTCCATCGGGATAAATAAACCGATACCATGGATCTAATGGCTTGAATTCTATGTAATCTGACCGCTGTTCATTGAATAAATGAAAAAGTTCATCAAATAGAAATGGGGCGGTGATGACAGTAGGCCCTGCATCATGTCGATAACCTTGATGTTCAAAGCATTGTGCGCGCCCACCAATAGAGTCCAGACGCTCCAACAAATGCACATCCAACCCTAATGCTCGTAAACGCAGCGCTGTGGCTATCCCTCCTAAGCCGGAACCAATAACCAGTGCGTTTTGCATTAGGCGGCGTCTCTAAAGCTGGGATATTTTTGGTGAAGAGCTTGAATCAATACTTCAAATGCTTGGATGCAATAAGGGGGTAAATTCTGTACGCACTCACGCGCATTATTAAGATGCCAATCAAATTGTTTGCGTAATTCACACTCAGGGTCAGAGTCGTCTGTTATTTCTCCAGCAAGTACCCAATAACCATTGAGTCGGAAGTTATGATCTTCTACTTTATCACTCAAGTCATCGGCTAATTGGTAAGCCACACCAATAGAAGATGCGCCTGCTAGTACTTGTTCAATATGTTCATCAGCGCCACCAGCCAATGCCAGTATCATGGCGATTGGTAATCCTAATAAGGGGCCGCTCTTATGACGAACGATCATCTCGTAATCATGAAATGAGATTTTTGTGGCAGGTGTCCATTGACAATCTAGGGTTTGTCCTGCCGCCATTAGACTGATGCCTTTAGATAGCATGACGATCAGTCGTGGTAATTGTTGAATATATGGCACGGGGAGTTTTGATAATTCCTCATAAGCCGCGCCTATAAGCTCATCACCTAAGCAAATAGCAGAGGATTCACCAGCTATACTCCATACAGCGGCCTGACCTCTTCGCAAGGTGTCTTTATCTTGAATATCATCATGTATCAACGAGGCTTGATGGAGCAGCTCTATAGATGTGGCTATGGCAAAGCGTGCTTCGTCAGGAAGGTTGGTTGCGCGTCCTGCTGCTACAGCTAACATTGCGCGTGTTCTTGAGCCACCCGACGATAAGTGATTCTTGAAAAGTGTATTCAGGCTGGTTTCAGCTTGTATGGGTTTGGCGCCATATACTTTGAGGCGCTGTTCCATGATCCTAAGATCTTGTTGAATTAGACTTAAATCGTAAGTTTGCATAACAATCTCTCATATTACCCATCCGTGGCACGTGGTTTGTTGTTTTTATTATGTGAGTCCTGTTATTTAATTATAGCGGGGTCTCTCATTGAGACCCCGCTATGAGCTTTATGCAGGTTTTCAGTTTTTACTTTCCGAAGTCGCCGCATACCAAATCAACAGACCAAACGCGATCTTGTTCACCACGTCAGCCAAGTTGTAAACGATATTTAAAGCTTCGCTTGCTGCTTGAGTTGTGTTGCCATCAGCATCGATGTATACGAAGTAGCCGAGTGCATATCCTAGTGGATAGATAGCCCAACCAATTGTAACAATCCAACGCATTGAGTTATATGAGCTCTGTACGGCTTGAGATGCTTCTTTGGCAGCCATTTGACCGGCTTCACCAGCGAAGATTTCATACAAGATATAGAACCAACCCAACATTCCGATTACAAATCCAAGCGTAGTATTGATATAGCCTGCCTCTGCGAGGTAGCCAGGGATCAACATGACCAAGGTGCCGATGAGGAGACGCCAGAAGATTCCCCCTGATGCGTTGCCAATGGCACGCAAGATCAAGAAGAATTCGATCATGAGTAAAGGTACTGTGAGTAGCCAATCAATATAGCGATAGACAGTAGGTGTTTCTCCTGTAGTAACCCATACATCACGCATGTAGAAGTAATGAACTGCAGCGATGAAAGTCACTAATGCAGAGACGACAAGGGAAGTTTTCCATTTACCGTCTACGCTTTGAGTTTCCCACAAGAAGAACACAGTTGCGGCCATTAGGGCCATAGAAATCAACCAGAATGAAATTCCAACGAAATCGTCTGATTGGAGGTTTGCTGCCGCAAACGCTGAAGAAGGTAGCGCTGCGATGAGACCGATCGGTGTTAAACCTTTCAGCAGTTTAGTCAATGTCATTTTTGCCTCCTAAGCACTGGAACATATAAAAACTGTTTTTCGTCCAATCCTTGTTAGAGGCCTTAGGCATATAAAGAAAAAAAAGTATTTAGATCTTTATATTTCTTAGGCAAGCCGTAATCCATTACGGTTGCACTACAAAATACCATAAAAATTTTATTATATGAACAATATACTTGTGACATTAAATTCACAAATATCGGCGGTAAATTTAAGCTAAATGTGACAAAGCATGAATGAAAGCTAGCTATAGTAGCTTATTAGGTTGATTAGCTCCTTGAATAGACAGGCTGTACACCTATGTACAGGGTGTGGTTTTTGATCTGTACATAATAGACTTAACCAACGAATTCGGCGCTGCGATGGTTGCTATCTGTTAATTTAGAGGCTGATTGTCTCTTCTATTGGCGCTGTAAATGTTGATTCTCAAACTAAATGAGAGTTGTCTTCAAAACCTACACTTAAAATACTAGTGAGATGCTTATGAATCTTCAAAATATCAGGGCTTATGCTGCACACGCTGATAATCAACACCTGGTGCCGTATGAGATCAGTAGGCGTGATTTGGGCGCCAATGATGTACTCATTAAAATTGATTATTGTGGAGTGTGTCACACTGATATTCACTTTGTTAAAAATCATTTTGGTAATACGGTCTATCCTATTGTGCCGGGACACGAAATTATTGGGCATGTCATTGATGTAGGTAGCCAAGTGACTGGTTTCTCAAACAATGACATTGTGGGCGTAGGTGTCATAGTGGATTCATGTCATCAATGCAGTTCATGTGAGCAAGGCTATGAGCAGTTTTGTGAGCAGGGTATGACAACTGCGTACAATAGCCCTGATCCACACACAGGAGGGGTGACTTATGGAGGCTATTCCAGTCACATTGTGGTTGATGCCAAGAGCGTTTTAAAAGTCTCTGAGAAATTGAATACCTACGCTGCTGCGCCATTATTGTGTGCAGGTATTACTAGCTTTGCTCCACTGAATCGATACCAAGTCAATACGGGCGATAAAGTTGGCATTATTGGTCTAGGCGGTTTAGGTCATATGGGGGTGAAATTTGCCGCGGCGATGGGAGCGCATGTGGTGATGATTACTAGCTCCGAAAAGAAGGGGGCTGATGCGATCAGACTGGGTGCTCATGAGGTGTTGTTATCCACCGATCAGGCAGCGATGCAAGAGCATACAAATAGTTTTGACTTGTTGCTGAATACTATTCCAGTAGAACATGATTTTTCATGTTATTTGGATTTGCTCAAAATTAATCAAACCATGGTCGTTGTTGGGCTGGCGTCGATGAAAATGCATGCAGCTAAATTGATATTCGGCCAAAAGCGTGTCGCGGGCTCCCTTATAGGCGGGATTGAAGAAACTCAACAAATGTTAGATTTTTGCGCAGAACACAATATTACGGCCGATGTAGAATTAATTAATATTAAAGACGTCAATGAGGCTTATCATCGTATTGAGCATGGTGAGGTGATGTATAGAGTCGTCATAGACATGGCTACCTTGAAATAGTTATCAAGAAATAATTATCTGTCAGAGTAATCTTAAGGCAACATCACATACAGCGTTTAAAGATGACCAGCTAATCGAGATATCCAGCTCGTAAATCAAACTCTAATACCTGCAACATAAAAAATGTTCTAGACTTAATAATCAATACTTATTAGCCTGAATGCGTCATCAGTTAAGATTAAAAATAAACACAAGGGAGTATTGTGCAAGATAATAGCTATGAGGTTTCAAGCCCTGATATCGTCGCTGAGTTGTTTGCAGATGAAGTGGTTGTGCTTAATTTAGAAAATGGCAAATACTTTAGTTTAAGGGGTCTATCTGCAAAACTTTGGAGTGCGGTCACGGCTGGACATGCACCACGTCAAATTCATCAACATCTACAAAGCATACAGCATCAGCAGGCAGATGCTTGCTTAGATTTCATACAGTCTTTAATCGATGAGAATTTAATTCGCATAACTAAGCAATTAGTTACAGCCGGTAATAATGAAATGGGCTTAGATGATTATTTGCCATTGAATGCTGCCGATGAAATGCAAGCCCCTGCATTAGAGATTTATGATGATATGGCTGAATTGATTCTGTCAGATCCTATTCATGAGGTGGATGAAGATGTCGGTTGGCCCAGGAAACGCGACAGCTAACAAATACAATCTCAAATGTATAAGATTGATGTCATCGCACGTGAGTGTTTCGATAAAATTAATGATGTAGATAAAAGTTGTTTTACTGCTCAGCACCTATGCCTTCCCAGTCTAAATGTGGATTTATACTGCACAGACTCTGCATATAGTGAGATGTGTATTAAGAATATTTATCAGCAAAACTTACCAACAGACTGGCAACCTGATGCGACTTTTTATTGTATAGATAGTGAATCATTGGATTGGTCACCCCCTCCACCTTGGCCATATAAAGAATATGACCGACGCGCTGCAAATCAAATTTATGCTGAACAGGGTCTGCATGGTGCATATATGCATGATCCTCGTGTGTGGCAATTTTATGACCCACAAAAAAAAATAGCGATTCAGTGGATTAGACGACCCGGGTGCCTGCCTTTATGGGAGAGTGGAGGGCCACTGAGAACATTGCTCCATTGGGCATATTTAGAGAAACAAAAACGTCTATGCCATGCGGCCACTCTCGGTAATAAAAATAAAGGGATAGTGTTAGTGGGTGCAGGAGGATCGGGCAAGTCTGGGACAACTCTGGCAGGGATTATACATGGGCTAAAGACTGTTGGTGATGATTATTGCTTACTGGATTATCATGAGTCAGTGTGCGCTTATCCACTTTATGAAATATTGAAGCAAGATCATGCGGGGGTAAAAAGAACCCTGGATCATGAGCACATGCAAAAACTCCCTTCACTTAATTGGCAGAAAAAATATGAAATTCATAATGAAAATTTGGCATGTCAACCATTTATACCGAGGATGCAGATTACGGCACTGGTGATACCGCAGATTGGAAATTTTAAGCGTAGTCAGTTTTTTGAGATTTCTCCAGCTTATGCTATGCGTGCTTTTGCACCTTCGAGTATTTTTCAGTTACCTGATTCTGAGGAAGAAGGAATAGCGTTCTCAGCCAAGATATGTCGGCATCTACCTTGTTTGACGCTGCATTTGTCTTCTGATGCAGAGGAAATATCTGACTGCATTAAAGGATATTTAAATACTAACTAATATCATAATGAAATATAAATATTATGAACAATCAAGCTAATGAGTTTGCAAAAGTAAGTGTAATCATCCCTGTGTTGAATGGTGAGAAGTACATTCAGGCCGCACTGGACTCGTTGCTTGCTGAGCAGAACGTGTGTTTAGATATTATTGTTGTTGATGATGGCTCGACTGATAATAGCATGGCCATTGTCGAACAATATAAGGCGTCGCATGCTGGTATCCGATGTATAGGTGGTTCACATCAAGGAGTGTCAGCAGCTCGTAACCTAGCGCTTTCAAATGTTCCTAGTGATTGTGAATATATTACTTTTCTGGATTGTGATGATTTAAATAAGATTGGAAAGATAGAACGTTATGTCAAGCTCCTTGATATGCAACCTCAGGCACAATTTGCTTATGGTTTGATGCAATTATTTGAAGCACTTGATGAGCAAGGTGATATTCTTCCTGGTTCAAAAACCATGGTGGTTAAAGGCGTGTCTTTGTCTGCGGCAGTATTTAAAAAACAGGTTTTTAATATTGTCTCTGGGTTTGCTGAGGATTTAAGTTTTGGTGAGGATATAGATTTTTTTCTTCGTCTGCTAGAGGCGGGTGTTGAGTTTGTAGAAGATGATCAAGTGGCTGTTATGTATAGGCGCCATCAAGAAAATGTGACTAATAATACTCAAGCATGTAGACGCGGTTTTATCGATGCTTTGCGGCGTTCTCTACAAAGACGACGAGAGCAGGGAATCTCAGGTGAACTCAGCGATTTATTTAAAGCTAGACTCACCACAGAGGAGCAGTTTAGAAATGAAGAATGAATATAGTGTGGTAATTCCTGCATATAATGCAGAGGCTACGATAGCAGAGGCACTGGCTTCAATTCTTAATCAAACTTATATGGCCAAGAGTATTATTGTTGTCGATGATGGTTCTGATGACGATACGGCTGAAATTGCTCGTTCAATGTGTGAGAGCATAACTGTGATACAACAGAAAAATCTTGGATGTGGAGCGGCAACTAATGTTGGATTGGCTCAAGTCAAAACTGAATATATTGCATTTCTTGATGCTGATGATGTCTGGCATAAACTCAAAGCAGAAATCCAGCTTAAATATTTATCTAAACATGAAGAAATATCCATGGTGTGTACGCAAGTACAAACTTTTAGTGGGATGTTCGAGCATGCAAAAGTTCGAGAGTTGGAAAACCCTTCTGTAGATTTATGGGGGCGGACTACGATGATGATGCGCACACAAGCTGCTCGCCAAATTGGTGACGTCATAGATCCTACTGGGGGGCGTGGCGATATGGTGGATTGGATAGCTAGAGGTAAAGAGCTTGGGCAGAAGTATCATATGCATCCAAGTGTTCTAGCTTATCGTAGAATACGTCCAGAAAGCTTATCTTATGGACGAGATCGTGATAAAGATAGAGGTTATTTACAGGTTGTGAAGCTAGCGCTTGAACGTAAGCGTGCACAGCAAAAAGATGCTTAATCTTGAGTATTAGGAATACGAGTGGCAAATTTTTTATTGAATGAGATCAGCCAGCGTGTTGCTCCGAATCAAGAGCTGTCGGCACTGATTAGCATAGCAACTCTATCAGATGATGAAGCATTAGAGGTTTGGACACAGTGGAGTCAACAACATGATTTGGATGATATTAATTGGCAAGTGCATAAAGTGTTAGCACGTATTGCATCCAGAATTGCCTATATTGCCCCACATTGTCATTATCGACCTAGAGTAGAGGGTTTAGCTAAAGCCCATTGGACCCACTCGCAATTGATGCTGCGCGCGTCAAGACAAGGACTTGCTTGCTTGGTTGATGCATCTATACCTGTGATGTTGATGAAGGGTGCTGCTTTCTCGTTAAGTGATTCATCCGTTCAGAAGAGGCATAGTGAGGGCGCTCATGTGATGAGTGACTTAGATGTGATGGTGCCAAGAATGCTTTATTCAAAAGCGATTCATGTACTTTATGAGGCTGGATGGCGTTGTAAGGAATCAGTAGAGATGAGTGCGGAGAGATGGAGATATTCTCCTGGCACCAACGTATACAAGTCTCCGCATGGAGATTTAGATGTTCATCATCAACCCATGCATGGGAAATATCTTAGCCAAGCTGTTTTGAATCAATGTTGGCTGCGAGCGCCTGTGATTAATTATCATGGCTTGCCTGTGAGAATTCCTGCTTTGGCTGATCAAATTGTATTCACCGCTAGTCATGCAGCATTTAAGTCAAGCATTCAAGATAGTTCTGCGAGTTGGGTATTTGATCTAAGGCAGTTGCTCGTACATAGTGATATTGAGGCGGACGATTTATTGGCCAGTGCTTGTGAGTTCGATCAACTACTCGCCGTTAGAGCGTGTATCAATTATTTAATTTCGATAGAACCTACACAAAAACTACATCATCTTCTCTCAGTATTGATGAAACCAACGATGAGTGTTGCTAGTTACGTTGAATTCTATTGTTACACATTGAATCCAAACGTTAGAATGATTGCTCAGCAGTTGTCGCGTTATAGTTATTTAATAAAAGCAACGGAAAAAAAATCCTCTAAAAAGTTAACCAATATCTCATCAATTAGTTATTGTGGTGAGTACAAGTGGGATGTGATAAAAAAACTTAAACCTAGCAATAAGAAGCCAAAACTAGGTCTGAAATATGAAATCTCACAACAACAACGAGTGAATAAACATCGGCACGAGATAGTACTTCAGCTGCCAGAAGAAATTAAATACTCGAAAAAATTGAGTTGTTATTTTGAGATAGAGTGTGTTGTTAATTATGCGGGGCGCTGCAAATTTGATATTGCGATTAATCATCATGCTTGCGCGCGTCTCAATTGTGATATGTCAATTATAAAAGACTCTCAAATTATAGGTTTTGAAGTTCCTATCAAGAGTGATATAAAGACTTTCACAATAGAAGCAATCACACGTCATACGTTAACAACTCAGACTAAGGCTAGTCAACGCAATGAATGGCAAGCATTGACGTTTAACGTTCAGAAAATAATTATTTATTGATACAGTTGTCTCAACTCTTTATGAGTTTGTGTGTAAGAATCCTCAATTAGACTTTTTATTGAACTGTATAATGTTATTTTCCAAAGTGGCATATATATGGTCGCCAGCTAAAAATTCTCCTGCAAGTATTTGTTTTGCCAATGGTTGTTCGATCAATTCCACAATAGCTCGTTTAAGTGGACGTGCACCATAGGCTCTATCAAACCCACGTTGTGTGATTAAATTCATCGCATCTTCACTCACAGTAAGCGTTAAGTCACGACCTGCAAGACGAGAGTTTAGCGCTGTTAGCTGTATGCGTGTAATAGCAGCAATTTGCTCCTCACCTAAAGGTTTGAAGATAATGGTCTCATCTATGCGATTAAGAAACTCTGGTCTGAAGATAGCGCGTAGATCACTTTCTAACAAATTGCGAATAGATTGATCATCACTAGATGATGCTTCGAGTATTTTATCACTGGCAATGTTAGACGTCATAGCAATCACTGTATTACGAAAATCCACTGTACGACCGTGGCTGTCTGTTAGACGTCCATCATCTAATACTTGCAGGAATAGATTGAATACATCTGGATGAGCCTTTTCGATTTCATCAAATAAAATCACACTGTAAGGTTTGCGTCTAACAGCTTCAGTGAGTAAGCCGCCTTCATCAAAACCGACATAGCCAGGAGGGGCTCCAACTAAACGCGAGACTGAATGTTTCTCCATGTATTCAGACATATCAATACGTATCATGGCGTCCTCACTGTCGAACAGAAACTCTGCCAATGTTTTGCATAATTCTGTCTTACCAACCCCTGTAGGGCCAAGCATTAAGAAGGAACTATTAGGACGATTTTGTTCTGACAAGCCTGCACGAGAGCGTCGAATTGCATTGGCCACTGCGCTTACAGCGTTTTCTTGACCAACAACACGTTGACTTAATTGCGCTTCCATTTGCAGTAACTTCTCCTGCTCACCGCTGAGCATCTTACTGACTGGAATGCCGGTCCATCGTGAGACAACATCCGCTATTTCTTCACTATCGACTTTATTTCGCATTAGTGTTGTTGTTTGTTGCTCAGATGAAGGTGCATTTGCTATTTGTTTTTCTAGTGCTGGAATCGTGCCATATTGTAATTCAGACATTTTGCCTAAATCACCCTCACGATGTGCTAGATCTAATGCTGTACGAGCTTCATCCAGTTGTTCTTTGAGATGCTGCACACCTTGAAGTATTGCTTTATCACTGCGCCAGATCTGTTCTAATTCTGCGTATTCACGCTCATGGTCATCAATTTGTTGTTGTAAATCTTCTAGACGTTGTTGAGAAGCCTTATCATGTTCTTTTTTCAGCGCTTCGCGTTCAATTTTTAATTGAATTAAGCGTCGCTCTAATCGATCCATTTTTTCAGGTTTTGAATCCATCTCTATGCGTATTTTTGAACCTGCCTCATCAATTAAATCAATAGCCTTGTCCGGTAGCTGCCGATCAGTAATATATCGATGAGACAGAGTGGCAGCAGATACTATGGCAGGATCAGTGATCTCAATGCCATGATGAATTTCATAACGTTCTTTGAGGCCGCGTAAGATGGCGATGGTGTCGATCACGTTAGGTTCATCTACGATGATTTTTTGGAAGCGTCTTTCTAAGGCCGCATCTTTTTCCATGTATTGTCGATATTCGTCTAAGGTAGTCGCCCCGACACAATGTAACTCACCACGTGCGAGTGCGGGCTTTAGCATATTGCCAGCATCCATGGCACCTTCAGTTTTGCCTGCACCAACAAGCATATGAATTTCATCGATAAATAAGATGACTTGATCGGGTTGTTCAGATAGATCTTTAAGTACAGCTTTTAGGCGTTCTTCAAATTCACCACGAAATTTTGCTCCTGCAATCAGTGCGCTTAAATCCAAGGATAGTAAGCGTTTATTTTTCATGCCTTCAGGCACTTCGCCATTAACGATGCGCTGTGCAAGTCCTTCAACAATGGCAGTTTTACCTACACCAGGCTCACCTATAAGGACTGGGTTATTTTTTGTACGACGTTGTAAAACTTGTATAGCGCGTCGAATTTCATCATCACGCCCTATGACTGGGTCCAGCTTGTTATTACGCGCTTTTTCAGTGAGATCAATGGTATATTTTGCTAATGCTTCTCGTTGTTCTTCAGCATTTTGAGAATCTATTTGATGAGACTTGCGGATATTATCAATGGCGTTTTGTACGTTTTTTTTATCGAGTGCAAGTTGCTTAAAAAGCTTCGCTAACTCACCCTTTTCGTCAAGCACAGCTAGGGCAAATGTTTCCGTTGCGATGAATTTATCTTGCCATTGCTGTGCTAATTTTTGACAGCGATTCAGACAGGCATTCAGGTTGGATGAGATCGACATCTCGCCACTATGCGAAGAAAGTTGAGGTAGTGTATCAATTAGACTTTGACACAGACTGATTAGTTGTGTGGGATCTATATTGGCCAATCTATAAATAGCTGCCACATTGCTATTTTCTTGTTTCAATAATGAAACCAGTAAATGAACCGGTTCGATTTGGGTATGATTGGATTCTACCGCTAGCGATTGAGCTTGTTGCAGTGCTTGCTGAAAGCTATGTGTACATTGTTCAATTTGCATTACAGTTACCTTATTTTTTTCGATCTATAGATAAGGTTTGGGCGCCAGTTGAATAATTCAAGGTGGCGAGTGATAAATAGTGTGTTATGTGAAGAACCAGTGAGGCACTTTACGGTGAGGAAAGTAATAGATTACTAAGCAAATTTTTTTATGATTAAATTGCCTACAGAAACAATGAAATTGGCAAGGCGTAAATATTTATTATTTATGATAGCTGTCAGCAACAGCTTGTAAGCCCTTGGCATTGAGTATTTTTATACTTTTGCGATTGGCGGTAATAAGACTTTCTTGACGAAATTTTGTGATGATGCGACTGACAGTTTCATCAGTAAGACCGAGATAGTTTGCTATTTGACAGCGTGTCATGCTGAGTTTTTTCTTGGTGACTTATCTTTGTTGAGTTTATTGATAAATTCTATGCACATGATCAGCAATACTGCAGAGTAATTCATAACTTAGCATATTGGCGGCATTAGCTACTTCATTCACACTGATGTCTTGTCCCCAAAGCTCTGCCTCATCACCAATCTCAACATCCACGTTACTTGCATCTACGGTGATCATATCCATAGACACTTTTCCAATGATGGGGGCTAGATTGCCATGGATGCTAACATTTACTTCTTTAAGTAAATTGCGTGGGTAGCCATCAGCATAACCCATGGCGATGACTGCAACGCGCATGTCATGTGGGCAAGCATAAGTCCCGCCATAGCCGATAGTGTCACCTTTAGCCATTTCTTTGATAGAAATGATAGGTGCATGTACTGACATAACTGGCTTGAAATCGGTTAAGTCAGGGTGAGATTGATCTGACTGAAAAGGAGAGACACCATACAAACACAATCCAGGTCGCACCCAATCATATAAGGTTTTTGAGTAAGCAATACTTGCGGCAGAATTAGCAGCGCTGCATTCACACTCAGGATATTTTTGTGTGATTTTTTCAAAACAATGGCGTTGTTGTTCCATTTTAACATCATCCAATATATCGGCATTAGCGAAGTGTGTCATTAGTCGTATTTTGCTGATGTTTTTGATTTGCTTTAATTTTTTGAAAAATTCTTCAGCTTGAGAGGCGGCAAAGCCCAATCGCCCCATTCCAGTATCAATTTTCAACCAGACTTGTATCGATTGTTTGAGCCCATAGGAGCTTAAAATTTTTACTTGATGAGAGCTATGTACAACCGTTTGAATGTTTGCGTCGGCAATTTGCTGTAACTCTTTTTTATTTTTAAATCCCTGCAAACAAATAATCGGATGTAAGATGCCTGTAGCTCGCAAAGCTAAGGCTTCATCCACACAAGCAACGGCGAAGGCATCAGATTGACTCAGTGCTTGTGCTGATTGTGCTAGGCCATGTCCATAAGCATCTGCCTTCACCACAGAAATTATCTTAGTATCTTGAGTGATAGAACGAAGTTGCTGTAGGTTATGCGCGAGATGGTCTAGCTGAATTAAGGCATAGGCCGATCGTCTCATGAGTGCATCTCGGGGATATGAAATTCAGGGGCATAGTTTTCAAAACGTGTGAATTGCCCTAAGAATGTCAAACGAGTTTTAAAAATGGGTCCATTACGTTGTTTGGCTACGATAATTTCTGCAGTGCCCTTATCAGGACTTTCTTCGTTGTAAACTTCGTCACGATAAATAAAAGCAATGAGATCTGCATCTTGTTCTATGGCTCCAGACTCTCGCAAGTCTGACATGACTGGGCGTTTATCGGTGCGTTGTTCTAGACTTCGATTGAGTTGTGATAGCGCGATTACAGGCACATCCAATTCTTTGGCAAGTGCTTTCAAAGAGCGAGAAATTTCAGAGACATCATTAGTGCGGTTCTCGGTACTGCCGGTGATTTGCATGAGTTGTAAGTAATCAATCACGATCAATGATAAGCCATGTTCACGTTTGAGTCGGCGTGCTCGAGCGCGAATCTCAGTAGGACTCAAAGCGGCGCTATCATCGATAAATAATTTAGCCTCAGATAGTATCGATACTGTGCTACTAATATTGCGCCATTGTTCTTCATTCAGACTACCCGTTCTCAAAGCTTGTGCATCCACACGTCCCATTGA
>Ga0181600_10001960_pt1 | contig 16024 bp, 9 predicted proteins | sample 041ome_2_FD_132982 | JGI IMG/M metagenome (GOLD analysis project Ga0181600, IMG submission 132982) | Coastal salt marsh microbial communities from the Groves Creek Marsh, Skidaway Island, Georgia - 041406US metaG (megahit assembly) | ecosystem: Environmental > Aquatic > Marine > Intertidal zone... | reverse complement strand
TGTTCACCATGTGATCTTTCACCTCGCTCACCAAGACCTCTTCTCTGTGAAAGATTCCCGCCGCGAGCGCCGCGGAGCACTTGGTGGCGTTGAAGACGTCGGTGAAGTGCTGCGGACAACCAGCACCGCTCGAAGCAATGACGGGGATACCGACGGCATCGGAGACGAGTCCGACGAGTTCGTGATCGAACCCGTTTCCTTGACCGTCTTCATCGATGCAGTTGAGGAGGATTTCGCCCGCACCGAGCGCTTCCATGGCGATGGCGAGTTCATAAGCGCCAATGTCGCGGCCCTCTCGCCCACCCTTGACGGTGCACTGGAACCAGACGTACGCCTCGCCATTCGGACCAGGGCGAGACGTCTTGATGCACTTGTTCTTCGTCTGAGACGGATCAGAGACGTATTGTCGCCTCGGGTCGATGGAAATGACCACCGCTTGCACGCCATACCTCTCAGAGATTTGCTCAATGCTCGTCTGGCCGGTGTTCACTTGACCCGACGCGTACCACTGTTCAGCCACCTCGACGGCGTCCGAGCCGATGGAAACCTTATCGGCGCCGCTCGCAAAGTACGCCGTGGCGACTTCGAGGGCGGTGTAAGATTTACCGTTGCTATCGGTAAAATCTCGAATACCTCCACCGACGGTGAGCGGGACGAAAACCGTCTCGCTCGAGCGTTTTAACACTTCCAACATTGGCGCGTCGGTGAGAGGCAAATCTCGATAACCGGTGATGTTCAGGAAAGCAACCTCATCGGCGCCTTGCTTGAAGTACTTACCGGCGAGTTCGACGGGTTTACCCAAGTTACGAACATCTCCACCTTCAGCCTTCTCACGCACGTCGTAAGAATCGCCCTTCGTAACCACTAAATCACCGCTATCGTTGGAGCGCACGTCGAGGCACGCGATGACGCGTCGAGCCAAACCATCCGTCACTGGCAACGCGGTTCCGAATTGACCAGTCGGTTTTGCGTCCTCAAGGAAGCGTTGGAACACGCCCAAACCAGTGCTGCCAGACTTTTCAGGGTGAAACTGACACGCCATGACGTTGCCCTTCTGCACGCTCGCGATGAACTCTCCGCCGTAGTCGCACGTGGAGAGTACCCAGTCCTTGTTCGCCTCCGTCGGGGTGGCGCGGTAAGAGTGCACAAAATACACCCGCTCTCCCTCCATGCCGTCCATCAGACCACTAGATTTCTTTGTGTTTACCAAATTCCATCCAATGTGCGGCACAATCAGCCCTTCGCCGCGGAATTTGTCTACGCTACCCGGAATGAGCCCTAAACCCTCTACGCCTCCAGACTCCTCAGACCCGTCGAAGAGAAGCTGCAAGCCCAAGCACACGCCCAAGAATGGTTTATCGTTCCGCACGTACTCCTTCAATGGTTCAATCAAATCGCGTTCCTTCAAAATGTCCATCGCGCTCCCGTACGCGCCGACACCAGGAAAGATTAATTTCTTAGCCTCGCTCAAGTCCTCCGGCGTCTTGACGTCCTTCACCTCGAAACCCAAGGCTGCGACGGCGTTTCTGACGCTTCGCACGTTACCGGCGCCGTAATCCAAGAGATAAACCTCGCGATCGGCGGATGCGGTCACGCGCGCCGCGCGCACGGATCGGCGGCGGTGTCCGACACCGACGCAACAGCGAAGTCCTCCGTTGTTCCCTCTAAGGGTCGCGCGCATCGTCACGGTCGAAGACGCCGCCGCCGACGACGAAGACGACGAAGACGCCGACGTCCGCATGCCGTATCGGAGCTTCACGCCGCGCCCCGCCGCGTCGCGTCCGCGCTTTTTTCTTTAGGCGGTTCCGTGACCCTTCCTCCTCGACGTCGTCGACGAGTCGCGTCACCGGGTCCACACTCCAGCCTTCATCCTTCGTTTTCCCCGTTCGTTCGTTCCGTCAGTTTCTCTTTCTCACTTTCTCACTTTCACTTTCTTTCTCTCACAGCTAGGCTAAAAAAGCAAAGAGTACGTACGAGTGCAGACCGCAGACCGCGGCGTGGACGAGCGCGGACTGCAACAGTCAGTCGGTCGGTCAATCGTCGGTGAAGGACGGAAGGAACGCGCGCGGAGAAGGAGGCGGCGTCCGTGTCGTGGAACTCGCGACGTAGGTCTCGAGGCGTCGCGCGCGGGAGTGGATACGTCGGAGCGATGTCGGGAACGCTCGAGTCGGTAGATGCGCTCGACGCGTTGGTTCGAGAAGCGTTCGCCAACTGTGGGACGAGCGAGGCGGCGACGGAGAGGTTGAGAGCGCTGAAAGAGGATAAAGGGTGCTGGAGACTGTGTTTGATGCACTATGGGGCGTCCAAGTCGGCGGAGACAAAGTTTTGGTGCCTGCAGACCCTCGCCGAGTCTCTCGAGGGACTGACGCGCCGGGCGAGAGAAGCGGCGGCCGAGTCTCCTTCGCGAGGTGAGTCTCTGAGCGAAGAGGATGCCACAGCCCTGAGGAATGCGGTCGGGATGTATGTGAGTGAAGCAGTCGAAATGGGGAATGATAGTGCGTATGTGAAAAATAAGCTTGCGCAGGTTTGCGCGCAAGCGATGGCGCTCGAGTACCCGACGCGTTGGCCGAGCTTTTTCACAGACGTAGTAGGACTTTTGAATGCTGGAACAAACGGCGTGGACATGTTCACACGAGTAATGGAAGCAATAGACGAAGAGGTTATAGCTACGGTGGAGGCTGGAAGAATCGGTAAGAGCGATTTAACTTTGTCCATGTCAGTTAAGGATGCCATGCGCGCGGATGGTAGCGTGCAACTGATTTTTGATGCTTGGCGACAGTGTTTGACGCACTTCGCTCGCACGGAACCGCGAGTTGCATCTCGAATATGGGCTGCGGCAAGAAGATACGTAGATTGGGTGGATGTCGGTACGGTGGCTTCTGATGCGTACGTCGCGTGCGCGAAAGAGTGCTTGACGCTCAACGACTTGGACGGCGCCAGTGAGGATTTGCGCTCCGCTTCCACGGCGTATCTTCACGCCATCTTCACAAAAGGGATGGACACGAACGTGAAACTCAGACTGATTACTACAACAAACATTATTGAGGTGTGCTCTGCGCTTCAATCCATATGTACATCAAGAGCAAAGGAGTTTGACGAAGAGTTTGTTGTGCAAGTTACGTATTTGACTACTGCTGTCGGCACAGAACTTCTTAACGCCAACAAAATTGAGAACATCACCACGCTTGCACCCGAGTTATCAGCACAAGCGAGCGCTCTACTGCATACGATTACCCCTGTCATCATATCGAGCATCAGTAGTGATCATGAGCGAGCCGTCCTTGCCGCTCTACCATTTCTGACGGCGTACGTGAGTTATGTCAAGTCTCAACCAGCACTCTTAGCGTCTGCGCAACCGGCGTTGACGACGGCTTGCCAAGCCTTGATTGCGCGAGGTGCATTTCCTCTCGAGGAAGTGGCAGAGTTTGACTGGAACGATGGTTCAAACGCGCTGACCCAGGAGTTTGAAGCTGACATCTTCAACTTACGCGCAGAGCTCAGCGTACAATTCAGAAACATAGCGAGGCTGGTCCCTCAATTAGCCAGAGAAGTCGTTCGACAGGTTCTGTCGAGCGCGATTCCAATTAGTATAGATAGTCAGAAGAGCGTGAGATGGCAGAACATAGAGGTTGCTGTGTCTGCACTGTACACGCTTGGTGAAGGTGCCGATGATGCCGCAGTCAAACCCATGTCTCTTGCAGAGCGAGCGCAGGCGACAAACGGCACCGGAGACGTTTCAGATACACCTCTGGGTGCGCTTGCAATTTCTCTCATCAAGCAATGGGGTCCAAATGTAGCGCATGCGGCGCGCCATCGGATAGTAGCGCCTATATTTTTAGAGACATGTGTCCGGTATCACTCTGTTCTAGAACGGGATGACGAGGCTTTGATGCTCGCTTTGACTGCATTCTTAGACGAACGAGGGATCCAACACACTGATCAGACGGTCAGAGCGAGAGCGTGCTACCTGTTCTCTAGGCTGTGCCGTCCACTTCGTTGCAAACTTTCCGATCGGGTGGAGGACATTATGAGAGTACTTCCTAATCGTTTAGCAGAGGCCGCGCAATCCATACCAGACACCAGCAGCAGGGTGGCATCGCAGGTGAGCGCAGCCGGTGTGCAGAGTAAGGCGATGGCAGACGGTGGGAACGATGATAGACTCTATCTATTCGATGCATCTGGCATATTACTTGGTGCGGATGAAGTCCCTGAAACTCAGCAACGCGATTTCCTAACTCAGATAGCAACGGCATTGGTAAACCAGATAGAATCCGCAATGGATCAAAGCAACGCCATCGATGAGGCAATCCGAGTGACGTTAGCGACGAGGGCGATTGTTGCTCTGGGAAAAATTTCGAAAGGGTTCTCTCAGCGCACGTGCTTGACTGGACGACCGCAAACCGGAGACATATTCAGATCATGCCTGGAGGTTGTGTTGAGGTGTCTAGATACGTGGCCAAGAAATGCAAGTGTGCGCAGTAAAGTGACAGCTTTCTTACACCGGATGATCGAAATTCTAGGTCCAACCGTGACGCAGTATCTCGCTCCCGCAATTGATAAGTTGCGTCACGATGCGGGAACAGCTGAGCTCAGAGAGACGCTCGTACTTTTCAATCAACTCATTGTGACGTATCAGAAATTGCTCGCTCCGCTTGTCATTGAGGTACTTCCTGGTTTGACAACACAAGTGTTTGAGACCACCGCCCAGGCTTACAGACAGGCTGAAGCGCAATCGCAAGGAACTGATGTTTTACTAAACACGGAGGTGTGCCGAGAAGCAGGTGAACTGGAAAGAACATGGCTTACAACAGCCGCAGCACTTGGCACAAACCATCTTGTGAGCGAAGTTTTTACAGGAGTAAATCTCGATCGCACTGCGCAATTGCGAGAGCAAACTCTAATTCGATTAGTGGAGGCAACGACGACTCACACGATGGTGAGTGCACGGAAAGTTGCAATACAGGCATTGAGGGCGTTCGTCGACGCATGGATGGCCAACTCAAATTTAACTCCAGGCGTGAGCGCTGACGTGAGCGTACCTCAGCAAGACGTTGTACCTGGCTTCACGCAATTCGTTTTGGAACGCATCTGCACCGATTGTTGCATCGTACCTATTATGCGAGGAGATTTGAACCTTTCAGATGCCGTTTCTGTGACCGTTCTAAATGAATCGAACGCCATACTCTCCATCGCCTTTGCGCGGCAACGCGCAGCCTTGGAAGCGGTGATGAGCCAATTCTTCCCAGCTATTCTCCCGGGAATACATCAGGATAGAGTCGCCCAAATCATGACAGAGTACGCTCGTATTCTTGTTAGTCAAGATGGGGTCAAGTCGACGAACTCAAATTCGAAATCTGCTCGCGCTTTAGCGGATGTGCTTCACACCGAGCTCAAGAGCGCGCACTCGGGGGCGATGCCAACCGGGCTTCAGCCTCGCCTCGCTGCAAGAGGCACTTAGCAAACTCGATGCCTCTGCATTCAATTAGATGATGACGTAGTAAATCTGTAGTTATAGTAGAACCGTCGTGTGCGAGTGAACGAAATCATCGGCAGCCCGAATCGTTGCGAAAATCAGTTCATCCATGGCAGAAAACGATAAATGGAGAAACCATGCAACCAGACTCAAACTCGACTCAACTCAGCTGCCGTCTTGTCGAACTCGACGCGGCACGACGAGGCTGCGTCACACGACGGCGCACGCATACACCACCTCGAGCGCCGCGTTGTGAAATTCAGAAAAGTTTGTCTCAAATTCAAAGAGCGAAAAAACAGTCCCGCGCGCTACACCGTGGCGACGCGCGCGTTCCCCGTAGAGTTCACGTGACGACAGGCCCCTCTTAACGACCCGGGTTCTGTTTGCCGCCACCAACGCAGGAATGTCTGGTGCACGTCGTCGAGGGGATTCGGACGAATGGGAAGGTACCAAACGGGCGCGACGCGCGCTCGACGCGTCGTGTACAGCTTTACGCGACGCAGAGGGTGCGCTGTCACGACGTGTGGTTGGCACAAAACGTTCGTCGGGAGGAGAAGTGTTTGGTTCCTTTGCCGTACTGCCAGTAGATGTTTTGAGGAACATTTTATCGCGTTTGGACGGGTACAGTCTGGCCATGGTGTCGTGTACGTGCTGGGATTTTGCCATCCTAGTGCTGAACACGGACGTCCTTTGGTATAAAGCACTTTCACAGTTGGAGCCAAAATCACTCATTCGCTGCGACTTGGTGCAATACGAAGGAGCCCAGAGGAAGAAGAATATGAGAAAGAGCTCAAAGTTTCCAAAATTTTCTTGGCGAGAACTGTACCTTTGGAGAATCCACACGCTCAGGCGAAATGCGCTGATGGACACGAAAGCATACATCGAATGGACTCGTCAGACAAAGCACTCAGAGCACTCAGCAGAGAGGCCCGCGGCGACGCCACAACACTTTGGATCAAAAGTTCATACGTTCTCAGAGGCTCACACCTTGTCCGGTGGTTCTGCACTGACATCCAAGGTCGTGTTACAAGGAAGATTGGCGGTGATCGATCGAGATCGGTTATTCACATGCGACCCTATTCCCAAGGGAGGCATTGTACACACAGTACATGAGATGGGAGTGAATACTTTTATACCAAAAACCCTCGTGTGGTCGCCCAGAGGCGAGTTACTCTCGTGTGCAATAGCCGTTAATGGGGCAGAAACAAGTTCCTGCTTCAGTAAGATTTTATTTTCAGCACCGAATGGCATGTTTGCACATCAAAGCAAGCGAAGGCGGAGAAGCACCGCTTCAACCTTGGCCCGGTTAGATTTCGCAGATGAAAAGCCTGGTGAAGTTTATACGGGCCCTCCGGTTACGAACATATTGGCGTTACCCGAAGGAATCCAATGTTCGCAGATGTCTTTCTCGGAGTGTGGCACCGTATTAAATTTCGTTCACGAAGAACGCACTGAAACTGCACTTTTTTTACTCGACTGTGCCACCACAATAACTTCTTTGTACGGTCCGAGCAATGGACACGTCGGCTTTTCGCCGGTACCAGCACCTGCAGAGCATGTTGTAAAGGTGCTAGATGGAGGAGAGAAACTTCTCGTTGCACTTGATCCTTCCAAGCACGCGAATGGCGCTTTAATCATGAATGGCCAGCAATTGTGCTTTTTACACGACGTGAATGCTGCTGTGCATCCGCTCAGCAAATATTGGGCTGACATAGATGACCTCGATTATTTGTCTAGTGGTTCCGACGTAGATGATGATTTTCACGGGACCGGTGTCTCAGAAATCGATGATCAAACCACAATGGAAGGCCAAGCCCTCACAGGGAGGGTGATGCGTTCAGACGGTTCTGACGCAACTTCTGAAGAAGTGCAGAGCCCAAGTTCCAGCTGGGCTGAGCCAATAGAGTCCATATTCACCGACGATGTACGTGAGTTATGTAGTGTGCGGAAATTTTCAGAGGTCACATCATCATCGTCGTCGTGGTCATGGTTGAATATTAAACGCAAGATTACTGGCAGCATTCAACTTGCCACTCAGTCGCTCGTCGACATCGTGAGAGGCGACGTTGAGAAACGTGCGTTGAGAAAGAGATCGTTAACGAGTACCTCAAGATCACTAATGAGTACTGATAGCGGTGCCTCGTCTTGTCGACGAGATAGTTCGTGGTGGAGTAACATCCCCCGTTTTCGCAAGCTCAACGAAATTCTGATCGATCACTCCTCAGCTCAACCACTCACGAGAGTGTTGGGCAGTGATCGCGCCAAGCAGATACAATGGGTTCCGCCTCGTCAAGGAGATCCTAGTAAATGCCGTGGATTTTGGCTAATGCCTTCAGCAAATTTGGAGTCTAGCTCTCCGTACTGCTCGTTTCTCGTCATCACCCCAGCGCCGAGCGATCGCGCACTGAAGAAGGGAAGGATAATGCCTTTTGTGGGACCATCGGACGGCGACGTGTTCTCACTCATCCGGCAGTGTACGGTGGTGGAAATTCTGCCACCATTCACACCAGAAGCAGGAGACATCGGGATAGGAGCGTCTTTTCTATTCGCCGGTTCACCCGGGGGGCGTCATGTTGCGTGGACAACGCACGAAGGGTTGTATGTCCGATGCCTCGAACACAAACTCGATGAACACGGAGACTGGGCGGATCCACCACAAATGGCGCCTGAAATGAAAATAATCGATTTCGATTCAATCATGACTGGTAAGAACCAGTGGAACGAGCGTCACGACGAAATCAATATGCGAAATTATCCAGCTTGGAATGGATCGCATCGAGTCCCAGTGCTGTCCGTCACAAATGAGGTGATCAAATTTACCGTAAACGCCATCCAATGGAGCTCAAGCGGCGAGCGACTTTTGATTTTACTATCAACACACCTCGCGCATGAACGGCCATCGCAAGCCGGTGACTATTACACCGTTCATCAATGGGTATGCTGGGATCCACCAGCCGTGTTTCTAGACTATGAGCGACATTTTGGTGCTCGAACGGCGCAGCCGACGAGAGAAGGTCTTGGTACGCTCTCGTTTGGCTCGAGATTCATTAGTTCAAAATTATTCGCGACAGATGGCCTGAACAAGATGCAATATTCTGACAAAGGCTATAATATATGGAATCCAGAGGAAAACGCCGTTGCATTTTCGCTCACCATGCCAAAGGCTGGCAGCATGAATGAGTCCATCGATTACATCGTCATTCAACACTTTCCTCGCGTGCGTCGAGAGGATATGCAGCAAAGATGCGAACGCGGCGAGATTCCTCCGATTCAACAACCAGACAGTGTAGAAAGCTGGCCATATTACCTCAATTACGTACCCACGGCGTTGGAGTACGTCTGTGAAGGTTCATACTGTAACTGGAGCCCGTGAGACAAACCTGTAGAAAATTAGTCTGTTGTATTTCAACTGAAGTGTACACCTCGTCAAATACGTGCCATCCGCTGCACGTCCTCGACACTGAGCGACACGGCAACTATGAACGCAGCGACAGATAACGAGAGCGATAAAGAGTTGGCGCTTGCGTCTCGGGCCCATGCGAACTTCATCGTCGCTTCATCGTCGAGCGATGATACGCTTGAGTACGCCTTTACTGAGCACCTGCGCTTGAGCGGGATCTATTGGGGCGCGTGTGCGCTTTCTGTTCTAGGAAAACTTGACGACGCTTTCGACGACGTGGAACGCAGCGAGCTATTGGCATACGTAGATTCTTGCCGTTGCGACTCTGGCGCTTACGCAGGAGGTGTCGGCCACGACGGCCACGTTTTATACACGCTGAGCGCTGTTCAGATATACGCGCTGTTCGACGAGTTGGAAAGACTGGATGTTGATTCAGTCGTCGTTTTCATTCAGAAAATGCAGTTGAAAGATGGATCATTTCAAGGAGACGAGTGGGGGGAAATTGATACCAGGTTTACATATTGCGCCCTGAGCACTCTACGATTGCTCAACCGACTTGACGCTGTAGACGTTGAAGCGGCTTGCAGATACATCGAGCAGTGTAAAAATTTCGATGGTGGCTTCGGGGCGACCCCTGGCGGGGAGTCTCACGCCGGGCAGGTGTTCACCTGCATAGGCGCCCTCGCAATCGGTGGTCGCTTAGATTTCGCAGATGCAGATCTTCTTGGGTGGTGGTTGGCAGAGCGCCAAGTCAAAGCTGGCGGTCTCAACGGGCGTCCGGAGAAGCTACCAGACGTGTGCTACTCGTGGTGGGTACTGAGTTCTCTGAGTATTTTACGCAAAACACACTGGGTCGATTGTGATGCCCTCACGCGTTTCATTCTGCGATGTCAGGATGAGCAGGGCGGAGGAATATCTGACCGACCAAACGACGAACCAGATGTCTATCACACCTTCTTTGGCATTGCAGGGCTCAGTTTGATGGGACATCCCGACGTGGTCGAGCCTATCGATCCGGTCTACGCGCTCCCGAATGCAGTTCTCAGGCGATTGGGTATTGTCCCTTATTTGGAAACACACTAGCTAGGTGACTATTTGTAAAACTAGGATGAAGACGGCTCCGCCCATGGAGGCGTGGGACATTCAAACGCCCACTCATCGCCACTGTACCGGACGCAGTGAAGCCATATCGCCTCTAGGTCGATCGCCTCGTCTCCGGCGTGCACAACGCGTGGACAGTGTGGACATAGGTTGGCGTTCGCTTCGCGACTCGGTCTGTCGGGATCTGTGTAATCGATCGACAACGCCTCGTCTTGTGTGAGTTGATTTGACTCATCGAGCACAGTTGTATCGCACGCGCGCTGTATCAATGTTGCGCGCTCTATCTCGACCAGGGAGCCTCCGTACGAGACGTCGTTGGCGATGGGGTAACCTAAAATGGCTAAGTGAGCTCTGATTTGATGGGAACGCCCCGTGAATGGCTCGCACTTCACGAGAGACGTACCATCGTCGAAAGTGTTGAGCAGAGAAAACTTTGTGGACGCTCCCTTGAAGGACGCTTCGCTGCGCTCGCTCATTGACTCGGTCCCAGGTTTGCCTCTCCATAAAGCAACTCGTGCTTTAGCATCAAAACCAAGTGCTTCATCACACAACACCCATCCCTCGTTACCGGTGTTAAAATGCCCTTGAACTCTCGCAACGTATTCCTTACGCATCTGTCGGCTCTCCATCTTCATTCTCAACGCGTTTGCCGACTCGGCTGAACGCGCGAGCAAGAGCAAACCAGATACGTTTTTGTCGAGTCTATGTATAGGGAAAAGACGCCCCAAATCTTTTCTAGTCGCCGAGAGCAGCGCCATGACTGTGTTCAAGCGGTATTGCCCGGTTGGATGCACGGGCAACGTCGCCGGCTTGTTCACGGATACCACGTCGTCGGTGACGCTCAAAACCTCAACTTCATCCGCCAAAACCGGAGGTTCGTGCCTGTGAATGAAGTGCCGAACCCGGTTACCCCCGCGAAGGATCGGGCCATCCACGTTTTCAACGTTCGAGCCCGTTACCGCTGCCCTTCCGTTCTCCTCTACTCGCAACCGACCCAACGCGTGCGCCCGCCGGTAATACTCGAGCGGGCGCATTGGAAACTCCTCGGCAAAGAGCGCACACAGCCGTTGCCCCGCCCACCGCTCCTTGACTCCGCATATGAAATCAAACTCATACGGCACCACGAACCGCAAGCCCAATCGAGCGTCCACGCGGTAGCTCTCGCTCGCCCTCGGTCCGTGCGCACCGAAGAGGTCGTTTCTCTCGAGCGTTTCGTCGAACGCGTTCCCCGCGCGCCGTCGACGTCCGCGTTCCTTCGCCGCCGTCGCCGTCGCCGTCGACGCCCGTCTCCCCTCCTCCGCGTCGTCACCGTTCGCCCGTTCCCTCTCTCGTTTCGTCATCGCGCCCGCATCGATTCGGTTCGGTTCAGCCCAAACGCAACCAAAATCGCGTTTCCGCGCGTTTCAGTGTGACGCGCGCGTCAGAGCGCGACGGACGGAAGAAGAGACGGAAGGATGTACGCGCGACGGTTGGCGAACGAAGCGGTGTGTAAACCCGGGGAAATGCCGGACGAAAAGTTCCTGGAGTTACCCGAGCGACCGGGGAGCGAGAACCCGCGCGCGATGCGGGCGTACCGAGCGATGGTTGACGCCGCCTCGGAGGTTGCGCGGGGCCGAGAGAACGCGACGACGACGACGGACGGGATGAAAAAGAAAAGGGAAGAGAGTGGGAAAGATGCGACGACGGTGCTCGCGACGATGGCTGTCATGCCGAGCGACGAGGTGATTGCGACGCGTCGACGGGCGAGGTTGGACCCGTGGACGGCGCGCGCGTTGGCGGAGGAACCAGAGGAAGAGACGACGAAAAAGCGAGGGAGAAAAGGAACGGCGACGAGCAAGGACAAGGGTGGTGGTGGTGGTGGTAAAGGTACTGCCAAAGCTAGTGATGAGAGAAGGCGTAGACTGCTCGAGGTTGCGCAGAACGCGCTCGGAACGGTTACGGAGAGCTTGCGTCTTCGCGCTGAGGAGTCGCAAAAGTTTACCGAACGAAGAAATTTCGCCGGGAAAATGGTCGAGGTCGAGACCGATTACGTCGAAGGCTCGAAGGAGGCCAAATCGCACGATAAACAAGTAGAAATGCTCGCCCGCGGGGGCATAGATGCCGTTCTCGCCCAGCTCATGGCACCAAAGAAGCTCACCGTGATGGACAAAACCAAGGCGGATTGGCGCACAGTTAAACAGACTGACGAAGAGCTCGAGGAGGACTTGCAGGCGCACCGTCGCGGAGGTCGAACGTTTAGAGAACAACAAGACTTCTTACAGCAAGCGGATTACCGCGAGTACGAGCTCGAGCGCGACGCGCGTCTCGCGGCCTCGTCCAAGCGCTCGGCGCCAAAGTAGACATTTTCTCCAACGCCGCCCTCGGCGCTGTAGATATACCGCCGCGTAGTGATGTAATGTCATGTGCTAGGGAGCACTAAAAGTCCGTCCGTCGTCGTCCACACGCGCCCCGAGCGCTGGCGAGGAAAATCCGTTCCGCGCCCTCTCCGCCCCCCAAGAAGGTTTGAGAATTTTAATCCTCTTTTTTCATCGATACACACCAGAGGCAACACCTTGAAAACCATCGATCGCAAAAACCATCGATCGATCACCAGAGTGGGCGATGGACGACCGAGTCGACGCACTCATCCACTCCACCGGCGTCGTCACATCGCGTCGGACGCGCGCGTCGCGTCGCATCGCATCGTTTCGCGCGTCAGGTACGAATCGTCGCGACGAGAGAATCCCGAACCCCGATCGCGCGTCCGCCCGTCGCGCGTCGTCCCGCGTCGCGATCGCACCGGGCGCGGCGTCTCGCGGCATCTCGCGCGCCGCTGCGCGACTACTTACCCCTGAAACGGCACGCGCGCGATGCGTTCGTTCCGTCGAGCGTCGTCGTCGCGAACTCGCGCCCGCGATTCCGCGCCCGAGGTGACGCGAACGATCGACTGACCCGCCCGACCGTGGTCGTCGCGAACCCGACGCAGGCGAACGAACGAGCGGAGAGAGATCTGGATTGCTGCTTGATTGGTTTTCGGATAGGACGATGAGCGACGTGGCCAGCGCGGGCGTCATGGGAGCGGCGCAACGCGTGAAGGATAGCGCCGTGCACGTGTGGACGCAGCAAAAACCGATGAATGAAATCCTGGATGTGAATGCGTACTCGCGACCGGTGAGCTTTGGCGACGCGACGTCGAGAATGCAGAAAAATTTAAACTATTTCAGAATCAACTACTTGGTCTTCACGCTCGCCGTGTTGAGCGCGTTCGTGTTGTTCCACCCGTCCTCCTTGGCGGTGTTTGGATCGATCGCAGCCGTGTGGGCGTACGTGTTTGCTATTCGTAGCGAACCGTTGAAGATTGGAGATAGAGAACTGAGTCATCGGGAGACGTTGATGGGCATGTCGGCGCTGAGCGCGTTCATAATCTTCATGCTCACGAGCGCGGGGACGGTGCTCTTTAGCGGTATGGGCGTCGCGCTCTTGGGTATCGGCGCCCACGCCGCCGCGCGCGTTCCCGACGATCTCTTCGTGGAGGATGCGAACGATCAGAAGGGTTTCTTTTCTTTCCTCGAACCCCCGTCGAGGAACGGTCAAGTCTCAAGCGGTACGGTTTAAGCAAAATCAAGTTTACGCTCTGACCAGCCGCGCGTCCATCCGGTCCGAGGCGTCGCGCGCGAGAGAACTCTCTAGGCATTTCCATCCGACGACGACTTTGACGACGACGACGACTTTGACGACGACTTTGACGACGACGACGACGACGTCCATCCGTCCGTTCGTTCGTCTCTTCGCACCCCGTGTTGTCTCTCGAGCGCAATGTAATAACTCAAAATTTCTGTTTTAGCACTCACACACACACACACACACTCAAACACTCGGGGTTCGGGGTTCGGGACCCATCCCCCGTCCCATCGGGGCGTTTCCAGCCACACGCGTGGATGACGACGACTTTGACGACGACTTTGAGGACGAAGCGACACGCGCTGTCGACGACGACGACACACGCTGACGCTGACGACGACGACCTCGACGACGGGACGAGGGTGGAACGCGCGCGCGATGATGATGATGACGACGACGACGACGACGACGACGACTACAGCGTCGACGCGACCGGCGTCGACGTCGAGAGCGTCGACGTCGAGGAGTAATCTTCGAGCGGCGCGACGTCACGGGTCGCAGGGAAGAGTGATGACGACGACGACGACGACGACGACGCGGGCGCGGGCGCGCGCGGCGGCGGCGGCGGCGGCGACGCGCTCGGAAGACGAGGCGTTGACGTGGGAAGAGATCGAAGCCATCGTGAACAGGGACGTGGTGCGCTCCGTCATGACGCAGCGAGTGTTGAGCGTGCGACCGGATGCGAGCGTTTTCGACGCCATCAAACTGTTGGTGGACAACAGAATCAGCGCGGTGCCGGTTGTCGACGAGTCTGGACAGGTTCTCGGAGTCGTGAGCGAGTACGATCTCATGGCGAGAGTTGGAAAGAAAGAAAAGACCAAGGCTGTGGTTGATGACGGCATGTTCCCGCGAGTTGGACGCTGCGACGAGTTCAACGGCAACGTCCAGGAAATGTGGAGCAAGTTTCACGACTTGCAAGATCGCATGCACAAGGTGAGCGGCTCTAAGGTGCTCACCGCGATGCACGAAACTAAAACCGTCTACCCGGACATGCCACTCGTCGAAGCTACGGAGATGATGCTTAACGATAAGCTCGCTCGAATCCCCGTCGTCGATCAAACTGGAAAACTGGTGGGCATCCTTTCTAGAGGAGACATCATGCGTCGCACTTTCCAAGCCTTCATGCTGGCCCAGTCGGCCGCTGATTCTGAGACTTTCGCCAGAGAGGTGAAGAAGTTGGACGTGAGCGATCCGGGAATCGCGTCCGAGTTGAATAACAGCCCTTCCTTGGTTGAGTTTTGCGAAGCGAGCCCAGACGACGACGAATGCCGTATATACGAGGATTAATTGAGACGCACCTCGGGTCGCGCATCTCGAGATTTGCCTCTGCACTATAGCGCAGATAAACAATGGCTCTTTCATCTAGCCCCCCTCCGCATCCTTGTAAACCTAATCGCACGAATTTATGCCCGAAGATTACATCACTCTCTCCACGGCTTTGAAGCGTCGACGGGACTCCTTTCTCCTGTGCTCGCCTCCACTCGGACGCCAGACGGTCGCGCGCGAGCGTCAACGACACGACCGAGCGTCCCTTTGCGATTGAAGAGGACACATGGCACGTGCTGAAAAGCCTGCTGGATCCGGTTCCAAGGCGCGCCGCGCCGCTCGGCGCAACGCCAAGTTCAATCCCAAGCCGTCTTCAGCCGGCGGCGGCGGCGCGGCGCTCGTCAACGTTGGCGATGCGTCGCAGTACGACGAGGAACACGCCGCGGCGAACGAGGCTGGGAAAAAGAACAGAGCGCAGGCTGGCAAAAAGTTGGGCAAGCGCAAAAAGGGTCAGAGCGGCGACGACGACGGCGCATCGGGGGCGAAAGAACGCGGTGGTAAAAAGTCTCACAAAACGGTGGACTCGTCCTCCAAGTCTCACGCGACGGAGAAGGTTGATTTCAGCAAGCTGTCGAGGAAGGAGGCAAAGGTGAAATCCGACGAGATGAAAGCGCTCAGAAAGCCCAACTTTGCACTCATCCAGGAGTTGGCGCAGCTATGGGAGCGCATGCGGGGAAAAAAGGTGTCAAAGACGGACCGAAAGGCGCTTTGCGACGACATTTACTCAAAGTGTACTGGAAAAATTCCAGAGCTCGCGAATAACCATAAGGGATCGCGAGTCGTTCAGGCGGTGCTCAAATACGGCACCCCAGAACAATGTGAATCCATCATGAAGGAGGTCCACCCTCAAATTGCGCTTCTGTCGAAATCCCTGTACGGGAACTTTTTGGTGCGCAAGTTGATTGACTCTACGGACAAGAAGGATGTTCCAGCGCTGGTCAAGACGTTGAAGGGTCAAATTGCCAGACTGGCGCGTCACCCAATCGGTGCGCAAATTATCGAGGCGCTGTATCACGCAGCTCCGGCAAAGGAAAAAAAGGCGATGACCTTCGAGTTTTTTGGTC
>Ga0181600_10001959_pt1 | contig 16031 bp, 17 predicted proteins | sample 041ome_2_FD_132982 | JGI IMG/M metagenome (GOLD analysis project Ga0181600, IMG submission 132982) | Coastal salt marsh microbial communities from the Groves Creek Marsh, Skidaway Island, Georgia - 041406US metaG (megahit assembly) | ecosystem: Environmental > Aquatic > Marine > Intertidal zone... | reverse complement strand
TTGGTGATGGCTAAGGGGGTGGCGCCTGTTGCGGTAATGTTTCGCCATGTTTCGCTGACCGCCTGTTGACCCCCTTGAACGGGATCGGCGTAGCAGTAGCGCGGGTTTACATCGGTCGCAATCGCCAGCGCTTTTCGGGTTCCGTGAACCCGCACCAATGCCGCGTCTCCGCCGGGGCGCACAATCGTATCGCCCATGACCATATGGTCATATTGCTCCCAAATCCAACGTCGGCTGGCAAGGCTTGGCAGGCCCATCAGGGTCATCAGGCACGTGTTCAGGGCCGGTGCAGGCGGCAAGGCCGAGCTATCGATGGGTGTCGCATCGGGGGTGGGTTGGTGCGGGCGGTCGTATACGGGCGCCCCATCGGCCAGGGCATCGAGCGGCATATCCGCGACAACCTCTCCGTGATGTTTCACAACCATGCGCTGGGTATCCGTCAGCTCGCCGATCACAGCAAAGTCTAATCCCCAACGGTCGAAAATGGCTTTCGCTTCGGCTTCCCGCCCTGGCTTTAGCACCATCAACATGCGCTCTTGGCTCTCTGATAGGAGCATTTCATAGGCCGTCATTTCGTTTTCGCGGCACGGCACATGGTCGAGATCGAGCACAATGCCGACTGCGCCCTTAGATGCCATTTCCACGGAAGACGATGTCAGGCCAGCCGCCCCCATATCTTGAATGGCGATAATCGCATCTGAGGCCATTAGCTCGAGGCAGGCTTCGAGAAGCAGTTTTTCTGTAAAGGGATCGCCGACTTGGACAGTCGGACGCTTTTCCTCGGAGGCGTCATCAAATTCGGCCGACGCCATAGTGGCGCCGTGAATGCCGTCTCTGCCGGTTTTTGACCCCACATACACAACAGGCGAGCCAACACCTGACGCCTTGGCATAGAAAATTTTATCGGCATTAGCGAGGCCCACGCACATCGCATTTACCAAAATGTTGCCATTGTAACACGGGTCGAAATTAGTCTCGCCGCCAACGGTCGGAACGCCCATGCAATTGCCGTAGCCGCCAATCCCCGCGACGACGCCCGAGACCAGGTGCCGGGTTTTGGGGTGCTCGGGCGCGCCAAAGCGTAAGGCATTCATATTGGCCACCGGACGGGCTCCCATGGTGAACACATCGCGCATAATGCCGCCCACACCGGTCGCTGCTCCCTGATAGGGCTCAATGTAAGATGGGTGATTATGGCTCTCCATTTTGAAAATAGCCGCCTGACCATCACCAATATCAATGACCCCGGCATTCTCGCCCGGGCCTTGAATGACATGAGGCCCATCTGTTTTTAATGTGCCCAACCATTTGCGCGACGATTTGTAGGAACAATGCTCAGACCACATGACGGAAAACACGCCAAGCTCAGTGAGGTTGGGCGTACGCCCCATATGGGTGACGATGCGGTCATATTCATCCGTAGTCAGACCATGTTCAGCAACGATGTCGGGTGTAATGGTGAGGGTCATGCAGAGCGTCCCAGAAAACGAGAGAGGCTATCAAACACGGCTTTTCCATCGTCGCCACCAAGGGCGAGTTCGGCAAGCCGCTCGGGGTGGGGCATCATGCCAACTACATTGCCTGCACGATTGCAAATTCCAGCGATATTATTTTGCGATCCATTCGGATTATCGTCCGCATAACGCAAAACAATTTGATCATGCTGTTCTAAGCTGCCGAGAATATCAGCCGACGCAAAATAATTTCCTTCATTATGTGCAATCGGGATCGTGATGCGTTGATCGCGCTGATATTGGCTCATAAAGGGAGACCGGGTGTTACCGACCGTGAGTGCAACATCGCGACAGATAAATTTTAACCCCCGATTGCGCATGAGCACGCCCGGCAAGAGGCCGCATTCGGTGAGAATTTGGAAGCCATTGCAAATGCCTAAAACGGGCGTACCCGCTTCGGCAGCGGCAATGACATCGCGCATAATGCTGCTATGGGCCGCAATGGCACCGCCACGCAAATAATCTCCATAGGAAAAACCGCCGGGCAGCACCACCGCATCGCAGGCGGGAAGACGGTCGCCATGCCACGCCATAATGGGTTTTTCACCCAGCGCGGCCTCTAAGCAGACCGCCACATCCCGATCGCAGTTCGAGCCGGGAAACACCACCACTGCTACGGTCATTTATTGCTCCGCCGAAATGTCGATATCGTAATTTTCAATAACCGTATTCGCGAGGAGCTTCTCGCACATGTCGCTGAGTTGGGCGCGAGCCTTATCCGCGTCGGTTTCATCGAGATGCACTTCAATCAGCTTGCCTTGGCGCAGATCGCGCAAGCCGCCAAAGCCTAATTGTCCGAGTGCGGTTTCAACGGCTTTTCCCTGAGGATCAAGCACGCCATTTTTGAGGGTAATGCGGATTGTCGCTTTCATATTTTAACTCACTAAAACAGGGCCGGTTTTTCCATTTGCTGTGTCACCCGAAAATAGACCGAGTCGCTGAGCGACCTCGCGATAAGCATCGACTAAACCGCCGAGATCTTGGCGGAAGCGATCTTTGTCCATTTTTTCATTAGAGACGACGTCCCATAGACGACAATTATCGGGGCTGATTTCATCGGCCAGAACCACCCGCACGGTTTCATCTTCCCATAGGCGGCCAAATTCGAGTTTGAAATCGATCAGTCGAATGCCGATGGCGGCAAACAAGCCACACAGATAATCATTAATTCGGAATGAATAGGCCATCACCTCATCCATTTCATGCGGGCTGGCCCAGCCAAACGCATTAATATGTTCCTCGGTGATCATCGGGTCGCCAAGCGCATCATTTTTATAAAAGAACTCAATGATCGGGCGCGGGAGTTGCGTGCCCTCATCGAGGCCAAGCCGCTTGCATAAGGATCCGGCCGCAACATTACGAATAACCACTTCAATTGGAATAATCTCAACTTGTCGCACCAATTGCTCGCGCATATTCAGCGCTTTGATGAAATGCGTTGGGATAGCGATATCGGCCAGTCGCGTGAACAAATATTCGGAGATGCGGTTGTTTAAAACGCCCTTTCCCTCGATCACATCATGCTTCTCATTATTAAAGGCGGTGGCATCGTCTTTAAAAAACTGTACCAAGGTTCCGGGCTCGGGGCCTTCATAAAGAATTTTCGCTTTGCCTTCATAAATACGACGACGTTTGGACATTGGGTGTCTCCTGAGCGGCTAATGTGAGCCGAACACACGATTAAAAATATAATCGACATGCTTAAAATGGTAGCCGAGATCGAATAGAGCCTCGAGCTCGGCATCGGATAAGATGACGTCTGGGTCGGCTTTTAACAGATCGAGAAATTGTCCTTCTCCGCGCCAAACCGGCATGGCGTTACGCTGTACTAAGCGGTAGGCATCCTCGCGGCTAACGCCTGCTTGTGTGAGCGCGAGTAAGATGCGCTGCGAATGCACAAGGCCGCCCAGCTTATCGAGGTTGGCTTGCATACGCTCAGGATAAATTACCAGCTGAGCGACGACATTGGTCATCCGCGCAAGCGCAAAATCGAGGGTAATTGTAGCATCGGGGCCGATCATCCGTTCAACGGAGGAATGCGAAATATCCCGTTCATGCCACAGCGCGACATTTTCGAGCGCCGGCATCGCCATCCCGCGGACGAGGCGGGCCAGGCCTGTGAGGTTTTCGGTCAAGACCGGATTGCGTTTATGGGGCATCGCCGAGGACCCTTTTTGGCCCTCTGAAAAATACTCTTCCGCTTCCAAAACCTCGGTTCGTTGAAGATGGCGGATCTCGGTGGCAAGGCGCTCGATCGAGGAGGCGATCACTGCCAAAGTCGAGAAGAACATCGCATGGCGATCGCGGGGAATGACTTGTGTTGATACGGGTTCAACGGCAAGCCCCATGGCCTGCGCGACATGTTCTTCGACCCGGGGGTCGATATTGGCGAAGGTGCCCACAGCGCCCGAAATCGCGCAGGTTGCAATCTCGGCGCGGGCGGCTTTGAGGCGATCCCGGTTGCGATCAAACTCGGCATAGGCTTGCGCTAATTTTAAACCAAAGGTAGTAGGCTCGGCGTGGATCCCGTGACTGCGGCCAATGGTTGCCGTCATTTTGTGCTCGAACGCGCGCGTGCGCAACGCCTCGAGCAAGGCATCGAGATCGGCCAAGAGGAGATCAGCGGCTCGTACCAGCTGAACATTAAAGCAAGTGTCTAAAACATCGGACGAGGTCATGCCCTGATGCACAAAACGCGCCTCGGGCCCCACATATTCGGCGAGGCTGGTGAGAAAGGCGATCACATCATGCTTGACCTCGCGCTCGATTTCATCGATGCGCTCAATGTCAAAATTGCCTTTTTCGCGGACAATTTTAGCGGCCTCTGCGGGGACGGTGCCTAACTTGGCCATCGCGTCGAGCGCATGCGTCTCAATTTCAAGCCAAATTGAGAAGCGGCTATGTGGTTCCCACAGGGCGGTCATTTCTGGCCGAGCGTAACGCGGAATCATCTGTTTCTCCTTATCCTCATGCGTTTACCCGATTTCAACCAGTGATGAAAGCAAGCATCGTGAGAATCAGGGGATTAACCCCAAATTTTTGAAGCTAACATCGCCCGATCGCCCAATGATCAAATGATCATGAAGGCGAATGGAGAGGCCTTGGGCCAGTTCCATGATTTTTCGGGTCATTTCAATGTCGGCGCGGCTGGGGGCTGGGTCGCCGCTTGGGTGATTATGGAATAAAACCAGCGCAGATGCCTCGAGCTCCAGCGCTCGTTTAATGATTTCGCGGGGATAGACGGGCGTATGGTCAACTGTTCCTTGGGTCATACGTTCGTCGGCGATGATTTTATTCTTTTTATCGAGGAATATGACGTGAAATTCCTCGCGCGATTTCTCGGCGATTTTCGTCCGGCAATAGGAAACCACCTCCTGCCAGGAGGCAAGAATGGGCTGGCTCAAGATTTTTGATTGTCCGACGCTCAGCGCTGCAGCCTCAACGATTTTGAGCTCGCAAATAATGCGATCTGATACACCTGACACTTGGGATAATCGATCTTTTGATGCCCCGAGTACTGCCGATAGGGAACCAAAATGGCCGATCAGGGCCTTGGCGAGGGGCTTGACATCCCGTCGGGGAATGGCGCGGCACAAAATCAACTCTAAAAGCTCATAATCTAAAAGCGCGTCTTTGCCCCCTCGCATAAATCGCTGACGGAGGCGATCACGATGTCCGGTATAGCCCGTCATCGTTTTGGAAGGCGTTGATGCCATGCGCGACAGTCTCTCTTTAAAGCGGTGTACGGACCGCTTGCGCCTAGAGCAGTTTATACTTTTAACCGGTAAAGTGAGCGGCTGATTGAGAGAGCGATTAAGAGAGCGACTAAGAGAGCGATAAAGAGAGAGCGGTAATAAAGCCGAAACGGTATTAACGCCGACACACAACGCGTTTTAAATTGCTAAGCGTCACCGTGAGCGGAAACATCAAAATCAATTGATGATCTGTGGGGTGTGTCCAGCCCACATTGAGACTGGGTAAAAATCTCAACCCCAGTTTCTGTGACGCCGACCGAGTGCTCATACTGCGCCGAGAGCGTGCGGTCGCGGGTGACGGCGGTCCAGCCATCCGCCAATATTTTTACGGCCGGTTTGCCAATATTGAGCATGGGTTCAATGGTAAAAAACATCCCGGGACGCAATTCGACCCCTTCGCCGGGTCGGCCATAATGCAAGACGTTAGGCGTGTCATGAAAAACCCGGCCCAAACCGTGACCGCAAAAATCGCGGACAATGGAGAAGCGCGCCGCTTCTGCCGTTTGCTGAATGGCCGCGCCAATATCGCCCAGTCGGGTGCCAGGCTTAACCAGCGCAATGCCCGCCATCATGCTGTCATAGGTGACATCCATCAGGCGCTTAGCTTTGATCGACACATCGCCAATGCCAAACATGCGGCTGGTGTCGCCATGCCAGCCATCATAAATTAAGGTCACATCGACATTCACAATATCGCCCTCGCGCAAAATCCGATCTCCGGGAATGCCATGACAGACGACATGGTTGATCGATGTGCATATGCTGGCGGTAAAGCCCCGATAGTTCAGGGGGGCGGGGGCTGCCCCTAAATCCATAGTAATTTCAAGCGCCTTCGCGTCCAGCTCTGCGGTGGAGACGCCGGCGACAACATAAGGGGCGAGCAGATCGAGGGTTTGGGCGGCTTTGTTGCCCACGGCCCGCATGCCCGCAAAACCCTCTGGCCCGTGCAGTTTGATGGCGCCCGTATTGCGCAGGGGTGCGTCATGCGCGTTAATGTAATTCACGTCAAATCCTCGATGACCCATCAAATAGCACGATGCGACGCGATTGGCCAGATCATCCAAACTGGTGTTTTCATCAACAATCTGCCAAAAGATGGTGGGATCGGAAATGATCACCGGTAATCATCCACCAGATCATTCACCAAATCATTCACGTGATCATTAAAAGGAGCAGAGCGTTTATGTCCAGTCCAGAGTTGAAGTCAGCCGCAATGTTACTCATTGGCGATGAGATTTTGTCGGGCCGAACACGCGACGCCAATTTATCGCATATCGCGCAAGAGCTGGGGCAAATTGGCATCGCCATGCGCGAAGCCCGGATTGTGCCGGATATTGATGTTGAGATTATCAATGCGGTCAACGAATTACGGGCGCGCTATGATTATGTGTTCACAACGGGGGGCATTGGGCCGACGCATGACGACATCACGGCAGATTGCATCGCTCGCGCGTTTGGCGTGGGCATTGGGCCTCACCCCGAGGCGGTGCGCCGTTTGGAGGCCCATTATGAGGCTGCCCAGGTTGAATTTAATGCCGCCCGCCAACGCATGACGCGGATCCCGGACGGGGCCGAATTGATCGACAATCCGGTGAGCGCCGCCCCCGGGTTTCGGATGGAAAATGTGTTTGTCATGGCGGGCATTCCCAAAATCATGCAGGCCATGTTGGCCGGCGTCTTGCCGCAACTGGCCGGCGGGCCGGCTATAACCAGCGTGTCTGTGACGGGGAATGTGCCCGAAGGCACCATCGCCGATGCAATGGAAGCCCTGCAAGCGCAGAACCCTGAGATCTCAATTGGCTTATATCCCTATTATGCTGCGGGGCAGGCGGGCGTGAGCGTGGTGTTGCGCGGCACCGATCCTGACCAGCTGGCGCGGCTTGCCGATACGGTCGCAGATCATATCACCTCGATTGGTGGATCCATTGTCGAGCGGCCGAGTCGGGATGAATAGGGCGCGATCAACGCCGCCAAGCAGGTTGAGCCCCTCGTTTTTTTTTAGACCAATCCAAACCTTGGTCTAAAAAACAAAATAAAACCAATAGGATAAGCGCCCATCGTTTTATTAAGAAAATTTAATTATTAAATTCTGAGTGAGGATGTCATGGTACATCATCACTTAGGGAGGAAACTATGACGAAATTTTCAACATTTGCCATCGCCGCTGCTTTTGTATCAGGCTTGGGCTTTGCGAGCCCCGCTTCCGCAATGGATTCGAGCTTTGAAGCAATGTCACAGTCTGGCAACCACACATTCTATGTTTGGTGCACAGGTAAAGACGATTACACAGAAACCGTATCAGGCGCTAATGCAAAAGAAGCGCAAGCTGCTTTGGCTGCAAAAGCGGGCAAAAACTGCTGGCCGGTATGGCAAGGCCTTGAAGGCTAAATAATTCTCCAATTTTGGGGGGAGGGCGGCGGTCATTGACCGCCGTTTTCTTTTGGCGGCGACGTGAGCCAACCCCAAAGCCGACCGGGTTGACGCGCCAGCCGCTTGCCCTAGTTTTAAAAGTATCATCACCTTGTGTTGAAGTGTTAGCCTGTCGCGGTTCCGTGAGGCCGTCATGCCGGAGAACAAACAGCGTGAAGCGATCTGAGTGTGTGAGAAACAGAGTTTAAAGTGGTCCCTAAAAATGCAATCAAATCTGTCGTCGCGTCTTGCGATTGGTGTCAGCCTGATTTTGTCCCTCTGGGTCGGGGCATGCGCACAGCATTCATCTCGCATCATGGCTGATCGTCCGTATCATCATCTGGAAAATGGGTTTCGTAATCCACCCAACTCGCCCAAGCGCGGGGCGGATTTCTCGGTTCGTTTTCCGTTTTTCCTGTCCATGATGTGGCGCAGCATCACCGGGGCCCAACCCATTGTGCCCGATGATCATGCGTTATCGCCTGAGCAGGTGCGCGCCGGGCAACAGCAAGCGGGCGATCAATATGTGACATGGATCGGCCATGCGACATTTCTCGTGCAGCTCAATGGCATCCGCATACTCACTGATCCGATTTTTTCCAAACGGGCCTCGCCGGTTCGCTTTGCAGGCCCCGCGCGGCATGTTCCGCCGGCCCTCGATTTGAGTGAGATGACCGATATTGATGTGGTGGTGGTCTCGCACTCCCATTACGATCATCTAGATCTCGACACACTTGCCCAGATGCCGAACCCTCAGCGCGTCACCCTTGTGGTACCGCTGGGCATTGGTCAATATGTAAAAGATTTCGGGTTTAAAAAAGTCGTTGAGCTGGATTGGTACGAGCAGACCGAGATTGCCGGCGTCATTGTGAAAGCCTATCCGGCTGTCCATTGGTCCAATCGCGGGCTTTTCGATATTAATGAGACGCTGTGGATGTCCTATGCCATGAGCGGCGGTGGCCACACCGTATATCATACGGGCGACACCGAAACCCATCCGACGCTCTTCGCCGAGATTGGTGCCGACATGCAAAGCCAATTTGGCGGCTGCGATCTGGGGCTGATGAGTGTGGGCGCCTATGACCCGCGCCCGATGATGACCGGAGCGCATATGGACCCAGAGGGCGGCGTGGCGATGGGGCGCGATCTTGGGTGCCGGCGCATGATCCCCATGCATTGGGGATCCTTTACCTTGTCTTTGGAACCGTTCTTAGAGCCGGCCGAACGTTTTGCACAGGCGGCAGGCGCAAGCAGCGCTCGTTTGCGCATTGGCGAGACTTTATCCTTGGTATCATCGGAAAACCCGTGATATAAGCCCCAGCAGTGGCCCCGTGGCGGAAGTGGTAGACGCAGCAGACTTAAAATCTGCGGCCGTTAGCGGCGTGCCGGTTCAAGTCCGGCTGGGGCCACCATCCCTCAATGACACGTGATGATGTCAGATTTTTCTCTCTATCGTTCTCTAGATTTCTGCATCTCTGGATCTCTGCCTGAGTATGACGCCTGATACCCCCTGATTTGGGGTAGAAACAAAAATTCATTACTCATCTAAGTTCCGAATACAAGTCTTGGAAAAGCGATGCTTGTCGTCTGACGCGCCGACATTAGAATCTTTACTGGCCGCTAACGGCCGCAGATTTTAAGTCTGCTAACGCTGCGACTGCGGGTTTAGGGAATTTCTCAGCTTGAGAGACGAAGATGAAATCGCGTGAATTTGTGTCTTTATGCAAAGAGGCTTGGGGCGAGAGGTGGCGCGAAGGTGCTGCGGGCGCACTAAGTGTTAACTCGATTACTGTTTCTCGGTGGGCCAAAGGCGCACTTCAAATCCCCAGCGGCGTTGCTCAAGAACTCTACAAGATTGTAGGCACTGGCTCTGATTCCGGGTTTCCACGAGACGAATGGCTAATTCACGAAGCCGAGCGAGCCTATGTCATCCACACAGTCCGACCCCGGTTTATCGCGCGCGTGGTCGAAATAGAAGAAACCGGTGAACCCCGTCAATCTGAGGAGCCGGTGGATTTTTGGAGTGGTGTAACCTTTGGTATAGGAGACCTGTTGCTTTGTGAGATTGCGTGGATCGATCCCGCGCCAGCGCTCGACGACTTGGAGCTGTTTTTTAACGACGCGATTGAGGCATTTCGAGCCGAATGATGCCGCACTAAGACATCCACTTCACTTAAAATAGAAGCCTATCGCCACTCAACGCATTAAAAATTTATTTGTTGGCGATCTCACGTCAGCCTCAATCCCTATCGCAAGTCGGTTCGAAGTCGCGTTGTGCGGACTAAGGGCTATTGAACGGCGCCTGTGGGTTTGCTGGCCGTGGCGTCGAGCGTCGCGTCATGAATATAGCGGGTCGAGCAATAGGGGCAGATGATCTCATGGTCATTTCCCATATCCAGATAAATGTGCGGATGATCATAGGGAATGGGGGCGCCAATACATTCGAATTCATGTACGCCAATCCGGATCTCGTCGGCGCCCATATCATTAGCAAGTTTCGGAATAGATGAATTAACCATAATGACCTCGATGATTTGCTTCTTCTTACCTAAGCCGCAGGGGAGAGGCAAATGTTTTTGACGCTAGCAACATCCACATCCGCCCAAGCTGGCATCGCCATGGCTGCTATAGGCGACTTCTAGGGCGCGGGCCGAGCGTTCTGCTGTTTCGTTAAATTGCGCATGCGCGGTTGCCCGCAATGTGTGATCACATAAAACGTCAATGGCGGTCATGGCCAAGGCTTTGGCACCATCGAGGGCCGCCCGATCGCCGGTTTCCGACCCGGCATAACGGGCAAATTCGGGGTTATGGATCACAATATTGGGCGGGGCGCAGGAAATCATGGGGTGAATGGAGGGAACACGATGGCTGACATTGCCCATATCGGTTGACCCCGCCGAGCCGCCGCGAATGGCCCGCTCGAGATCGACAAATGTTCGGCCGAGATCCTCTGCATTGGCTTTATACCGCTCGGCGATGGCCCAGCTATTCTTAATTTCAAGATAATCGGCGGGGGCCCAGTCGATGTGAACCTCGCATCCAGTGGCCAGAGCGCCCGCCTCAAAGCAATTGCGCACACGCCGCTTGAGGGCGGCCAGCTCTTCGCCATCGCCGGCGCGGACATAAAATGTGCCGACAGCTCGGTCGGGCACGATATTCGGGGCCAAACCGGATTCGTTGAAAATGCCATGGATCCGTTCATTGGGGCGGATATGTTGGCGCAATTGCGCGATCGATTGATAGGCGGTGACCAAAGCATCCAGCGCATTAACACCGGCAAATGGCATGGCCGCCGCATGCGCCGCCTTGCCTGTATAGGTGACCCGCACTTCATTTACAGCCAGGCTCGGCATTGTGATGAGGTCGATCCCCGCCGGGTGCACCATCATGGCGGCATCTAATCCGTCAAATGCACCTTGCTGCGCCATTAATTCTTTTCCATTTCCGGTTTCTTCAGCCGGTGTTCCCAAATAACGAACCCTTCCCGGGAGCCGCTCGCCGAGGGATGCCAATGACAGCGCCGCACCCAGCCCCGCTGTTGCGATGATATTATGGCCGCAGGCATGGCCAATGCTCGGCAGCGCGTCATATTCAGACAATATCCCAACACAGGCATCGCCGGCTCCGAAGGAGCTGATAAAGGCGGTCTCGAGGCCACAGGCATGGCGGGTGACATCGAGGCCCGCTGCGGCCACGCAATCCGTTAAGGCGGCATGGGCATGGTGCTCTTGAAACGCAATTTCGGGATGCGCGTGAATATCATGGCTCATATCGATGAGCATGGCGGCCTGAGCATCAATATAAGCGCAGGCTTGTTTTTTGAGATCATCAATCTGCGTCATTGTTTCATACCCTTGTGCATTTGGGCTTTTCGTTTGGGTTTTATCGTTCGGTCTTTTCTATTGGGCTCTAGTATCAGGCTTCGATCTCCTGGCGTCTTAAGCCAGCTTTTGCCGCGCGGGATCTATGCTTGCGAAATTTTAAACGGCATTCCTAACAGCATTCCACCATCAACCACCAAATGTTGTCCAGTAATATGATGGCTCATGGGATGTGCAAAAAACAAAATTGGCCCGGAAATATCCTCGGCATTCGCCACATGGCCTGACGGCGTGCGAGCTCTTTGAGCGCCCGCAATTTTTTCAAACCCTTCATCGCCAAATGCATTGCGAAACCAGTCTGTGCCAACAAAGCCGGGGCACACGGCGTTCACCCGGATCCCATCCGGGGCAAGCGCCCGCGCAAGCCCCATGGTCATGCTGTTCAAACCGCCTTTAGACGCAACATAAGCGAGCGACGAACCGACAGCGCCAACGCCGGCAACAGAAGAAATATTAACAATCGACCCGCCTTGCTTGGCCAGGTGCGGGCGCGCCCGTTTGATCATTTCATAGGGCGCAACAAGGTTCATATCGTAAATATGGTGGAAATCATCCGGGTCTAGTCCGTCGAGATCGCTATGGTCGACGAATTTTGTTGTTCCGGCATTATTCACCAACACATCGATTTGACCCCATTCAGACAGAGCCGCATTAATCAGCGCGTCGCGTCCCTCCGCGGTGGAGACATCGGCCTGCACCAGGCAGGCGTGCCCTCCGGCGGCTCGGCATTGCTCGGCCACGGCCTCACCGGCTTCTTGATTATGGGCGTAGTTAATGACCACACGCCCACCGCCGGCGGCAAAGCCCTTAGCGGCCGCTGCTCCAATTCCTGCTGATGACCCTGTGACGATAATGACGTGTTTAGAAAAGTCGAGTTGCATTGTTTTTCCTTATCCCCTTGTTGAGATTTTCATTCACTTGCGGGCCTTCTGACTTGTGGTCCTTTGATTTGTGGTCCTTATGGCGTCGCCGTTTCTGTGCTGCCCCGTATGTTTGTGCCGTTAAGCATTGTCCCCTTACATCTCATTACCGACCAGAGAAATGAGGCGCGCGCTTATCCCGAAAGGCTTGTCGACCCTCAGCATAATCCTCGCTATTGAGACATCGCTTCGCCCAGATCTCATGATCACCTGTCGCATGGGGCTGATCAAGCGTGAATTTTGCCGCCTGAATGCTGAGCGGGGCATTATTGATGATTTGACCGCAATAGGCCTGAAGCGCACTATCAAAATCTGCGTACGAAACCAAATGTTGAACCAATCCAGCGGCATGCGCTTCGGGCGCTTTTAAGCGTCGGGCAGAAAATAACAGATCGGCGGCCATGGCGCGCCCCACAATATGCTGAAGATGGTGGACGGCGCTGGCGGGATAGGCCAGCCCAAGCCGCGCGGCCGGAATGCTGAAAATAGCGTCATCACGGGCAAATCGAAGATCGCATGCAAGCGCTAGCCCTAGGCCGCCGCCCATGCAAAACCCTTTAATGGCGGCGAGCGTGGGCAGGGGGCAGTTGCGCAGAGCGTCAAAAGCCGCGACAGTTGCCGCGTCATAGGCAAGGCCACCGTCGCCGGCAAATTGATCGTCAAACTCTGAAATATCTGCGCCCGCCACAAAAGCCTCGTCACCCGCACCTTGGATCACGATCAGACGGACATCGTCAATCTCAGCGAGGCGCTGCATCAGTTCAGGCAGGGCCCGCCATGCGGCTAGGTTCATAATGTTATGCTTGCTGGGATTATTAATGGTGATTACAGCCATGTGGTTATGATATTCCGCTGCAACCAGCTCGCTCGACGAAGTTATAGTTTTCTGATCTGAAATTTGCGACGTCATCACCCGATCCTTTTCATCCATGAATTATGCATCTGTTTCGCGGTGATGGAAGTGCGGGTCATCTGTGAGAAATTGGCGCAAATCGCGAACAGCCTGTGGCGCGGTATTCCAGAATAAATGTCCACCGTCATAGAACCGCAAATGGGCGTTTGGAATTTTCTGGGCCAGTCGGGTGACGGCATCGGGGGCCGCAATGCCGTCATGTGTGCCACCGGCAATAAATGTAGGGCACGAAATGAGGGGCAAGCGCTCCCAACAATCATGGCCCGCGCGGGCTGCTAATTGGGCCGCCGCCCCGTTGGGCGCACCACTGAGCTCGGCGGCTTTTTGCATTCGGTCGCGTTGATCCTCCAAGACTTTGGGATGGTTTTGAAGCCAAGCAGAATCGTGGCGCGTATCGTTCAGCATAATGAGCCGCGTCGCCCGCTCTGTGACGGACAGATCGGCCAGGCTGTGCAGTGGAAAGGATGAACCGCCAGCGCCGCCGCTGGTTGTGCAGAAGAGCGCCATGCGCGATACCCGCGCGGGGTGACGAAGCGCCAGCTCTTGAGCCACCATGCCACCAAATGAAACGCCAAAGATCACCGCATGATCGATTTCTAAGCTGTCCATCACAGCGGCAGCATCATCCGCATAGTCCGCCATGTGATAGGGGGGTGGGGGGCTGATGGTTTGCCCCAAGCCGCGTTGGTCATAGGCCGTGACGGTAAAGAGGTCGTGGAGAGGAAAATCCATGACATTGGGTTTAAGGCGCAGATCGCTTCCCGTGCCACTGATAATGAGGCAAGGCGGGCCCTGGCCAGCCTGTTCGTAGTAAACGGTGAGATTGGGAGTTTGTACAAATGCCATCTGATCACTTTTCTTCAAAGACAATAGTTTATAGACTTGGTGAAACAGGGCAACTATGGTTGCGCCAATAGAAGGGGCTGCTTCCCGAATAAAGGAAATCCGTATGTCCGAACTAAAGGAAATTCGTATGTCCGAGCCGGACGAGACATCAGACCCCGTCTGGGAGACCATTTTGGCTGAAGCCCATGCCGTCATTGATCATGAGACGGTATTACGGCCATTGGTTCAGAGTTTGGTGACCGGACAACCGTCTCTTGAGCATATGCTGGCGCATCATTTGGCTTCCAAATTGGGAAATGAAGAGGTGACGGCCGAGCAGTTGCGCGAGGTTTTTTTGGCGGCATTTGATGATTTGGCGAGCCTGGGGAGCCTTGCCCGCGCCGATGTGACGGCGGTCTTTGAGCGTGATCCTGCGTGCCAAGGACATCTTGATACGGTTTTATACTATAAGGGCTTTTTGGGTTTGCAGTCGTATCGGATTGGCCATTATCTGCTCAACCAAAACCGGCGCGCCTTAGCACTCTATCTCCAAAATCGGACGTCGGAAGTGTTTCAGGTCGATATTCATCCCGCCGCTCAAATTGGCCGCGGCGTGTTTATTGATCATGCGACGGGTGTTGTGATCGGCGAGACCGCGCGCGTGGGCAATAATGTCTCCATGTTACACAGCGTGACATTGGGCGGAAATGGGAAGGAAAAAGATGACCGCCACCCAAAAATTGGCGATGGGGTTTTGATTTCCGTCGGCGCGAAAATTCTCGGCAATATTCAAATTGGCGAGTGCTCAAAAATTGGGGCAGGCAGTGTCGTGTTATCCGACATTCCGCCTTTTTCAACGGCGGTGGGGGTGCCGGCGCAAGTGGTGGGCAAAGTATCGTCAACCGAGCCATGGCGTGTGATGGACCATTTGCTGGACGAAAAAAAGTAGGATGATCCGCGGTTGATTTGACTTTTTCGCACTTGACGCCACATCAACATAGTCGCGCCGAGATCGGCTTTGCATTGACAGCCAATATCGGCTTTCCATTGACAAGTGTCGAGGCGCAAGGCAGAAGGCTGGGAAACCAGCGACCATTTTCCAGACAAATGGCCGTCAGCGAAAGAAAAAAGAAGAGGCGTAATTATGAACAATGATGAAATTCTGCGCGTACAGGCTTACTTGCGTCTTAAGTTCCAAAATGAGGGCATCGTCCTCAAGCGCGGAGCGAAAGACGATATGGTCGAGGTGTATATGGTTGACGAATTTATCGGTACCTTATTCCGCGATGAGGATGAGGGTGAAGTCTCTTACGATTTTAATATGGCGATCCTCGATTTCGACCTGCCTACCCTTTAAAATTTGTCCACCGATCAGCTTCGCGTCGAGGCCGCCCGCTTAGCTTGGACGACGCGCTTCCGCGCGGAAGCGGCTGAGAAGTCCGGCGAGACGGTTTGATATCAGTTTCCAATCCGATAAATAGTTTTGTGGAAACCTGAAAATGGCTTGCGCGGTGCGGCCAATGGTTAACCGTCCCTGACACCAAACAGCACCATCTGCATTCGGCGCGCAGATAATGAAGGGAGACGAAAATCCATCATCGGGCATCGTCTCGGGTTGGTAATAGGTGGCATCGCGATACAGGCTCCCAGATTTAAAAGGGGCCGATTTCAAGCCATATTCCACGGTCTCCGTAAATGCACCAATTTGCGGCACGAAAACCTCTTTCCAAAGGCGCTGAGGGGTCATGTCGCCCTCAATTTCGCTGAGCGAAAACAGAAGCAGCCTCGATTGGTTGGATAAATCGGCAAAGGCC
>Ga0181600_10001951_pt1 | contig 16065 bp, 9 predicted proteins | sample 041ome_2_FD_132982 | JGI IMG/M metagenome (GOLD analysis project Ga0181600, IMG submission 132982) | Coastal salt marsh microbial communities from the Groves Creek Marsh, Skidaway Island, Georgia - 041406US metaG (megahit assembly) | ecosystem: Environmental > Aquatic > Marine > Intertidal zone... | reverse complement strand
TCCTCCTCCTCCTCCTCCTCCTCCTCCTTCTCCTCCTTTTCCAGTAGTATTTCTCGACAGCGAGAGTGGATCTTTGCAAAACGACGACGAGGCGAAAAAAAATTTTTGTTGACTTTTTTGCTTTTTTTTGCCCATCGTCGAAGAAAAAGCTGCTTTTCCTTTTTTTCCTTCGTCTTCTTCTTTGCTCCCCGACGCAGCTTTCCCTCCGTCCTCCTCCGTCTCGTTCAACGAGCGAGACGACGAGGACGACAAAGAAGAAGTAAAAGTATCACCGCTGCTTTTCGCTTTCTTCTTCTTCTTCTTCTCGAGAGGTTTCCTCGCCGGCATGTTCTTCTTCAACGTAGACGTAAAAAAGAGAGAAGAAGAAGAAGAAGAATGTCTTGTCTTTTGCAAACGCGAATGTTTGATGTCGATTCGTTAATCACCTTTTTTTCTCGTTGAAATCTCTCTTTTTTTTTTCCCAAAACCAAACTTGGATCTCCCAAGAGAAGAGCGTTTCAAAGAATATATATATATATATATGAGTACGCGTGAATGAAAGACAGAGAGAGAGAGTGAGCGCGTGCGTGCGTGCGTGCGTGCGTGAGAGAGAGAGAGCGATTGATTCCCTCTTCTGTTCTCTCTTTCTCTTCTTCTCTCTCCAACAGTGCGCAACAAAAATGGAAAAAAAAATAACGAAAAAGCAGAGAGAGACTTCGAGAGAGAGAGCGCACGCACAAAATGCAAAAGAGAAGAAGAGAAAAAAAGAAAAAGAAAAAAAAAACTCTCTCCTCTCCTCTCACCAGGCCTCACTTTTTCTTTTCATCTCGTAAAAAAGAATCAGAGTCTAATAATAATAAAGCGGCGCATACGCACACAGATTAGACTCACCACCACCGTCAGAGAGAGAGAGAGAGAAACAAACAAAAAGAGCAACGCGCGTTCGTTCGTTCGTTCGTTCGTTCGTTCGTCGTCGTAAAAGCCAAGATGAATTTACTGAAGCAAGTGGGAGATTTATTTCTGGAGTCCTCCTCGGACGAAGAAGAAGAGGAAGAAGAAAAAGAGACGACGGAGAGGAAAGGAAAAACGACTTCAAAATCAAACGGTGCAAAAGGAAACGAAGATGAAGATGAAGATGATGACGAAGAAGAAGAAGAAGATGAACTCTTAATCGCGGCGCAGAACGCGTTTAACTTTACCAAAGATTACACGAAGAAAGCGATGGAGTTTTCGAAATCGACGCTGCAGAAAACGAGGGAAGAAGTCGCGTTGTTAGCGAACGAGCTGAAGGAAGATTTCAAAGAGTTGAAGGATGAAATAAAAGAGGATTTTACAAAGGCGATGGAATCCGGGGACGACGAGGATTCATCAGAGGAAGACGAGAACGATAACGATTCTGAAGAAACGAAGCAGAGGAAAAGAGAAGAGCGAGAAGCGAAGAAGAAAAAATTGAAAGAACAAGGGATGTTGTATGATTCGGACGAAGACGACGAAGACGAGGACGACTACAGCGAAGACGACGATTTGGTTCTCGTCCAAGAATCTTTGGAAAAAGCCGGGGAGAAGATCGAGCAGTTTGGGAGAAACGCGGCGAAGTTTACCGGGAACTTATTCTCGCAGGTGAAAGAAACGATCAAACAAGCGCAAGTGGAAAGCGACAGGCAGCGGTTGAAGAACGCGCTGGCGAGGAGTGGAGTTGGAGTTGCCTCTTCGTCGTCGAAGAACAGGGACGACCCAAACGCCAAAAGCGCGGGCAACAACAACAGCGGCGCTTCAAAAGGACTCTCCGAAAAAGAAATTAAAGAGCAAGAATTTCTTAAAGGCGTATCCGCCATCCAACGCGATTCTGGCACGTACTGCGAAGCGCCCGAAGACGACGACGTGCTTTTCCAAGAGTTCAATAAAAGTTGGACGTTAGAAAACGCTCGGGAAGACATCGATGCCGTTTTAAAAGAAGCGCCGTTCATGAGAGAGTTGAGAGGTAGAATCGTCCCGCTCATCGTCGACGAGGACGACTTTTGGCGACGGTATTTCTACGCCGTTCAGACGTTGAGGAATAAAATTTATCCTCCGGCTGCGCCTCCTCCAACTGCTCCTCTGAAATCCCCTACGAGTACAGCGGAGGACAAGGAAGAGGCGGAAAAAGTCAACGCGCCGAAGAAGAAGGAAGAAGAAGAAATACACGCGCCAAAACAGAACAACAACAACAACGACCAAGATAGCGCTAATAGCAGCGGTAGTAGTAGAAGTAGTGGTAAAAAGAAACAAACGGCGGCAGTTTTGGCAAAGACGACGACGCCGAAAGAAGAAGAGGCAGGAAAAGCGAAAGAGCGCAGCAGCAGCAGCAAGAAGAAGAAAGCGGAAGAAGAAAACGACGACGACGCGAACACGAAAAAAAAAGAGGAAAAAAAAGAAAAAAAATCACCACCACCAGCACCGAAGCCTTCTTCTTCTTCTTCTTCACAAAAGAACGCCACCACCAACGACAACGACGACATAAACAGAAGTGCACCTGCTCCTGCACCCGTTCCCGCTGTCGTCGCCTCTGCCGCCGGTTCCGCTTCAGATTCCGACATCGACGAAGATTGGGGAATGGAGTGAGTGAGTGGAAGGAAGAGAGCTTTTTAAAAAAATAAGAGTAGGTGCATTTTAACGTGCGGTAGTTAATACATAATCAAGAAGAAGAAGAAGACATTCGTAGTGTATAGTGATACCACGCACGCGCACATATCACATAAACGTGCGAGAATAAACTAAATAGCCGCTCGAAGCGAACTTTATTTAGAAGCTGCACAACAACAAAACATCGTGCACAAAATGTTGACTTCAGAAAAATCCTCCTCCTCCTCCTCTCCGTCAACGAAGAAACCTGAGCAGCAGCGCGCTGCAACAGATAAGAGCAACAACAACAAGAGAGTGGAGATTCAGAAAGGAAGATTTGGGAACTCTCTGGTCGCGTCGAGAGAGTATAAACCCGGGGACATCATCTTCAGAGAAACGCCGTTCGCGTTCGGCGAAGGCGCCGAAGATGCGGAGTGTTATTTTTCCTTCATACAGAGAGCGATTGGGAAAACGATACAGACGATAAAAAAAACAGATTTACGGGGCACGACGAGAGACGAGGAAATGAGAGAAATGAAACGGACTTTCGCGGATTTAACGGTGATGAGAGAATTAGATTACGATCGAGCGATATTGAGGGACGAGTTAATCGCGAATAAGTTTTACACGAGCATGAGGGGACATTCAATTTTAGAGGGCGGATTCGAGGTGGACGATATCGTTGGGATCGTGAATAGGTGCACGCTGAATTCTTTTCGAGTGAAAACGTTGACGAGAAAAGATGTGGTCATTTTAACGCCCCAGGCGTATAGAAGCATGGAAGCGGCAGATTTGGTGGATGCGTACATAGAGATTGGAGAGGAGGTGACGTTAGCGGTTGGGGTGTTTGTCATGGCGAGCGCGTTGAATCACTCGTGTTTGCCGAACGCATTTGCAAGTTTTACCGGAGAAGAGGAGGAAGAGAGGAGGTTAGAAAGAGAACAGCAAAGACAACGAGAGGAAGAAAGCGACGATGAATTTTCTGCGAGAAGAGACGCTGGACCGTCCACCTCAACGAGACGAGAAGCGAGAAGTGAAACCGCGCAGATTTTCACCACGAGCGAAGACCAGAATAGAATTACGATCAGAGCGTGTAAACCAATTCGGAAAGGTGAGGAGATCACGGTATCGTACGGACCAATATTTCACTCGGGCAATATTGACGAGAGACGGACGGAACTGAAGCGAACGCACCAATTCATCTGTCGATGTCCGACGTGTCTTTCTGAAGCGGCGCAACTCGGCGCGGAAATGGAATCGAAAATGCTCGCCGCAAAACAGAAAGAAAAAGTCGTTGGCGATTTAATACACAACTACGTGGAGAGTGGGAAATACGAAACTCGTGAGGTTCTCGAGGCAATCTCGAAATTCAATCTAGACATTCGAAAAATGCAAGTGTTCGGGAAAGCGTGCTTTGATATCGCCGCGCAGTTAGTCCAAGCGGAACAGTTTGCGTACGCGTGTGAGTACCAAACTTTAGCGTTACACTCGTTGATTTTGCGGTGCGAAGGCATCGACGAGGATGACATCAGCATCGCGTGGGAAATTTTACGATTGTTATTCGTGAAGCGTTTGGTCAAATACCGAGGAGGCGTAGGAGCGCAACATCACCAACAAACGCTCGACGCTGGATTAGTCATGAAGGACTCGGATTTAATCGCTCGCGGAAAACGCATATTGAAGAAGTATTACGGAAAGAAGTATCCCTACGAGCTGTTTTTACAGCTCTGCGCCAAAGACCTGTTCGAAGGGCAAGAATGAGAGTGGCAAAAACATATATTTAGCCGTGATGTTAGGTAAAGAAATTAGTATTTGCGCGTGTTTCATCACAAAGAAAAAGTCGTAAAGTGCAAAAAAGCATCACGTAAGAGAAGGGTTTCTCCATTCCCCACCGCGCAACAAAAACAATCATAAAACAATCACTTTCAGCAATATACGTAATAAATTTAAAAGGAAACAACGACAATGTCTTCGTCGTCACCATCTCTGAAACGATTTCTTTCCGCGCATTACGTCTTTAACGTGATCATAATCCTCTTGTACCCGCTCTTTTATTTGTGGGCGGTTGAAACCAAAGACTCGGAAACGGTTGAAAAAGTCGTCAATTGGACGAAACAGGCGACGTACATGACTGGTTTGGCCTTATTCTTGAAGCTCCGCAAGTTTGAAACTTTAGATAAGTACATCGCGGATTGTTTCTTGCACATGAAGAGTTCGATTTTGCTCTTATCGTTCGTGATGGACCGGAAAGTGTTTTGGATTTTTGGAAGTCTCTATTACTTCCACTATTTGTTGTGTCAGTTGAGAGAATACTCGGGGGAGAGCAAAGCGGAACATCTGAACGTGGCCTCGTTCGAACGACGCGTGAAAATTGGCGCCACGAAAGGTGAAGAGACAAAAAAGTGGCTGGTGATGTTTCACGCGCCGTGGCATCCACCGTGTAATCAATTCGATCCGACGTTCGCGCAGTTATCTTTAGAGTTTTCAGACAAGGACGATAAAGACGACGGCTTGACGTTTGCAAAGTTTGATTTAGCGAGATGGCCGGGAGGAGGGATCGATCACGGGATCGATTTGACCGGGAACTCTAAGCAGTTACCGACGTTGATTATGTTCGATAACGGTGGTGAGGTGGAGAGGATGCCCAGGTGCACGAAGCAAGGAGTGATTGAGAACAGAGTCGTGTTTAGCAAAGCGAACGTGTGCGAAAGGTTTGGATTGAAGAAAACCCACGACGCGAAGAAAAAGGGAGAGTCGAAGAAGAGAAAGTAATAGATTGATATTGACGTAAGAAAAAACGACGACGAATAAATACAAAGTGAACAACCGTAGCCACGCATCATCGATGCATTTAAAAATGTATTTTATGTGATGATAATAGTTATAATAATATGTTATACAACTCTACTGTATTGTAATCAGCAAACGACTTGGTGTTTTTCTTCTCAGTTCTCAGTTTAATTATATTGTGTGTAGATGTTTCTTCTTCTTTCTATGCTTCCGCTGGATTCTTAAACGCCACGTTCGCGGTTATGATAATCCCAACAATCACCCCAAACAATCCCAGCGCGCTTCCAAAAATCTCAATCACTAAAATCTTCACAAACAAAGTTGGATTTTGCGCGTCGCTCAACGCGCAGCTACTCCCAACCGTCCCGACGCAAATACCGCACACCAGATTTGCCAATCCAACGGTTAAACCAGACGCTAATATCGCGTACCCTGAAAACATCGATCGATCCGAATACGACCCATCCGGCATTCTCGGCGCAAACTCCACTTTGGTTTGCAAAATAATCGCCACAATCACTCCGTAAATAGCCACCGCTTCGCAGAAAATAATCGAGATGAGATTCTTGCTCGTGATTCGCGGCGCTTTTATCGCCGCTCCGGCTAACGAGCTCCCGGTGATAAAAATCCCCCACGCGGCGCCAATCACGGATAAACCGATCGCGCACGATATCCCGATCGCAGACCACAAGTACGGATTTATCCGTCTAAATATTAACCCCAAATATTCCCAATCGATGAGTTTATCCTTGTTCGTCGATTTCGAGAAACTCAACACGAGCAAGAGATTGGAAAGGACGAAAATCGATGCGATTATGAGATAGGTTTGTCGAGTTAAGAAACCCGAGGTTATGCCTTTCACGAGCACCATGACGATGCTTTTTGCGCTGTTTCCTTCTTTTGATCACGATGATGAGGATGACAACTCTCTCTCTCTCTCTCTCTCTCTTTTTATTAGTATGCGCGTAGAAACACTATGGCGTTTCGATGAAAAGTTTGATGAGAAGTGTCTCGTGCTGTGTGTGGGTTTTTTGAAAACACCAACATCGAAAAAAAAATGGAAAAAAAGTCACGCGCACACTTCATTTTCATTCTTTCATTTATTTATTCACCAGAAAGAGAGAGAGACAAACAAAAATGATGATGGCAGAGGAGTCGTTACTATCGTCGTCGTCGTCGTCGTCGTCGTCGTCGTCGTCGCTGGAAACATCGCTCTTCCTTTTTTTAAAAGAAGGATTTGAAGGGGCGAGTGCGGCAGCTTTTGCGCGAGCGATTGTTGATTTGTTTTCAAAAATAAAAGCGACGGTTGGAACGAATGACGACGACGACGACGGTAAAGATAAAGAAGGGGATGAAGAGGGTGATGACAAAAAAGACGACGACAACGAAACGAAAAAGAAACAGAAAAGGCAGAGGATTTTGCGGTTATTCGCGGAAGATTTTCTCTATTTCTCTCTGGTGAGTGTAGTGGATGATGTAAAAAAAAGTAAGAACAGCAGTCAAAATCGTGGTGATGATGATGTGAATATCTTCGTCAAAGAGGCTTTGAGAAGATACGCCATCGCGGGGACGATATCGACGGCTTTGATGGTCCCATTGGATATCATATCTTTCAGAGTGAAAAGGATAGAAGCAAAGATGAAGAAGAACGATGATAACGATAGGAGCAACGGTAAGAGGAGTAGGAGTAGGAGTAATCGCGTAAAGTTGTACGTATCGGCGATGAAACAGCTGATTAAACGAGACCGCGCGTTTGCCTTTCACAAAGGTTTCTCGCAAAACGTGCCTTTGATTATTTCGCACACGATAAATTTTGCCGCATTCGATGCGATGAAGATGAAATACGGGAAGAAAAAGTTGACGATGATAGAATCGTTCGTGATTGGGTGCTTAGCGAAAGCTATAGCGACTGGTATTACTTTTCCTTTAGAACGAACGAGAGCGTTGGTTGAAGCGTCCAAGGCATACCATCGCGAGGAAGAGGAGAATTCCGTGAGAAAGAACATGGTCGATGGAGAAAAATACAAAAGTAAGAACAAAAGCGATGGCGATCACGGTTTTCAAGGCTCGAACGCGATAGACGTCGTGCAGCTCGTTTTAGAAAGCCAGGGCGTTTGCGGATTTTACGACGGCGTCTTTCGACACGTCAAAAAATCAGTGCACGCCTCGGCTCTTTTCTTCGTGATTCGAGAGCAAATACGCAATCTTCGCTAGAGCTATGAATAGCATCATAGATGTACCATGGTACAGTAAAACTAACTAATATATTACACGACTATTTTTTACTACGCTAGTGCTATTTTTGAAACTTCTATTTAAAACTAGAAGCACCGCGAGCACAAGATACCTAATTTTCTCTTTCTGAAAATGATCATCGTCGTCATCGTTTAAATATGAGCGGCATGAGTATTGCACATAGCATTCACGTCATGTCTGCATCCTCGGTTTTCAATCTCTTCGCTTCTCTTTCAAGCTCTTCAGCCTCAAATTCGCTCAAAATCTCTCCCCAACTCGAGGGATGTTCCCTCAAATACTCTCGGACAATGTTCCTCAGCGCGATGTTCGGATGCAAAGATTCCAACGTGATTGAACAATCAGGCTGCAACGGATCCGCCACTTTCTTCTCTCTCCCATATTTTTCGTGCTGTTGTTTGATGTATTGCTCTATCGCAGATCGCTCGTAAGAGTTCCCGCTCGGAGAGACCACTGGTTCTCGATACATCTCCAAAGACAAAGGACAACAAAAAGCATCCGGCGCTTGCCTCCGCTTGTCTTTTTCCTTCGCCTCGCGAATTTGCTCTCTCAACACTCTCGCGTCCTCCTCGCTTAAAGGCACAAACCCCGGATTTTTCAGCTTTTCCTCTAAATTCTCGTACGTTTTTCTCCTCTCTTTCGCTTTTTCGCAGTGTTCCATGTATTTCGATTTCGCCAACGACCTCCAGATCAAATCCACTTGTGACTCGTCGTATTCTCTCGCAAGAAAGAGTGATTTCTCTAAAATCTCGCTCCCTTTTCTGTAATTATCTTCTATTTCCTCTGGCAACATGCACACGCACACGCCTAAATGATACGTCGCTTTCACGTTATCGTGATTCAATCTCAAACACGTTTCTAAATCTTCCTTCGCTTCTCGCCACTTCAATCTCTTTTCGTTAGCCATCGCTCGATTAAGATACGGAACGTGCCATTTCTGTTGCGAGTGTAAAATCGCTTCCGTGTAATACTCGCACGCGGCGGCGTACTTCTGCTTCTGGAAAAGAACGTTCCCTTGCTGTTTCGAGTTTTCCGCCTGTTGCGAGGGCGCGTACGACGACGACGACGACGACGACGGCGGCGGCGGCGGCGGCATCTTTTCTCGCGACTTTCTTCTTCGTTGGACGTGTAAGTGTGTTGTTTACGTAAAACAAAAAGTTTCTGTTTTAGGGTTTCATCAATTTTTTTCAACTCGCAACTTCAACGCGCTCGTCTTTCTCTTCTTTGTGTACTCACCGCGCGTTTATCTGTTCTCTCCTTTCTTCTCTCTGATATTTTTATGTTCTCGCGATAGTAGCATCGGTTATATATATATATATATATATTGGGACGCGAGAGAGAGAAACTCTTTCTTTCTTTCTTTCGGAGTACAAAGAGAGAGAGAGATGGTTGATGAGGAGGAAGAAGAAGAAGAAGAAGAAACGCGCGTGGTAGGGGAGTCGTTTCCTCATTTTCAAAAATGTAAGCACGAAGAAGAAGAAGAAGAAGAAGAAGAAGACATGGAACGTAACGATTACGAGAACAACAATAACAACAACAAAACAACAACGATACAAAGTCTGCCGGAAGGCGCCCTCGCGCACATTTTTTCACTCTTACCGGCGATATCCGTGGTTCATTGCATGCTCACTTCCAAACAGTTTTATCGAGCAGCCTTGTCCGACGGCACGTGTTGGAAACGACAGTGCAAAAAACTCGCCAACGTGAAGAATTTAGATGAGTTACGAAAGAGAGCGAGACGAGACGTGTTCATGAATTCCGAGAAAGTGGAGAAGAACGCGAAGAATTTGGGGCAGTATTACCGGAAAGTTTTCATCGAGATGCAAAAGAACCCGCTGATGCGATATCGATTTTTGAAGACGATACCGACGCTCGGTTTGAACGTGCAAGAGTTGAAGAGTAATAGCGATAGGAGAAAGAAGATGGTTTTTGGTGGGTTTAGCTTCAACGCCGTCGAGCGAGACGAGGAAGAATACGATGACGACGACGAGAGCGAGAGCGAGGAAGAAGAAGAAGAAGAAGAAATGAAAGATGCAACGATGGAAGACGTCGCCGACGACGACGGGAAGGAAAACGTATCAAAAAATTGTAGCATCGAGAACAAGAAACGAACCTCAGATGGCGCGTTGAAAAATATGCAATTGAGTCGAGAACGAAACGCAGAAGAAGACGTCATAGATCCAAATATAAGGAAGACTAGGAAAAGGAAGAAAAAGAAGAAACCCATCTCAGACTATGCGAGTTTCAACGTGCGAGAAAGAGTGGAGGTGAGGGACAGTCATCGACAGCGCATGTGGGAATGTTTGGACGTGTGCTCGGGGACTTTAAAAGCAGTAAAACTAGTAGGATTCCTAGAAAAACCTGAAGAAGGTTTGAGGAGTAGAAAATTACGCGAAGCGGCAAATATGAAGGCGCTATCGACGGAGATAGCTGTTCGAGAGACGACGACGACAACGGGGGCAGAAGACCCCTTCGGAGAGAGAGAATACGTGAACGGAGCGAATTCTATCGCACGATTAGAACGCTTAGTTACGATAGACGAAGAAATGCCTTTTGAAGTTCCGTGGTTAGTCGGAGAACTTCCGCCGGAACTGCAAGCTGCGGAAGAAGAGGACGAGCAATTGGCAAATTCAGTTGGCAAGAGGCGAATTCTTCCTAGACTCAGCGGTAAAATGCTCATGATTCACGAGCATTTTCCGATTAGTTTACGAGCACAGCGGTCGAGAGTGTGCGATAATCCAGTCGTCGCGGATAAGCAACCGCCGAAAGAGTGGTGCTACGACGACGACGGCACCTTTCGATTGAAAAGATCGAAAGTCCGCATGCTCACGCAGCAATTGATTGAAGGCGTTCGGTTTGCGCATTCGCGCGGGATTGCGCATAGAAATTTGCATTGCGGACATCTCTTAGTCGACGCTCAGAAGAACGATGGCAATGGGCAGCTGGTAATTGCTTCATGGGCGGCATCGAGAGGATGTCGTGACATCGGGAAACGCTCCCCTTTGCGTTCGTGCACCGTGCCGTATTACATCGCGCCCGAAGGACTCATCATACCACCTGTCCACGAAATCGATCTGGATTCCATGGATGGAACGGCATACGATGATATTGAAACATGCGACGAAGAAAATGACGGCGACGACGACGACAACGACGATGAGGGTGATGAAAAGACAAAAATATTGAAGAAGGAGAAAAAGAAACCGGTGCTTCCGAAACAGTACACAAACGCCGTGGACGTGTGGGCGTGCGGTTGTGTCTTTGCCGAATTTCTCCTCGGTTCCTCGCTCTTCAACAAATTCGCATATTACGAAGGTGCCGAACAGTTGGACCAAATTTTGTGCATTTTTAAACTTCTAGGAACGCCAAACGAAACGTTGTGGCCGGATGTTAAAAATATTCCCGGTTGGCACGAGGATATGTTCCCGATGTGGTTGCCGAGAGTCTCCTTCTTGAAACTGACTGGCGCGAAGGAAATCACCGTCTTCCAAGCGGATTTGTTGCGAAGAATGTTAACGCTCGATCCTTCCAGAAGAATCACCGCGCACGAAGCGTTACAACACCCTTATTTCTCCTCCGAAACCGAGTTCAAAGACGACCGCGTCGTAAAGTACGAGGATGAAGATGCGCAGCGTTTGAAACTTCCTGGCGGCGAGACCATAGTCCAACGACACGTCCGTTTGGTCACCGGGAAAGAGGATAAAGAAGAAGAACTCTTCGTCATCGTCTCTAAACTCGAAGAATCGCCGTGCCAAAAGTACCATCGATACCACGTCGTCTTTGACGTGAAACAGGCGCCTCTGTCGATGAGTTCATTCGTTTCGCTCGAGACGAAACTCGAGGTGGTTAAAAACGATAAAGAAGAAACGGTGGTGAGAGTCAAGTTCTGCCTCGCCACGCAATACTGGTCCGAGAGCGACGTCTTGTTAAAGATGGTCTTATAATAAACACGCGCGCGCAGAAATAGCGTTTCGTAGATGAGTTTAATGCATGCACACAATCTGATTTGAAAGTTTGCATAAATTACAAAAACCGCACTCTCTGTGGTACACGCACACAGAACAGACTCTTCTTCTTCTTCAAGTTCTTCTTCGCGTCACAAAAAATTTTTTTTAGAGAGAAAGTTCGCCCTCTTCAAATCGAATTCCGCCGACAAAACTTACTTTAGAAGAAAAGCATCCCCGCGCGCGCGCCACCTTCAAAGTCACCAACACAGGTCGTCGTCGTCGACGTCGTCGTCGTCGTCGTCATGGGTGAAACCAAGAATAATGACAATAACAACAAAGAAGTCGCCGTCATCGACGAACGTTTGCAGAACAACATGGTAAAAATCTCCCAAAAAGATGGCATGAAACCGATTTCGTTGATTGACACGCAAACGCACTCGGTCGGCGTGATCATCCCTCCGCCGGACGTCCGAGCGATCGTGGATAAAACCGCGCAGTTTGTCGCGAAAAATGGGCCAGAGTTTGAAAACAGAATTTTATCTTCGGAGAAGAACAATCAAAAGTTTTCGTTTTTGAGAGAGAATTCGCCGTTTTACTCGTACTATCGAGGGAAGATTGAAGCGAATAAATTAGAATTGGAAGGGAAGACGATTGAAGATCAGAACAAGAAAGGCATGGAAGTGGCAGAGCGAGTGCAGAGTCAGAGCAAGTTTATGGCGAAAACTAGCGGTGCCGGAGGAGTGGCGTCGTCGTCGAAACCGGAAGTTTTAGAACGTCCGAGAGAGTTTAAACATTCGAGCGGGACGCAACCGCCGCAAGGCTTGAAGAAGAGCGAGATTGAAGTGATTAAGCTCTCCGCGCAGTTCGTGGCGCGAAACGGCGCAAAGTTTCTCTCCGGGTTAGCGTCTAGGGAATATCGAAACCCGGAGTTTGCGTTTCTGAAACCGGCGCATCCTTTGTTCACTTATTTCACCAGTTTAGCGGATTCGTACTCGGAGGTTTTAATGCCGGAGAATAAGCAAGAAGTGGAGGGAATTTTAGACGTGGAGGAAGATTATAAGAAGGCGTTAGAGCGATCGTTAAAAAGGTCCGAATGGGATGCCACACAAACGAAGAATAGAAAAGATATTGAGGAGAAGAAACGCATGGAGCGAGAAGCAATGGAGGCTATCGACTGGCACGATTTTGTGGTGGTGGAGACGATTGATTTCGACGACGGCGAAGATGAAACGTTGCCGGAGCCCATTCCGATGAGAGAAATTGTTGGATACTTGAAAAGACAAGCGTTGGAGGATGCGTCCAAGGTTGATACCCAACCTGCGACGAATGCAGTAAAAGAAGAAATAGACGTAGGAGGACCAGGAGGAGCCGCTGCCGTGGCAACCATGGACGATGAAGAGCGACAAATTGTGCGGCAAGCGCTAGAGGCGGAGAACAGAGTGAAAGCAGCATCAAGACCTTTAGCACCGAATGCGTCCGATGAGAAGCACGCGTCGGGTATTAACGAAAACTTACCGGAACCTGGTATGAAAATCGTTCGAAACTATAAAAAACCAGAAGAAAGAGCGGCAGCTTCCAAAGGGGATAAGGCAACCAAGTTTGCCGTCTCACCTATCACCGGCGAACTTGTTCCGGTTGAGGAAATGGCCGAGCACATGCGCGTTTCTTTAATCGACCCGAAATGGAAAGAACAGAAAGATGCGATGTTAAGAAAGTTGCAAGGAAGTAACAAAGTCGACGACGACCAGTTTGCGAAGAATATTTTAAGTTTAGCTAAATCGAGACCAGACATTTTCTCCAGCGGGAATGATAAAGACGTCACGACCGCTTTGAATGAGCAAATGAAGAAGCAGCAGCAGCAACAACAACAGCCTCCCTCTGCGTCAATAGCAGCTCCTACACCGCAGCCGCCACCGCCTGCGATTCCTGCTATGATTCAACCACTGCCGCCACCACCGATGATGGCGCAGCAGCCGATGCCCCCACCGCCACCGCCGGCGGCTCCCACGACGAATGCGGAAGTCGGACAGAAACGAGGACGGGAAGATGGAGGAGATGAATTAGATGCAGAACCAGTTAAGCAAAAGTTGCGCATAGGAGAGATGGAGTTGGAGGACGAAGACGAGTGGCTCGCCGCGAATCCAGGTACAATCAAAATCAAAATCTTATGCCCTGATGAAGCGAAGGACAAAAATTTGAACGGCCAAACGATTGATCTCGAAATTGAAAGCGGGAAAGAAACGGTGTTAAAAATCAAGCAAGAGTTGAAACCTTTACTGGGGAACTTAGCGCAAGGGAAAATGAAATTGGAAGTCAAGAAGATGGGTTTCTTGAAAGATGCAAACTCGTTGGCATATTACAACATCAAATCAGGTGCATCGATTCATTTGCATTTGAAGAAGCGTTGAGAAAAACTGGTATTTAGAAGTAGTAGATTTAGTAAATTGATCACGACGAAAGTAGTATATGTATACATAAAAACAAGCATTAAAAGCACGCTCCAGCCTTGCCTCTGTTTTCGAATTGTTTCATTCCTGGGCGGGGTAGAGACGGTAACGAGTTTTCGTCGTTATTTTTCGATCTCTTCTTTTCGATTTCTCTGCGTTCAATGTCTCTTTGAAAGTGTAACTTTGACGCACGAGTCAATGCCATGGAAACTTTTGTATCGTTTCCGCCGATTTTCAGCGCTCTTTTGTAATCATCTATGGCATTGGCGTATTTTTCAACCTGTTCGTAGGCATTGCCTCGTTCCAAGTGTAATTCGGACAGTAATTTTTTCGTCGTGTCTGCTTTTCCTTCGTAGTTCGCAGAGGATGTTGCATTCGATGCCAACGATAACGAAGAGATTAACTTTTTACCTTCTTGAATGGCTTCGGCGTAATCATTCGTCCCATTTTTTATTTTACCGAGTAAAATGTTTATTTTCGCGCGTCGCCGTAAACAATCTATAATTTTTACCTCCATCGTTGTCGCAGTAGTGATAGTAGTGGTAGTAGATTTCCCATCTCCTTCAAGTATCGTGGTATCTTCGCTGCCGTCCTCTGAAGCCGGCGGGGAAGAAGAAGACGTGAAAAAGCGGAGGAAAAAGAGCGCCGACGAGAACGCTTTAATCGCATTTGCGTGATCACCAGTGGACTCAAATAAATCGCACGACTGCATCGCTTCCTTTAAAGACGCAAACTCCATTGGAGTCGACACATCATCAATCTGAGAATCGAGCTCGCTCTCAATCTCCTCCGGCGTCTTTGAAGGAGTAAATTTTGGCGCTAAGTTTCCGTCACGGAATTTAATCACTTCAGCGCGCAAATCGCGCAAATTTATATTGTTAATAACGAGTCCTCGCTCTTGATTTTCTTCTTTTGTTCCGTCATCTGGAGCGTTATTCAGGCGCAACACAGGTTTCTCGGAAGACTCTGAAGACGACAAACGCGTCCACGGTTTACCTATTTCTGCTTTCACAAGCGTTACGCGAAGGGACTTTGCCGTCGTGAGCATACAGCTCTTCTCTCTCACGATTGCATCAAACAAACGCGGAACAGAAAGTGCGTATACGTTACCCTCTTTCTCTTTGGATTTAATCGAAACGGTAAAACTTCGTTCGTTTTGTACTTCCAACTGCGCAGATTTCAGATCCATTAATTTTTCGTCGTGTTGCACGCGCACGATGATTTCGCCGTCTCTATCTTCCCACGTGTACCGATCGAAATTTATGACGCGAGTTTTGAAGGATTCTTGATGATTTTCTCTGTCGTCATTGAGATTACCACTCTTTTCTCTATCTCCGATCATCAAAACTTTCTTGCTCTTTTCCACCTTCAACAACTTTGGCGGTTCACGTTTGATACCTTTCGCCTCCTCCAACCGACGCATCCGCTCTTCCTTCATCTTTGGATCAACTCTCGTCAATTCGTGCTGCACTAGGTCAATCGCACCCTGAGTCATGTGATTTCCAACAAAGTTCGTCGTGTACCCGCTCTGCGGTTTCTCGTACCCGGGTTCTCGCCTAATAATTGTGCCGTCGGGTGTTTGCTCTAAGGCGTCGTAACCTTTCTTTTTCTCTCCTGTGGAGATGTAATACTTCCCGCCGTGCGCTTTCTTATCCCACACGGTCTTACCGATTTTACCGTACGATTTCTGCTTGATGAGTTCTTCTTTTGGAACTATTTTATTCTTTTTTGTTCTACCGTCCCCTGCGTCTTCCTCTTCCTCCTCCTCCTCTTCTTCTTGCGCGAATCGACGATCTGAGGAATTCTTTTCCTCGATCTCGTCCTCGTTTCTTCCGGCAGTCCCGTACGTTTTATATTCCTCCCACGCTCTCGAGTGCTGCGCGCCGTCCGAAATCCGATCCAGCGATGGATTATAACACGTTTGGTCGTATTCACCGCTACTCATGTTTTAAATGCGTTTCTTATGTATAGGTTGTTTGAATGAAAATGTAACGCGCGTTCTCGTCGTCGAGGTTTGTGACGCGTGAGAAAGCGAGCATGTGTGTGTT